>Ga0302198_10001363_pt1 | contig 26687 bp, 24 predicted proteins | sample II_Bog_N2_2_FD_193521 | JGI IMG/M metagenome (GOLD analysis project Ga0302198, IMG submission 193521) | Peat permafrost microbial communities from Stordalen Mire near Abisko, Sweden - II_Bog_N2_2 | ecosystem: Environmental > Terrestrial > Soil > Wetlands > Peat | place: Sweden: Abisko... | reverse complement strand
ACCGCGAGGACAGCCGCAAGCATCAGGACAGCAAGCAAACCTCTCTTCAACCTTCGGTTCACTGCGCCGCCTCCGGTCGAGCTTCGGCCGGCATCACCGCTCGCATTATCTGGTCACTCAACTCATCACTCATTTCTTCAAGCTGCCGCCGCGCGACAGACATGCTCTGGTCGATCTCAACCTTCGCTGCCTGCACCTTCTCAGTGGTCACGCTGCGTGCCTCGACCAACGCCTGGTCGCGCTCCGCCAGCCACAACTTCAGCCTCTTCTCGCGTGCGTTGTAAATCTCAGTCTTCGCCTTGCGCAATCTGTCTTCGTAGGCGGCCGTCTTGGCCTCGGCTGCGGAGATTGCCTCCCGCGCCAACTCCACCGCGCCGGTCGTCCGCGCGCGCCTCTCGGCCAGTACGCGGTCTAGAGGCCGCCGTACCAGCAATCCATACGCGATCACAAGGAGCAGGAATAACACCACTGTCGGCACAGAGCCGAGCACAAGTCCACCGAGTTGATTCAGTATTTCATCCATGTTGGAGCAGGCCGTCGGACTGCCAGAATCCTTAGAACCGCTGAGGACGGCCGCGGCCTTTTGAGTAGTGATGAGTACACCTAGTTCTAGCAAAGCGTTCAGGGGGTGTCAAACCTCGATAGATCGATAATCGATTGAGCAAAGCGATATTCGCACACATTTCCTTCTGTTGCGATTCCCGACAAAAACACTTTGACAAACGCTGTGGGAGGTCTAAACTTTAGTTACCACCAAGACCCTATGTCCTGGGTCGTACAGGTCGCGTGCACGGGGACACCACCTCCGCTCCCCAACAGGCGGCCTGTTCTGTTTAATCGCTAAACCCTGCGCTAGCGATCCGGCCTCCTTGAAAACACATTCAGTTGCACTCGCGAAACCGGCGATAGCGGTTCAGCAGCGAAGCCGGCCCGCGCGCCGTCAGATACACTACATTCCCCGTAAAGCTTTTCTCGCTTAACACGGCACCCGCCACCAACGCAGCCAGCGCCGAGCCCTCCGACTGTGGCAAGCGAAACTTCGCCTTCACCAGCGGGTCCGCGACCAGCGCCGTGTCGATAGCCGCGAGCAATTGATCCAGCCACACCTTGGTCAACGCCGAAACCGCAACCGTCTGGCCGCCGCTCGTACCGTTCCCACACAGCGCCCGCTCCGTATCCGACAACCGGTCGATTTTATTCAACACTTCGATCACCGGCTTCCCGTGTACATCGAGTTCGCCGAGCACTTTCTCCACCTGCAACTTCTGCTCGTCCATCATCGGGCTGGACGCGTCGCGCACGTGCAGCAGCACCTCGGCGCGCTCCACCTCTTCCAACGTCGCGCGAAGACTGGTTACCAATGTGTGCGGCAGGTTGCGGATGAATCCTACCGTGTCCGACAGCAGGATCTTTCGCCGGCTAGGCAATTGCAGTTGCTTCAACTTCGGATCGAGGGTTGCGAACATGCGCGCAGATTCCAGCACTCCCGCTTCTGTCAGGGAGTTGAACAGTGTGCTCTTGCCCGCATTCGTATACCCCCCAGCGCGACCACCGGCACCGGCACTGCCCCGCGCCGTTGTCTCTGTTGGCGCCGGATTTGCCGCACCGTCTCAAGCTGTTCCTTCACATGGTCGATGCGCAGGTTGATCTTTCTGCGGTCGGTCTCGAACTGCGTCTCACCAGGCCCGCGTGTCCCGATTCCGCCGCCAAGTTGTGACATTGCCTTGCGTTGCCCAGCAAGTAGCGGAAGCTGATATTCGAGCTGCGCCAACTCGACCTGCAACTGGCCCTCGGGGGTCCGCGCATGGCGCGCGAAGATGTCCAGAATCAACTGCGTCCGGTCGATGACGCGACAAGGCAGTTTGGCCTCTAGATTACGTAACTGGGAAGGTGTCAAATCGTGGTCAAACAAGACCACGTGTGCGGCCGTCGAAGCCACCACAGCAGCAATCTCGTCGAGTTTTCACTGCCCCACCAGAGTCGCTGCATCCGGCTTCGCACGGCGCAGCACCAGCGTTGCCGCAATCTCGGCGCCTGCGCTCCGCGCCAGTTCTTCGAACTCCGCAAGCGAGGCGTCGAAATCCAGATCGCCAAGCACGGCGCGAACTTCTGACGCAGCTTCAGGAGAGCCGCTTTCCGAGGTCGCGAGCAGGGCTGCCGTATCCCGAGCCAGCTTCGCCGCCGCAGTCAATCTCCTTCGCTGGCCGGTAAACTCGACCGCGACCAGCACAGCGGATTCCTGCCCCGCACTTACGCGCGTCATCGTACGTTCCGCGCGCGACGCCTCGGCCTGTGCTTCCACAAGGTTCACGAGTGCCCTCTTGTTCCTGTCACCGGATTGGAGATTTGGCCTGCCTCAACACTGTCGCTTCAGTCACCCGCGACGCCCGCAGCTTCGTTAACCACGGAACCCGCAGTCGCCACTCCGCTGGCTCCGCCTTGCGCCCGCGTTTCCGGCTTGGCGTCCGTACGGCCTTCCGTATGCGGCCCAACGCGGCCACTCACTACCGTGGAAATGGCGTGCTTGAAGATCAGTTGCTCCTGTGCATTGTTTTCCAATAGCACGGAGTACTTATCGAAGGAGCGAATCTTGCCCGTCAGTTTGACGCCGCTGACCAGATAGATCGTAATCGGGCTCTTGTCCTTGCGGACTGTGTTGAGAAATGTATCTTGAATGTTCTGTGCCGGCTTGGATTCCATTGGTGCCGATCTCCTTTGGGTGGCTTGCTGCCTTGGGAAAAAGTAATGCCGGGCCCCATATTTGCTCCCCCTGGAACACAGTCCCGATTACAGACTCCAATACGAATACAATTCCGAACCTGATTACGATACGGGTATCTGCCCCGATTTTCAACTAAGTCAGCACCGTGCAGTCAGGAATATGTCCGAAATCCGGGCAGTTACCTAACGCGGACGTATTGTTGCCTACCTCACCAATACAGTTGGACGCACTGAGGTGCCAAAAAGTCTCAGGCCTTCCACGTTGTACCATTGCTACCGTGCCCACAGTCAGGTCGCAGTGCGTTCCAATGCTCGATTTCTCTCGACAGTTTACCCCACTGCGGCAGGAGATACTCGACGCGATCGCGCAGGTCTGCGACTCGCAAAGCTTCATTCTTGGCCCCCATGTAGCCACATTTGAGACCGCCGCGGCGGGCGCCTGCGACACGTCCTTCGCCATCGGCTGCGCCAGTGGCACCGACGCCCTCTGGCTGGCGCTCGCGGCGGCCGGCATCGGCGACAGCGCCTCCAGCACCCGGACCGGCACAGCGGCCGACGCCGTCATCACTAGCCCTTTCAGCTTCCTCGCCAGTGCTAGCGCCATCCTGCGAGCCGGCGCCCGCCCCCTATTCGCCGACATCGACCCCCGCACCTTCAACCTGTCGCCCGCAAGAGTTAGCGAACTGCTGCGAGACCCCTCGTGCCCGCCGGTTGCGGCCGTCCTCCCGGTTCATCTTTATGGACAATGTGCCGACTGGGACGGATTTGAAGCCGTTACCCACGATCCAGGACCGGTGCTCATCGAAGATGCCGCCCAGGCGTTCGGCGCGCAGTGGAACGGTCGTCCGGCCGGCTCTCTCGGCGCCGCCGCCGCCTTCAGCTTCTACCCGACCAAGAATTTGGCCGCCATGGGCGACGCCGGCCTCATTACCACATCCAGCCCGCAACTCGATGCCCACGCCCGTTCGCTCCGCGCTCACGGTATGACCCGCCGGTACTACCACGACGAGGTCGGCTGGAACTCCCGCCTCGACGCCATCCAGGCCGCCATTCTCGAGGTCAAGCTGCGTTACCTTCCCGAGTGGAATCGCCAGCGACGCGACCGTGCCGCACGCTACGACGAGCTCTTCCGCGCCGCCGGGCTAACCGCACCCGGCAGGTTTTCCGGCGCTGTTCCCGCCAGGGAGGGGGTGGTCCTTCCCTTCACCGACCCGCGTGCCACGCACGTCTTCCACCAGTACGTCATCCGAGCTCCACGTCGTGACGCTCTCCACGACTACCTCTCCACCCATGGCATCGGTAGCGCAATCTACTACCCAGTCCCGCTGCATTTACAGGCGGCATTCAAAGACCTCGGCTACAAGCCCGGCGACTTCCCCCACGCAGAGCTCGCGGCCGCGGAAGTCCTCGCTCTGCCCATCTATCCCGAGCTCCGCGACGACGAGCAACAAACCGTAGTCGACGCCATCCGCCGCTTCTACGCCTGACAGACGATAAGCGTAGAAGTCTCGAGACAGGATCACCGCTTCTTCTTGACGGCCTTCGCCTTTTTCTCTTCGGCTATCGGGTGAGCCTCGGGCTCATCCTTGTACCCCGGCGCAGCCAACCTCCGCACCAGGTTCCCCTCCAGCCGATAGGTCTTTGCAAGCGTCCGTCCTGGCGTCACCATCCCCGTCACCGGGTCCGGAGTCACCGGCCCCGCATCCGCCGCCAGCACCTTGTAGGTAAAGGCGGGCAGTGGAGTTTGGGCCGCAATCGCTTTCCCGTACGGATCTTTCTGCATGCCGATCGCGACCGGCAGATATCCCTCGATGTTCTTCTCGCGGAATGCCGTTTCATATCGATGCATCTTCAGGTTCCAGGTAAATACCCGCACCTGGTCGAAGTCGTATGGCAGCCCAGCTGTATACGGTGACATCAGGGTCAGGTAGTTAGGAATATTCTTGTCGTCCTGGTCTACCCCCGGGTCATTCACGGTTGCCAGCACGTAGGCTCCGACTATCCGCTGCCCTTCGGCATACTTGGCCACAGAGTCCGGCGCATCCACATCCACATACCTCGACAATAGCCAACCTGTTCGCCCCTGCGCATCGCGGGCCAGCCACCAATCCTCCATCGCAATCGGTGGCACGGCCGCGGTGCCGGCTCCCTCAATCTCTGTTGTCTTGGCTGCTTTCCCAAGCGCTGCAGGCTTCGCCGGAGCCACCCAACCAGGCGCGGGCTTAGGCAGAGTCGCCCGTTCCAGGAGTTGCAGTTTGTCACCCTCCGGCAGCCGGTAGAAAACCTCGGTTTGCCTGCCTGGTTTCAGGTGCAGATTCACCTCATCCCGCGCGACCGCCGCGGCCACCGGCGGATCTCCCTTGTGTTCCTTACCCAGTCCCTGAAACGCGTCGAACACATCCTGCGTCGCAACCGCCTTCTCGTCGATCCACCCCATCTCGCCTTTGGGCGTCTTTACGCGGAAGTAGCGCCGTGCGTGCTCCAGAACCTCGAGCCTTTCCCCGTTTTCCACAGTCCCCGTACGGTTGGTTACCGCTGCCAGGCGATCGCGTAGAAATGTATCCTTGGCCGTCACATACACATATTGGGCCGAAGGTTTCGGACGCAGGCTCGCACACCCGCACAACATTGCGAAGCCCAGCACAGAAGTCGGAACCAATGCCCCAAGAAACAGCCGAGGGGCTCGGCGAAGGTGCCGCCAAAGGACAGAACCAGCGCGAGTCAGCATTCGAGAATCGGGCCGCGATAGGAAAATGAAGCTCGTATACAGCACATTTTCCAGCATACAGCGGCCAGGACCTCGCGGCGTTTCTCAGGTAGGTACGGCATGGCGCCCCGCCTGAGAGTCGCTCATTCCCTTGGGAAAAATGGGCGTTCCTGCGTTTTTTCGACCCTTCGAATAGGCGGGAATCTTCCTGTATTCCCCGACGGCTTCATGGCCGCTGAAAATGAGTCTTGCGCGATGTGCCATCTTGCGCATACAGTTGCGTACGGAAACAAACTCAATACAGGAAATCACTCCAATAGCTCTGCGTAATCCAACTCCGCCTATCGCACTCGATTCGATCGTCCACATCACACGTCAACTGGTAAGGAGGCCCACATAATGGCCAGTAATGAAATCGAAATCCTCGACTCAGAAGCATCGGTCGGGAAGCTCAAGAAAATCGCAGCGGGTCGCGCACTGAATCGCAGGCATTTTATTGCTGCCCTCGGTATGACCGGCGCTGCAGCTGGCGCAGGTATGATGTCGGGTTGCTCCACCAGCAATTCTGTGGCTGCCACTACTGCTGCATCGACAGGGCAGATTGACATGCTCAACTTCGCCCTCAACGTGAAGCTGCTGCAGGCCACCTTTTACTCTTTCATTGCCAAAGGCACCGATCTGACCGGCTCAGCCGTGACCAACAGCGGCGCTGTCACCAACGCCCCCGGCGCGTTGACGTTCACCGGAATCGCTGGCGTCACCAACGGCCAGCAGATCACCGACATGATCAACGAGATCTATTACGACGAAAAGAACCATGTCACGACACTGCTGAGCCTGCTCGGTTCCGCGGCCGTATTCAGGCCGGCAATCAATCTCGGTGCATACGGCACCATCAACGCAACCAACGCCCTTTCGATCGCCAGGCTCCTGGAAGACGTCGCAGTCACCGTTTTCGCGGACCTCATCACTGGCCTCAGCAGCACTGATATCACGTTGCTCTCGCAGGTTCTCGGTGCAGACAGCTTCCACGCCGGGATTCTCCGTCTCACGGCTCTGCAGAATCCCACCATTGCTGCCTACCTCAAGGCGGACACGCTGGATGTCGCGCCCTTCGACCCAGGTACCGCTGCCTTGGCCGCGGCAGGCCCGACCGCCAGCGGAGGATTCTTCGCGGTTGCCGGCGCAACCACTGCCAACACCACCACGCCCGCTGGGTTCGCCTTCCTCCGCACTCCCTCGGGGGCACCTGGGGCACTCTCTGTCCTCTACGGTACCGCTACGGCTGCGGGCAGCACGACGTCTGTCACTCTCGCCACCCAGGGCACGGCCTCGGGTGGCTTCTTCCCCAATGGAGTGAACGGCAATATCCTGAAGGTATAGACATTGGCGGAACACCCTAGAGCTCAACCCGACGCGGTCGCCGCATTCAACCATGACGCAATCTATTTCCACATTTCGCAAGCCAATTGACAAGGAGGCCAACGCAATGGCCAGCAAAGAAGTAGAAGTCCTCGATCCCGCGCCAACGGTCGAGAAGCTCAAGAAATCCGCACCCGAACGCGTCCTGAATCGCAGGCACTTCATCGCCGCCCTCGGTGTGGCAGGAGCCGCTGTTGCTGGCACGGAATTGGTACGATCGGGCCCGACTGCGCTTGCTCAGCAACCCAAGCCGAATGGGTACGCACAGTCTGATGTTCTGAACTTTCTGCTCAACGTCAAGTACCTCAAAGCGACCCTGTACTCCTACATCACCCAGGGTGTCGATCTTCCCGCCGCCACCTTTACCAACCTCGGCACAGGCGGGGTATTCCTGCCGCCCAAGCAGGTCACCTTCACCGCCGCCGGACCTGCAACCGCCCAGGAGGTCACCGATCTCTTCAATGCGATGTACTACGACGAGGTAAATGACCTGGTCACCCTGCGTTCGATCCTCGGTTCTGCCGTCTACCCGCGGCAGACCATGAACCTTCAGGGCACAGGAACCTCGACCGCGACGGCCGGGCAGACCGTAACGCCCGTGCAGGCCATCAGCCTCCTCCGCATGCTGGAAGACCTGAGTGCCTCTGCATTCGCAGGCGCTACCATTTATCTCACCGGAACCAATCTCCAGTACGCCACCCAGGCCCTCGCGGTCAACGGTTTCCATGCGGGTGCATTGCGTCTGATCGCCATTCAGTCCGGCGCACCGTACTACAGCCCGCAAGACCTGACTTCGACCGGCCCAACCACCCAGACCCAGAACAGTTTCACCGCAAGCACGGTCGCCGGCAGCACGACCATCTATAACTTCGCGCCGACGAATCCGATCACCACTGGATCCATCCTTACCGGCCCTGGCATTCCGGTAAACACCACCATTACTGCCGTCAATCCGCCTACGGTCTACACCGGCACACTTTCGGGTACCGCTACGATCGCCAACTCGCAGATTACAAACGTTGCGCCGACGAGCAACTTGGCGGTCGGCCAGGCTATCAGCGGGACGGGGATTCCGGCCAACTCAATCATCACCGCCATCAGCGGAACCACAATCACCATTGGAGTTGTCACAGGATACTCGTCGCTGACTCCGCCCACGCCAATTACGAATGGCGTTATTGGCGTTACAGGCACGGGCGGAACCGGAATGACAGTCGGCACCTACCCGCTGGCGTTCTCCGGTGGCGGAGGCAGTGGCGCGGCGGGAACGCTTACTGTGCTAACGGCTACCACATTCAGTGCCATAATTACGGCGAGCGGACAAGGCTACACCACCGCTCCGACCGTTACGGCGGCAACCGGGGGAACGCCGCCTACGTTGACAGCTGCGATACCGGCCCAGATCACCACCACTTCTGCTTCGACGACTCTGACTTTGGGTTTCCTTGCCGCTACCACCAAAGGGAGCCTCGGCCTCCTCTACGTCACGCCAACCGCAGGACTTATACCGGGACAGATCCTCTCTGGCACGAATCTGCCCTCCAACAATTTCATAGCCCAGGCGGGAATCACTGCCGCTGCCGGCACTGTCCTCATGGGGGGGGCGGTCGCTTCGGCAACGAGTTCGGTCGCACCGACCGGCTTCGTCACCAAGGGCACCGCGATCATCACGCAAGTATCGAGCGTCAGCGGAATCCTGACTGGGCTGCCGATCACAGGAACTGGAATACCAGCGGGAACCACCGTGTCGAGTTTCGACCCCATCGGGCTCACGATCACCATGTCGACCACCGCTTCAACCACGACCACCGGCACCTCCTCTGTCACTCCGACCGGTTTCCTGACCAAGGGCACCACCACGGTGACTGCGTTGAGCAGCCTGACTGGACTGGCCGCCGGAAATACGGTTACCGGCGGCGGCACCACAGGAATTCCGACGGGAACAACCGTCGTTTCGGTCGGAGGCATCAACACCATGGTGCTGTCGAGTCCCGCCAGCGCGACAACTGTGCCTACCGTCAAACCGACTGGGACCGGGGTTCTTGCGTCCGGCAACAATATCGTCAGCTACGTGTTTCCGACAGGAAATTTTGCCAGTGGAAATCTCATTACGGATTCTCAGGGCAACATCCCTCCCGGTACGACCGTCACGGGCGTCACTGCCGCCAGCAACACTATCACGCTGTCAGCGCCCGCAACCGGCTCTAGCACAGTGACAACTTTGTCCAGCTTCACTGGCACCGTTGTTGTCAGTTACGAGACCATTTCGTCTGTACCGGCGTCGGCCTTCACCACAACCCCCCCCATCGCGGTCGGGATGCCGATCAGCGGCACCAACATCCCCTCCGGAACGGTGATAACTGCGCTAAGCGCGTCCGCGGGCACCATTACGATATCGCAATTCCCCACCGCAGCCGCGGGCGCCGAGGTCACAGCCTTCTCCACGCCTCCCGCTGCATTCGTCGTTACTACAACGGAAACTCTGACCCCTTCGACGCTCCAGACCATCACCGTAACCGCTCCAACATTATCGGAAGCGGTAACGGTTCCCACGCTTGTGATGGTCACGCCTTCACTCGGCACCGCAACCCTGTCTCAAGCCCCCACCACCACGGGTATCCAGACGGTCATTGTGGAAGGGACGGACAACATGGATGTGGAACCATACGACCCCGGTACCGCGGCCCTCGCCTCAAATGGACCAGCAGCGTTAGCGGGGACCTCTCCAAGCGTGTATGCGGGCTTCTTCGATACTGCTGGGGCCTCGACGTCGAGCACCACCAACCCTGCGGGCGCCACCTTCGCCCGCACCTTCTCGCAGGTTCTTGCCGTGCTCTATGGTTCCACGGCATCGCAAACCTACCAGGGAGGCTTCTTCCCGAACGGCGTAAGCGGCAGCATCAACTTCGTCTAACGCGTGGCCTTCGTCTGACGCGAAAGCGGCATTCGATCCACACCAACCGAAAGTCACAAAGTCCGCATCTCGACCTTGAAATGCGGGCTTTTTTTCGCTTCCTGCCTACTTTGTTCGTTGGGCTTGGGTCTCGCCTCAGCTACGAGCAATCCGCCTCAATGCGTCGTCGCCAGCGCTGTGGCGCCCGCCGGGTCGGTTCCCGTCGCAGTCGACGTCGAAAACGTAAGTTGACCCGAGGAGTAGCTATACATCGCCAAGTCGGGGTTGCCGACTTTCGACACTGAAAGCAGGTAGTTGCCGCTATTGTCCACCGCCATCGCCCACGGCGCAGACGTCGTCGTGACCGATACCGGATTCAACGCAGCCACCGTTCCATTGCTCGCCACGCTATACTCTGAGATCGAGCCGCTCACCTGGTTCGCTACATAGACGTCCGTCCCGGCCTTGTTTACAACCACCGACGTCGGCTGAGTCCCAGCCGTCAGTGGAGTGCCTACTTCATTCAGTGCGCCCCCCGAGCCGATGGTGAACACTGCCAGCCCGCCATTCGTGCCACTCCTCGCAATATAGAGATACGTGCTGGTTGAATTAACCGCCAGCGCGTTTTCGCTGGTGGTCGACGACGCTCCAAATATCAGCGCCTGCGGCGTCGAGAGAGTTCCGGTGGACGTGGCGAATGGGTAGACCAGATCTCCCGCCGTGCCGACCGCAACAAACACATAGTCTCCACTCGGAGCGAATTTGATCGCCTGCGGCGCAACTGTCGGAGCAGACGTCCCACCGTACAGATAGCTCCCACCGGTTCCAAGGGTTAGTTGTCCGGTCGACGAGTTGACCTGATACAAATCCACGATCGCCTCGTTGATCGCGGTACCGTTCGCATCGAGCCCCGCCAGCCAATTTCCGTCAGGCGAAACATCAATCGAAACCTCACCGGCCGAACCCAGGTTGTTGCTCTTAAGCAGCGTTAGCGCTCCCCCCGTTCCGATCGTGTAGGCGTTGATAAAGCCGTACGTTCCGTTGGTACCGGCAACGAACACAAGCGTGTTTGCTGCATTAACCACCACGGAGGTCGGGACAAATCCCAGCGTGTACGGCGAACCCGACACCGCCGTCAGCGTCGCGGTGCCCACCACGTACCCTGCCACGCTCCCTGTGGTCGCATTCGCCACATACACATAGTCGCCCGTGTTGCCGGAGCTGCTCAGCGATCCCGGGTACACCCAAAACGCACCGCAACCAGTCGTCAAACTCAAAGCCAAAATTGCCATCGCCGCAGACACTTGCCCTAAACGCCTCATGGTTCCATTCCTTCCGCTACCATCTTCGCAGCAATCGCACCCACAGCACACTCTATAATCGGCCAGGATGTTTGTCGCCGCATACCATCGCTGTCCCAGCCTACGCCGTCCCGGAATCTTCGCAGCGCTCGTTGCGCTTGCGCTCGGCTCTGCCAGCCTGGTTGGACAGTCTCATTCATTCGACTCTTCTTCGGCACAAATAGCACTCTCGCCGGCGGAGCTCGATCGCGAGGTTCACGCCGACATGGCCTTCCTCGCCGACGACGAGCTCCATGGCCGGGGCTCAGCTACCCGCGACGAGCACATCGCCGCACTCTTCGCCGCCGCACAGTTTCAGGGCCTCGGCCTCGCGCCCGGCGGCGACAGCGGCACCTTTCTACAGAAGGTCGCACTGCCCTTGCCCCTGCCGCTGGCGCTCCACCAGCGGATCTCTCAATTCGAGGACACTCCGCGCACCGCAACCTGGAACGCCATCGCCATTCTCCGCGGTACCGATCCTGCCGCCGGGGTTGTCCTGCTCACCGCGCATCTCGACCACCTTGGCATCGGCCCCGCCAACTCCGCCGGCGACACTATTTACAACGGCGCAGACGACGACGCCTCTGGCACCACCGCCGTCCTCACGCTCGCCCACGCCTTCGCCGCCGACCTGCGCCCGCGCCGCACCATTGTCTTCGCTCTCTTCGGGTCGGAGGAACTCAGCGGCCTCGGCAACGCGGCCTTCCTTGCGCATCCGCCGGTCCCGCTGGCCTCGATCGTCGCCAACCTCGAGTTCGAGATGATCGGGCGCCCAGACCCCGCCGTTCCCGTCGGCGACCTATGGCTCACCGGTTTCGACCGCTCCAACCTCGGCGCCGAACTGGCCCGCCACGGAGCACACCTGGTCCCCGATCCCCACCCCTCGAAGAACTTCTTCCAGCGATCCGACAACTTCGCCCTAGCCCGCCAGGGCATCGTCGCGCACACCGTCTCCAGCTACGGCCTGCACCCGGATTACCACCAGCCCTCCGACGAACTCTCCACCATCGACTTCAACCACCTCGACGCCGCCATTGCCTCTATGTCCATACCCATCCGCTGGCTCGCAAATACTACGTGGCAACCAACTTGGAATCCCGGCGGCAAGCCATAGCTGGCCCGCGTTATCGGGTCCCCTGATACACGGCGATCATTTCGCTCACAAGAATGCCGTCGATCGTCATTACCTCCAGCTTGGAATCGCTGATCGAGAATCCAGATAGGTTGGCATCAGTCAGCTGCATCGCGGCCAGACTCGCATTGTGGATGCGGCCCCGCGAAAAATTCGCGTTTTCAATCACGACGCCCGACAGGTTCACATCAGTGAAACTCGAGCCTGAAAGATCACAGTCCACCGCCTCGATGGATTCGATCGCCTCGCAAAGTCTCATGGAGCCTCTCTCTTCGAACAGACTGAACACCCAGGTCGGATCGCCACCTCAAATTCAGGCATCCCACAAAACAGGAAGCGGCCCATCGCTGAGCCGCTCCTTTCGCCCCGCTGCCGTCAAGCGAGGTCGAAGCGATCCAAGTTCATTACCTTGCTCCAAGCCGCCACAAAGTCGCGCACGAACGCCGGCTGCGAGTCGCCGCACGCATAGACTTCTGCGAGCGCTCGGAGCTGAGAGTTCGAACCGAAGACGAGATCGACGACTGTGCCCGTCCATTTGGGAGCGCCGGTCGCCCTATCCAGTCCCTCCAACACGCCTTCCGAGCTAGCGGACTTCTGCCACTTCGTGTTCATGTCGAGCAGGTTCACAAAGAAATCGTTCGTCAGGGTTCCCTGCCGCTTCGTGAAAACGCCAAGCTCCGATTGCCCGAGGTTTACATTCAGCGCGCGCAGGCCACCGATCAGGACCGTCATCTCCGGAGCGGTCAGCGTCAGCAGGTTCGCCCGGTCCACCAGCAGCTCAGCCGCGGATCCCTCATGTCCCTTGCGGACGTAGTTGCGGAATCCGTCTGCAAGCGGCTCCAATGCCGCGAAAGAGAACACGTCAGTCTGATCCTGCGACGCATCCGTGCGCCCTGGCGAGAAAGGGACCTTCACGTCGAGGCCGGCCTTTTTTGCTGCCTCCTCGACGGCTGCACTGCCACCCAGAACGATCAGGTCAGCCATCGAGACCGTCTTCTCACCAGGCATACCGCTAGACTGGGCACCGTTGAAATCCTTCTGGATCGCCTCCAGCGCCTGTAAGACCTTCGCCAGTTCGGCTGGTTGATTGACTTCCCAATCCTTCTGTGGCATCAGCCGAATGCGGGCTCCATTCGCCCCACCACGTTTGTCGCCGCCGCGGAACGTCGCAGCCGACGCCCACGCCGTCGTGACCAATTGAGAGACTGAAAGCCCGGATGCAAGGATCTTCGCCTTCAGATCAGCAATATCCTGCTCGCCGATCAGCTCATGGTCCACGGTTGGAACCGGGTCCTGCCAGATCAGCGGCTCCGTAGGAACGAGCGGTCCAAGATACCGCGAGAGCGGTCCCATATCGCGATGCGTCAGCTTGAACCACGCCTTGGCGAATGCGTCTGCGAACTCCTCCGGGTGATCGAGGAAGCGCTTCGAAATCGTCGCATAGCTCGGGTCGATTCTCAGCGAAAGATCCGTCGTGAACATCATCGGAGCATGCTTCTTCGACGGGTCGTGAGCATCCGGAACGGTTCCCGCTCCAGCCGCGCCTTTAGGCGTCCATTGATGTGCCCCGGCGGGACTCTTTGTCAGTTCCCATTCATACTTGAATAGGTTTTCGAAGTAGCTGTTGTCCCACTTCACCGGGTTCGTGGTCCATGCGCCTTCCAACCCGCTACTGATCGTATCGACACCTTTGCCGATGCCAAAGCTGTTATTCCAGCCGAAACCTTGCTCTTCGATGCTGGCACCCTCGGGCTCGGGGCCGACATACTTGCCCGGATCGGCAGCACCATGCGCTTTCCCAAACGTGTGTCCGCCGGCAATCAGGGCAACAGTCTCCTCGTCATTCATCGCCATCCGAGCGAACGTCTCCCGAATATCCCGAGCCGCGGCAACCGGGTCAGGATTGCTATTTGGTCCTTCCGGATTTACGTAAATTAGACCCATTTGAACTGCGCCCAGTGGATTCTCGAGCTGACGGTCGCCGCTGTAGCGCTTGTCGCCCAACCACGCATCCTCAGGTCCCCAGTAAATTTCTTCCGGCTCCCAGACGTCCACACGTCCGCCGGCGAAACCGTAGGTCTTGAATCCCATCGACTCCAGCGCCACGTTTCCAGTCAGAATCATCAGATCGGCCCAGGAGATTTTGCGGCCATACTTCTGCTTGATCGGCCAGATCAGCCGGCGCGCCTTGTCGAGGCTCACGTTATCCGGCCAGCTATTGAGGGGAGCAAATCGCTGCGCTCCAGAACCTGCCCCGCCACGACCATCGGCGATACGATAGGTGCCCGCACTGTGCCACGCCATGCGGATGAAGAACGGTCCATAGTGGCCGTAGTCCGCAGGCCACCAGTCCTGGGAGGTCGTCATCAAGGCACGCAAGTCCTTGATCACGGCATCTAGGTCCAGAGTCTTGAATTCCTCAGCGTAATTGAACTCCTCGCCCATCGGGTTCGCCTGGGGCGAGTGCGCATGCAGCATCTTCAGGTTCAGTTGATTGGGCCACCAATCCGTGTTCATTCGGACCCCACCCTTCAGGGGCCTCACGCTGCCATGCATAACCGGGCATTTTGCTTCATCTGACATACATCACCTCGAAAACCAATCAGTTGTCTTCATTTACCACTACCTTTTGGCAGCTGGCGCAAACGCCAATCACATCCACTGCATACCGCTCCACCAGAAATCCTCCCGGTAGCCGGCTCCGCTTAGGCCCAAGCCCAAGCTCTTTCTCGCCAATATCCGTAATCTTCTTGCACTTCGAGCACACCATGTGATGATGAGGCTCGCCATTCATCTCCACGCGCACGGAGCCATGATGCATGCTCACTTTCTGGAACACGCCGCTCTCGACGAATAAATTTATGTTCTTGTAAACGGTCGCCAGCGAGATTGCCGGCACCTTCTTCTTTACCCGCGCATAGACCTCTTCCGGACTCGGATGGCCATGCATCGTCTTCATCACTTCGTACAGCACCTGCCGCTGGTGGGTTACAGCAATGCCGTTCTCCTCGCAAAGCACACGAAACGGCTTAGTCTCATTCGCCAGCATGGGGATAAGTGTAAACGATAAATATTATCGTTCGATAAATATACCTGTGGATAACTTACCGCCCCAAAGCGCCATCCGAACCAAGCCTCAGTTCAGCCGTTCCCGCTCCGCCTTGCCGAACCGAGCATCCAGCGGTTTCCGCCCCTCAAACCCATCGTCGGTCGAATGCCAGAAACCGATCTCCTTCTCGCCCAGTTTCCAGCACAACAGCACAGTATGGCCTTCCATCAGACAGGGAAAGTCCAGCAGCCCTTTCTCCAGGTCCTTCACTTGCACGCCGATCTCGTCCATCTCGGCCAGCGTGTCCCTAGCCTCCTGCAACGCCTTCTCGCGTTCTGCTCTGCGCTTCGCGGCCTGCGCCACGTTCACGTGCATTCCGCCCGCAAGAAAAATTCTCTGGCTTAGTTGTTGCATCTCCCGCTCCAACTCGCCAGACCGCGCCCCTGCCGCCTGCGCCTTCCGCAGCAATGCTTCCAAAACCGGCAGCAGCGTTTGTGCCTCGCTCAATGTGAACGTCTTGCTCAATTCCCTATCTCCAGCATTCGATCCAGTGCTACGCGTGCCCAGTGCTTAACTTCATTGTCCACCCGAATGCGATTCACCACGCGCCCCTCCACCAGATTCTCCAGCGTCCACGCCAAATGCTGCGGCGATATCCGATACATGGTCGTGCACAGGCATCCCGATTCATCCAGCGTAACCACCCGCTTGCCTAGCTGCGCAAACCTCTTTGCCAGCCGATTCACCAGGTGAATCTCCGTGCCCACAGCAAAGCTCGCCCCCTTCGGTGCGCGCTCAATCAAATCGATAATCCGCTCCGTCGAGCCCAGCGCATCCGCCCTCTGGCAGACCTCCCAGCGGCACTCCGGATGCACCACCACCTGCATTCCCGGTTCCTCGCGCCGTACCCGGTCGACATGCTCCGGCAGAAACCGTTGATGGACGCTGCAGTGTCCCTTCCACAGAATCACCCGCGCCGCCCGCAACCGATCTGGCGCCACGCCACCATTTATCTGGTATGGGTCCCACACCACCATCTCGTTCAGTGGAATCACCATTGCGAACGCCGTATTCCGCCCCAGGTGCTGATCCGGCAGGAAGAGAATCTTCCCCGCCCGTGCAAAGGCCCACTCAAAAGCCGCCCGCGCGTTCGATGAGGTACATACCAGCCCACCGCGCTCCCCACAAAACGCCTTAATATTCGCCGCCGAATTCATGTACGTCAGCGGAATAATCCCCCCATCAGCCACCGCTCCCGCCCGCTCCAATGACTCCCAGCAATCCTCCACCTGTCCAATCTCCGCCATATCTGCCATCGAGCAGCCGGCGTTCAGATCCGGCAGAATCACCTGCTGCCACGGCTGTGACAGCACGTCTGCCGTCTCGGCCATAAAGTGCACGCCGCAGAAAACCATGTACTTCGCGTGCGTCTCAGCGGCGACCTTGGATAGCTTGTAGCTATCACCGGTATAGTCGGCAAATCGGATCACCTCGTCGCGCTGATAGTGATGTCCCAGAATCACCGCGTCAGCGCCGAGCCTCTCGCGCGCAACCGCAATCCGCGCATCCATCGTTTCGTCCGGCAGCACCAGGTAGTTGTCGAGTGAGCAAGCCTCTCCTGCGGTCGCGAGCGGGGCCTCTTCCACTAATAGTCCATTCACAGTATTCCGCCTTCAGTCCTGGCTGTCCGCCGCGCGTCTGCTCATCGCAGTCGTGGCATTCGCATCCAAGACGGGGATGTTGAAAGCATTCCTTGCGCGGGCTGCAGCAGACTCACTGTGACAACCTTGAACCTCCAGGCCGTCACCCAATCCGCGGGGGTGTTGCCGCCCATTCCGTGCTCGCGCGGCCGTCAAAGCCGCGCTACGTCAATCTTAGACGAAACCGCCTGCCAGGACGATGCACCGGCCCCGAGCGCCGCACAGTTTTCCATTCCGGCAAACGGTAACGCAACCCATTTGTTTCCCTCCCCACGCAGGCCGTATCATGGTTACAGCTATGCCGGGTTTTGAAGACAGCGCCGTAATCGTTCTGCTCGCACTGCTGCTCTTCGGGCCGAAGAAGCTGCCTGTGCTCGCGCGCCAACTCGGCAAGCTCATGGGCGACTTCCGGCGCGCCAGCAGTGAGTTCCGCTCCCAGATGGAGGAGGAACTCCGCATCTCCGAACAGGCCGACCGCCAGAAGCAGATCGCCGCCATCGAGGCCGCCGCACCACCCACTCCTGCACTGGAGCCCCCCCCCGCGGAAACCGCATCGGAATATCAGTCGACGACGGACTATCCCCAAGACTATTCCGCAGATTCGCCCACCGAAGTCTCGCCAGCGGCTGCCGCCGACCCGACCCCCGCCGCCCCTACCGCGCCAGTTCCTATCGCGACCTCAGGCGAACTGAGCATCATGCCTCCCGCCACCGGCCTTCCCCTCCCCAACTCGTCGCCGGCTAATGCGCCCGACGCGGCTACTACTCATGAATCCGAACTAGAAACCGAGACGTTGCATGGCTGATACAGACGACGCGCTCGACCGGGCTCGCAAGGCAGTCTCCGACCGTGCCGAACTCCCCGGCATGAGCCTGATGGAGCACCTCGAGGAGTTGCGCAAGCGCATCATCAATTCCGCTATCTACCTGTTCGTAGGCATGTGCATCGCATGGGCCCTTCGCGTGCGCCTCTATGGCATCATCAAGAAGCCCCTCGACGACCTGCACCTCGACCTCTACTTCAACCACCCCACCGATGGACTGAATCTATACCTCAAGACAGCGCTCGTGGGCGGCGCTATCCTCGCAAGCCCGTTCATCCTATACCAGCTCTGGCTCTTCATCTCGCCGGGCATGTACGCCAGCGAAAAGAAGTACGTCTGGCCCTTCATGACTGCCACAGTCGGCCTCTTCCTGTGCGGTGCATGGTTCGGCTATCACTACGTACTCGAGAACGCCGTGAAGGTCCTGGTCTTCCAATTTGCGACAGGCCTGCATCCGTTGCTTACGATCGACGAGTACACGGGCTTCTTCCTTTCCATCATCCTTGGCCTCGGCATCTGCTTTGAAATGCCGATACTTATTTTTTTCCTCGCCCTCTTCGGCATCGTGGACGCCAGATTCCTGCTCCGCCACTTCCGCTACGCGATCCTCGGCATCTTCATCGTGGCCGCCATCATCTGTCCCATGCAGGATCCCTTCAGCATGTGCCTCTTCGCCAGCCCCATGCTCTTCCTCTACTTCTTCGGCGTCGCCATCGCCTGGTATGTCCATCCCAACCACCGCAACAAGCAGAAGGATGCACCCGCCACATGACCCCCTTCTACCAAACTGTCATCCTGAGCGGAGCGCGCAGCGCGCAGTCGAAGGACCCCGACGGAACAGCTTCAGCCTCTGCCTCGCGATCCTTTCTGCCACAGCTATGCCTGTTGCTGTGGCTCTTGCTTCTGCCGACAGCGACCCCGGCCCAAAAACCCGCAGCCACCGCCGTCAGCGGCCAGGCCATCTACTCCCTCACCCAGCAATTCCTCGCAGTCGCGCCTAAACGCTTCAACGGTTCACCCGGCCACCTCGCTGCCGAGAACTTCATCAAGCAGCACTTCAAACCCGAAGCCGCCAAAGGGAACTTCGTCACCGACGAATTCACCGCTGTGACGCCTGTCGGCCCGCAGGTCATGCGCAACTACATCGTGCGCTATCCCGGCAAGAAAGACGGGATCATTGTCCTCGCCAGCCACTACGAAACAAATTACCCGCTCAAGGACACCGCCTTCGTCGGCGCCAACGACGGCGCCTGCACTACCGCGCTCCTTATTGAACTCGGCGCCTGGTTCCGCACTCACCCACCCGACGGCTACTCCATCTGGCTCGTCTTCGACGATGGCGAAGAGGCTGTAAAGGACTGGACAGCCAACGGCGGAACGGACAATCTCTACGGCACCAAGCACCTCGCCGCCAAGTGGTATGCCGACAATACCCTCAAGCGGATCAAGGCCTTCATTGTCGCCGACATGATTGGCGACAAGGACCTCAACATCCTCGAAGAGATGGGCTCCACCCCCTCGCTCCGCGCCATCTTCCGCCAGGCCGCCGCCAACACCCACCACACCGCCAACGTCTACCAGTCCCAGGGCGACGAGGAAGACGACCACCTCCCCTTCCTCCGGCGTGGCGTCCCCTCCCTCGACGTCATCGACGTGGACTACGGCCCCCACACCGCAGCCATGCCCGACGGCTATCATCACACCGCGCAGGACACCATCGACAAGATCAGCCCCAAATCCCTTCAAATCTCCGCCGACCTCTTCCTCGAAACCATCCGCCTCGTCAACCTGCGCTGACCGCAACGCGATAGCATCGTAACGTGCCCGCAACGCCCATCAGTTACTGGATCGGCTTCCACGTAGCCCTGCTCCTTCTCCTCGCCGCCGAGTTCGCCTACGCGCGCCGTCCTGCCAACCAGCCCCCACTTCGCACTCCACAATCAGCGCACCGCACCGCCATCGTTGCAACCGCTTTCTGGATCGCCACCGCGCTCGCCTTCGCTATCTTCATCCGCCATTCCCTTGGCCCCGCCGCCTCCGTCCAGTACCTCGCCGGCTACGTGCTCGAAGAGTCGATGTCCGTCGACAACCTCTTCGTCTTCCTCCTGCTCTTCCGCCTGTTTCAGATCGACCACGCCCACCAACCGCGCGTCCTCTTCTGGGGAGTGGCCGGTGCCATAGTCATGCGGGGTATCTTCATCGCCGGCGGCATCACGCTGCTCAATCACTTCCAGGCCCTGACCTACGTTTTCGGCTTCATCATCCTCGTCGCCGCCATCCGCCTCCTCATCCCCTCCGCCCCAAACCATCCCGCCGAAACGCCCCGCTGGATCGCCCTGCTCAAACGTGTCCACCCGGTCAGCCTGCGCCAGGATCACTTCGTCGTTATCGAGAACGGTCGCCCCACCATAACCATGCTTCTCCTCGCCCTCATCGCAATCGAGCTCACCGACATCGTCTTCGCGCTCGACTCCATCCCCGCTGTTCTCTCTATCACACGTCACCCATTCCTCGCCTACACGTCGAACATCATGGCTGTCATGGGGCTGCGCTCGCTCTATTTCCTCATCATCGCTTCGCTCACCCGGCTGCGCTTCCTCCACTATGGCCTGGCCGCGGTCCTCGCCTTCGCCGCCATCAAGATGCTCGCTTCGCACTGGATCGAGATCAGCCCCGCCCTTTCCCTCGTCGTCATTCTTGCCCTGCTGGCCATCACCATCAGCGCGTCCCTTTGGGCTCCAGGTAACCAGAGAAGTTGACTCTTCCGCCAATGGAAGCGCTTTGCCATCTGCGCTGGGAAAACATTTTCCCAAAGCAGGCGCGATCCATCCAAATTTCCAGCCATCTCCTGATAACCCTCTGAAACTGGGCGTGCTTGCCGACTGTGCAACCCATTGCACTTTGGCACTCCCATTGCTACACCTTTTGCAAACAGTAGGTTTCGACGCTGATTTCTGGAACCGTCTTAACCCAGGAGCTTTGCCATGTATCTTCTCTTCGCCGCACCGGCCTTGTCGTTCCTTTGCATCCTTACCATTTCGCTGTACAGCGAGTTTGCCAGCTGGGCCAATCTCTAACGCTCGTCTTCGTCGCCACACCACCTCGCAGCAAGGAGCTTCCCAATGGTTCAGCCCGCTGCCCAGCCTGTCTATGGCTTGTTTGCCTCTCTTTTTGCGGTAATGCCGTTTCTCTTGTTTGTGGCAGCTTTTCTTATGGCGCTTCCCAGCCACCTGGCAGCCAGGGCAGCACGCCGGATGATGCCGGTCCGTGCCCGTGCGATGAGGCGCAATAGAAGCGCAGCCGAACTCCGCGCCCTCAAGCGTCGGAACTACTAAGGCCCTTACTGGGACGCGTCAGCCCCTCCCCGGAAAATCCTTCCGCAAAAGAGCCCCGCGGCTCTCTTCCCGTCTCCCGATCGTCTTGCAACTTCCTCTACGCACCTCTGTGCGACACTATCCCAAACCCCAACAGGAGCCCTCCCCTGCCATGCTGAAGTTTGCCCGCATGACTCACATGTACCTCGGTGTGTTTCTCGCTCCCTCCATCCTCTTCTTTGCCTTCACCGGAGCCCTCCAGTCCTTTTCGCTCCACGAATCCCACTCAGCGACTTACACCCCTCCGCGTTGGCTCGTCCACATGTCCCAGATGCACAAGAACCAGACGTTCCACGTGCCTGTCCGTCCCCCCGCGCCACCCAAACCCCCCTCAGCAGCCAAACTGCCACCGGCCGCATCCAGGCCGGCAGCCACTCCCGCTAACCCGGCCGAGCGCGACATACACGCCCCTTCGCCGATGAAGTTTTTCTTCGTCTTCGTCGCTCTCGGCCTCATCGTCTCCACCTGCCTCGGCCTGTACATGTCCTACAAATTCAATCGCAACAAAATCGCAGTAACCGCCACGCTGCTGGCCGGCATTGCGGTCCCCGCCCTTCTCACCCTTTTCTGAGCACGTCAAGGGCGTCGCTTTTAGCTCTCCACGAACCTCAATCTGCCCCACTCAATCACCGAGTGCCGTCCCACATCAGCCCGCCCTGGAAAATCCTTCCGACAGTGAGCACCTCGGCTCTCTTCCCGTCCCAGCGCCGCCTGCACCATCAGCTCAGCCACCGTATGGAGATTCCGCGCCTCCAGCGCCCTCCGCGTTATCTCGCGCCGCCCCGTCGGCAGGAAACTCGATCCGTGCATCGCCGCCAGACGCTCCTGCGCGCGCCGCAACCCGCCCTCATCCCGCAGCAAACCCGCATCCCTCCACATCAACCCCTGCAATTCTGCAATCCGCCCCTCTACATCCCCTCCGCCACGACCCCCCGTCGTGGCACTTCCGCGAACCTCGCACCCCGCACCTCGAACCTCCTCGACCATCGCCTCGGCCGCCAACGCTCCAAACACCAGTCCCTCCAGCAGTGAATTGCTCGCCAACCGGTTCGCCCCATGCACGCCCGTACACGCTGCCTCGCCCGCAGCGTACAAGCCCGGCAGCGACGTCCTGCCGTGCACATCCGTCCTCACTCCTCCCATCAGGTAGTGCGCAGCCGGCCGTACCGGCACCAGATCCCGCGCCAACTTCAGCCCGTACCCTGCAAGAAACTGTGATATCCCGGGAAAACGCGCCTTCATATCCATCGTCGCGCCCACAGCCCTCATATCGAGATACACCGCCCCAGCCATCTCTTCGTGCGTAATTGCCCGGGCCACCACATCTCTCGGCGCCAATTCCAGCCCGGAATGGTACCGCTCCATAAACCGCTCGCCCTTCGTGTTCACCAACCATCCGCCTTCCCCGCGCAGTGCCTCACTGATCAGGAACCGCGGCGCACCCTCCATCGCAAACGCCGTCGGATGGAACTGCATGAACTCCATGTCCATCAACTCCGCGCCAGCCCGATACGCCATCGCAATCCCGTCCCCAGTCGCCACCGCCGGATTCGTCGTATCGCTGTAAACCTGTCCCGCGCCGCCGCTCGCCAGCAGCACAGCCCGCGCACACACCTCGATAAGCCCACCCTCCCGATCCAGAAGGGTCGCACCCATAACGCGCCCTGTTTCAGAATCGACCACCAGATCAACCGTTGTCACCCATTCCATCAACTCCACGCGCTCCAGCCCACGCACATGCCGCAGCAACGACACGGCGATCTCCCATCCAGTCGCATCTCCATGCGCATGTAGAATCCGCGGCAAACTATGCGCGCCCTCACGCGTCCGCATCAGCTTCCCCTGCTCGCGGTCGAACCCAGTCCCCCACGCGAGCAACTCTTCCACTCGCCGCGGTCCCTGCTCCACCAACACCGCCGCGGCAGCCACATTCACCAACCCATCGCCCGCCGCAACCGTGTCGGCCAAATGCAGCGCCACATCCGTCTCGCCGCCCATCGCGACGGCAATCCCGCCCTGTGCGTACGCGGTGTTCGACTCCGCCAGGCTCTCCTTGCTGACGACCAGAACGCTGCCCGCTTCCGCCAGCCCCGCCGCCGCCCGAAGGCCAGCAACCCCACCACCCACAACCAGAAAATCCACCACCGGCATCTTTCAAGGCTAGCACCGTCTCGAACCTGGCTACTGCCTCAAGTGGTCGTCATCCTGACGCAGAAGAAGGTTCCCTGAATTTGCTTTTACGCGAAGCGTCAAGAACCACACGAAGTGCCTGCGATACCATAGACCCACCGTGTCTTCCATCCGAGTTACCACCCCGCAAGCCACCTACGACGTCACCATCGCCTCCGGCCTTCTCCGCACGCTCTACCCCCGCCTGCGCAAGCTCAACTCAGGCAAGCCCCCCAGAACCTTCGTCATCACCTCGCCCCAAATCTGGGCCCTCTGGCATAAACCCTTCCTCGCCAGCTTCCCCACCGGTTATACAGCTCAACCCCCCGTGCTCTTCCTCCCCCCCGGCGAGCCCTACAAGCGTCTAGCCCAGGTCGAATCCCTCGCCGAACAACTCATTCACGCCGGCGCCGACCGCGACTCCATCCTGCTCGCCTTCGGTGGAGGGATCGTCGGCGACCTCACCGGCTTCCTGGCCGCTATCTACATGCGCGGCATCCGCTACGTCGGCATCCCTACCACCATCCTCGCCCAGGTCGACTCGTCCCTCGGCGGCAAAACCGGCGTCAACCTCGTCGCCGGCAAGAACCTTATTGGCGCTTTCCACCACCCCCTCGCTGTCCTCTCCGACATCGATCTCCTCCGTACCCTTCCCGCGGCCGAACTCCGCTCCGGCCTCCAGGAAGCCATCAAAGCAGGCATCATCTATGACGCAAAGTTATTCCGCTATCTAGAACAAAATGAACATAAAATTCTCTGTTCTTACCCCACTGCTCTCGCCCGGGTAATCACCGCCGCTGTCCGCGTTAAGGCAAACGTCGTCTCCGAAGATGAGAGGGAATCCGGCCTGCGCATGATCCTCAACTTCGGCCACACCATCGGCCACGCCATCGAGGCCGCCACCCACTACCGCAAACTCCTCCACGGCGAAGCGGTCGCCTGGGGCTCGATCGCCGCCCTCCACGTTTCGCTCAACCGCCGTCGCATCACCCACGAAGAGTTCGCCCGCATGGCCAACCTCATCCTCCGCTACGGCCCCATTCCACCCTTCAAAGCCGACCCCGCCAAACTCGTCGCGCTCACCTCCGGCGACAAGAAAAAGCGCAGCGGCCGCCGAGCCTTCGTCCTCACCACCGGCATAGGCCACACCGAAATCGCCTACGACGTAACCGACGCCGAACTCCTATCCGCGGCCAAGGCCATGTTTGCCACAATGCAAGGGGTCGCAGGGTGAGCGCGATTCCCACTGAACCTGAAGACACCCCCGGAGCCCGCCCCGCCGGCACCTCCTCGCCCGACGAAGCTGCCCAGAACATCCAACAGATGTTCGACACTATCGCCCCCACCTACGACCGTGCCAATCACATCCTCTCCGCCGGCATCGATCGCTCCTGGTGGAACCGCACCGCCCGCACCCTCCGCACCATCCTCGAGCGCCCCGAAGCTGTCGTCCTCGACCTCTGCTGCGGCACCGGCGACATGACCCTCGCCCTCGACCGCTTTCGCCCCCAACCTGCAACTGACAACCTGCACCCTCCAACTCCCGTCCCCATCTTCGCCCTCGACTTCTCCCGCCAGATGCTCTCCCTCGCCGCTCCCAAGTTTGCCAGTCGCAACATCGTCCCCATCGAAGCCGACGCTCTCCATCTCCCCCTCGCCGACGCCTCGGTCGACCTCGTTACCTCCGCCTTCGGCTTCCGTAACCTAACCAGCTACCCAGCGGGCCTCACCGAACTCCACCGCGTCCTCCGCCCCGGCGGCGAGATCGCCATCCTCGAGTGCAATCAGCCCGGCGGCCTGGTCGGCTGGCTCTACTCCTTCTACTTCCACCACATCCTCCCCACCCTCGGCGGCCTCATCTCCGGCAAGCGCCGCGCCTACGCTTACCTGCCCGACTCGGTCATGAAATTCCCTCGGCCCCCGCAGATGAAGGACCTCATCCTCGCTGCCGGCTTCGCCAACCCCACCTGGACCAGCTACACCCTGGGTACCGCCGGCCTCTACCGCGCCACTAAGACATGAGCTTCGTCGCCCATTGCCGATGCGCTCGACGCGCCAAACCTGTAGCATTTCTCCCATGAGCCCCGCGGCCATGGACGAAGCGACAACCAGCCGAACGCCGCACGCAGTCAAACGCTCGGCGGCCTTCTTTTCTGTCATCGCCGCGGGCCTCATCACGTTTCTCAAGCTCCTAACCGGCATCCTTACCGGCTCACTCGGGATGTTGTCCGAGTCCGCACACTCCGCCATCGACCTCATCGCCTCCGCCATCACCCTCTTCTCGGTCCAGGTCGCCGACCGTCCCGCCGACGAGGATCACAACTACGGCCACGGCAAGGTCGAGTCGCTCTCGGCCTTCGTCGAGACGGGCATCATGTTCGCCTCGTGCATCTGGATCGTCGCCGAGGCCGTCCGCCGCATCATCCCAGCCTTCCATGACCATCACGACCTGCGGCCGTCCCTCTGGCCGTTCGCCGTACTGTTGTGCTCAATGGTCGTCGATTTCACCCGCTCCCGCACCCTCGGCCGAATCGCGCGACAGTTCCGCTCCGACGCGCTTGCCGCCGACTCCGTGCACTTCGCCACCGATATGTGGGCATCGCTCGCCGTAATGCTCGGCCTTGCAGCCACCTTCGTCGGCGAGCGCTTCTCGCACCCATGGCTGGAGTATGCCGACCCCATCGCCGCGCTCGTTGTCGCAGGCGTCATCCTGCGCGTCAGTTGGCGGTTGGCCCGGCAGACGGTCGATACCCTGCTGGACGCCACGCCGACGACAGACCCCACCAGCAACCATCCTCAGACCAAGGAAGAACTCCGCGGCAACCTAATCCACGACCTCGCAGCCATCCCCGGCGTGCTCTCTGTCGATCGCCTGCGCACCCGCCGTTCGGGCGCCAATTACTTCGCCGACATCACGCTCGGCATGCCGCGCAACCTCACGTTTCAGCGCTCCGAACAGCTCACCATGGCCGCCACCGAGGCCGTCCAGCGCCATCTTCCCGGCGCCGACGTTGTGATTCACCCGGTTCCCACGGCTTCCCTCGCAGAGAGCGTCCACGACCGCGTCCGCGCCGTCGCCGCCCGCCGCAATCTCGCCATCCACGAGATCAGCGTGCAACAACTCGACGACGGACTCCACGTCGAACAGCACCTCGAAGTCGACGAGACGATGCCTCTCCGCCAGGCCCACGAACTGGTCACCGACCTCGAGGCGGAGATGCTGCGCGAGGTCCCCGCCATCACTTCCATCCTCACCCACATCGAGAGCGAGCCCGCCACCATCGAGCGCCCAGCCTCACTCGAAAGGGACCGCCAACTCGAAGTCCGCCTGCGCGACGTTGCCGCCGGCTTCCCCGA
>Ga0302198_10001359_pt1 | contig 26711 bp, 20 predicted proteins | sample II_Bog_N2_2_FD_193521 | JGI IMG/M metagenome (GOLD analysis project Ga0302198, IMG submission 193521) | Peat permafrost microbial communities from Stordalen Mire near Abisko, Sweden - II_Bog_N2_2 | ecosystem: Environmental > Terrestrial > Soil > Wetlands > Peat | place: Sweden: Abisko... | reverse complement strand
GGCGGGTGGCCACCTTCTCCCAGGGTGCGATTAATATGCGGCTCGTCTTTCAACTCTGACCAATGCGAAACGGGGGTGCCCCACTTCTCGCGCTTTTCGAGAAGTGGGCTGTCGCGCCGCCGGCGGCGGAGCTTTTCCCCAATTCTACGCCGCCGGCGGTCGTATCTTCATCTTCAACACTTCCCAAGCACTGAACTTTACGCTCCCCGCTTCGCCGAGAGAGTAAGCTCCTTTCTCACGGTGTAGCAGTTTTCCCATGTCTGTAGCTATCCCCCCCCGCACGTTTGACCCTTCTTTTCTTGCGCCTGTAAGATCAAAGATTCCCTGCTGCTGACGGAAAATCTGCCGAGGTTTGCTCGGCTGGGACGGGTTCCGAGCAAAGTCGGAGGAATGCGTCCGTCCCGACGCGAGCCACTCAAATATGCCGCACGAATTGCCAAAAGCTTACGAACCGGGCGCGATTGAAGCGCGGTGGGCCGAGTATTGGGTCCGGGAAAAACTGTTTCATGTGGAGACTCCGGCGGAGGGAGATACACGGCCGGTGTTTACGTTGCTGTTGCCGCCTCCGAATGTGACGGGGCGGTTGCACATGGGACACATGCTCAATCAGACGCAGATGGATATTGTCGCGCGCTGGCATCGCATGCGGGGGTTCGTGTCGCTTTGGCTTCCGGGGACGGATCACGCGGGCATTGCCACGCAGATGATGGTGGAGCGCCAGCTTTTGAAAGAAGGCAAGAAGCGGCGCGAGATGGGTCGCGAAAAGTTCATTGAGCGCGTATGGGAATGGCGGCGCGAGTATGGCGGGGCGATCCTCGACCAGATGAAGCGGCTGGGCGCGTCGGTGGATTGGGGGCGCGAATACTTCACCATGGACGACAACCTGTCGCACGCGGTGAAGGAAGTGTTTGTGCGGCTGTATGAAGACGGGTTAATTTATCGCGGGAAGTACATCGTGAACTGGTGTTCGGACTGCGGGACGGCGATCTCGGATCTGGAAGTGAAGCACGAGGATGTGGCGGGGAAGCTTTACGAGATACGGTATCCGGTGGTGGGTGGCGTTGCTGGGAAGGAGGAATTTATCACCGTGGCGACGACGCGTCCGGAGACGATGCTGGGCGATACGGCGGTTGCGGTGAATCCGAAGGACGAGCGTTATCTGCATCTGCATGGGAAGAATGTGATGCTGCCGCTGATGAAGCGGGAGATTCCGATTATTGCGGATGAGCTGGCGCAGCCGGAGTTTGGGACGGGCGCGGTGAAGGTGACGCCGGCGCATGATCCGAATGATTTTGAGGCGGGACTGCGGCACAACCTGCCGCAGATTGAAGTGATTGACGAGCACTCGAAGATGAATGCGAATGCGGGTCCATACGCTGGGCAGGATCGCTTTGCGGCGCGCGCGCATGTGATCGAGGACCTGGCGGAACAAGGCTTCCTGGTGGGGACGAAGGATTACACGATTGCGCTCGGCAAGTGCGACCGCTCGGGGACGATTGTGGAGCCGCGGCTTTCGACACAGTGGTTTGTGAAGATTGCGCCTTTGGCGGCGCGGGCGATTGAGGTGGTGGAGAAGGGATACATACGGTTCACGCCGGAAAATTACGGGCAGATTTATTTGAACTGGATGCGGAACATCCACGACTGGTGCATCTCGCGGCAGTTGTGGTGGGGACACCGGATTCCGGCGTGGTACTGCACGAATCAAGACTGCAAGGAAGTGGTGGTGGCACGCGAGGCTCCGGCGGCGTGTGCGAAGTGCGGCGGGAAGCTGGAGCAGGATACCGACGTTCTCGATACGTGGTTCTCGTCGGGCCTCTTGCCGTTCACGACGTTGGGCTGGCCGGAGACGACGCGCGATCTGGATGTGTTCTATCCCAATTCGCTGATGATTACCGGGTTCGACATTTTGTTTTTCTGGGTGGCGCGGATGATCATGCTGGGGTGCTGGTTCATGATGCCGCCGCATAAGCCCGGAGCGAGCGCGGGATCGGAAGAAGATGCGCTGCGGGCCAGTGTTCCCTTCCGCGAGGTTTATATTCACGCGTTGGTGCGCGATGCGGACCGGCAGAAGATGTCGAAGACCAAAGGGAATGTGCTCGATCCGATCGAAGTGATTGGGCAGTATGGGACGGATGCGACGCGGTTTACTTTGGCGGCGATGGCGGCTCCGGGGACCGATATTGCGTTCAGCGAGAGCCGGACGGCGGGGTATCGGAATTTCGCCAACAAGATTTGGAACGCGGCGCGGTTCATGTTCATGAACGTGGACCGGGTGGACTCGGGCCTGCGGCCCGGAGGCGGGCAGGAATGCCCGCCCCACACGAGCCACGGAGTGGCCGGGTTCCAGGCTGTGTCGCTGGAGGACCGGTGGATTCTCTCGAGGTTTAACCGGGCGGCGGCGGATGTGAATGCGTCGTTGCAGAATTACCGGTTCGATGAGGCGGCCACGCGGATTTACGATTTTTTCTGGGGCGAGTTTTGCGACTGGTATCTGGAGCTGATCAAGCCGCGGTTGAATTTCGAGGAAGGCGCGGATACGGCTGCGGCACGGGTGGCGTGCGCGAATCTGGTGAATCTGTTTGAGGCGTCGTTGCGGCTGCTGCATCCGGTGATGCCGTTTATTACGGAGGAAATCTGGCATGCGATGTATGACGGGAAGCCTCCGCTGAAGTCGATTGCTTTGGCGGCGTATCCAGCGGCGGATGAAAAGCAGATCGATCTGGGCGTGGAGACGGAGATGGCGATCCTACAGGATTTGATCGTCAGCGTGCGGAATTTGCGGGCGGAATTAAAAGTCGAGCCCAAGGTGAAGGTGCCGATCGAGGTATGTGCGCACGAGCCGGAGATTCGCGCGATGCTGGAAAGAAATCTCAGCTCGGTGCTGATGGATCGTCCGGCGAATGTGGAGAAGATCACGTTTGTGGAACGCTCGCTGGCGAACTTGCCGGGTGCGCGCAGCACTTCGCGGTTCGATGTTCATGCCATCTATGAAAAAAAGATCGATGTGGCGGCCGAGCGCGAGCGTCTAACCAAAGAGTTGGAGAAGATCGAGAAAGAACAGGCTAACGGGCAGCGGCAGCTTTCAAACGAGCAGTTTCTGGCCAAAGCACCGGCGAAAGTCGTCGAGGGACTGAAAGCACGCGCAGAAGAGTTGCGGGTGTTGCAGGAGAAGACGGTGGGGAAATTGAAAGAGTTGGGATAGGGATGCGGCACCGCAGGGGCGGCTCTGCGAGCCGCATGGACGGGCGAGGGCGCCCGTCCCTACACGAACTGAGCGAATATGGACTGGAATTCACGACGGATTACGGCGATTCTTGAGAACGCGCTCAACGAAGATCGCGCCACGAGCGATGCGACCAGCTACGCGTGTATCGATCCCAACCAGCGCGCTTCGGCGACGATCATTGCCAACGAAGAGTGCATCCTGGCCGGGCTCGGATGCGTGCCGCGGATTCTCGACGTGTATGCAGCGCTGGACGGGGCGGTTACTTCGCATTACGAGGTGACGAGCCATCCTTCGATTTTCGACGGAATCCGAGTGAGGGCGGGGCAACAGATGGCGGTGATCCGGCATAACGCGCGGGTGGTTCTGTCGTGCGAGCGGGTGATTTTGAATTTTCTGCGGCGCATGGCGGGGATCGCGACCACCACGCGGCAGTATGTGGATGCGGTGGAGGGGACACACGCGCGAATTCTGGATACGCGGAAGACCGCGCCGGGGCTGCGGGTGATTGACAAGTACGCGGTACGCTGCGGGGGCGGACAAAATCACCGGCTGGATCTTTCCGATGGAGTGCTGATCAAGAACAATCACATTGTGCTGGCTGGGGGCGCGGTGCAGGCGCTGGAGCGCGCCATCCACAACCGTCGTGGGCGGCAGCCGATCGAGATTGAAGTGCGGTCGCTCGAGGAGTTGCAGCAGGCGCTGGACCACGGGACAGAGGCGATCCTGCTGGACCATATGAGCGTTCCGGATGTGCGCAAGGCGGTCGAAATTTGTGCGCGGCAATCGCGGAGGATTCCGCTGGAGTGCGCGGGCGGAATCACGCTGCAGAACGTGCGGTCCTACGCGGAGGCTGGCGTGGATTTCATATCGGTGGCGGCGCTGACGCTGTCGGCGGCGGCGGTGGATATGAGTTTGCGGGTTACGGCAGCGTAGGAAGCAGTCGTTGGTCGCTAGTCGTTGGTCGCTCGCTCGGCGGGATACCTGCGCTGCTTCTCTATTCTCCCAGGGATTGGTTTTGCCAACGAATGACGACTAGCGACCAGCGACTGGTTATAATTCCCTCCATCACAGATTCCAGCAAAACTCGCAGCCTGCCAGCGGCGCACAAGGCGACCGACGTTCGCCTGGGCCGCATTGTGCGGCTGCTGATGGGCTACGCGACGGTTGTGGTGAGCGGCACGAAGATTGCGGAAGAGATGGGGACGACGCGGTCGGAAGTTTGGCGGCTGATTCAGCAACTGCGCGGGCTGGGTGTGGATGTGGCGGGGCATCCGGCGACGGGGTATCAACTGCGCTCGGTGCCGGATTTGCTCTTGCCGGAGATGTTGGCGGGGGCGTTGAAGGGCACGGTCTTCGGTATGCAATCGGGCGCGAACTCCGGCAAGCAAATTCATCATTATTACAAGATCGGGTCGACCAATTCGGAGGCGATGCATGCCGCCTCCGAGGGCGCTCCCGAAGGCAGCGTGTTTCTTGCCGAAGAGCAACTCGCGGGGCGGGGACGCGGCGCGCACTCGTGGCATTCGGCGCGGTCTTCGGGGATTTATTGTTCGGTGATTCTGCGTCCGGCGATGCCGCCTTCGGATGCTTTGATTTTTTCGTTGGCGGCGGGGCTGGCGGTGCGGGCGGCGGTGGAGGAGATTGCTCCGCAGCTAGCAGTCGACCTGAAATGGCCGAACGACCTGCTGCTCGGCGGCAAGAAATTCTGCGGCATTCTCACGGAAATGAATGCCGAGGCCACGCGGGTCCGGCATCTGGTGGTGGGTGTGGGAATCAACGTGAACCAGGTGAAGTTTGCGGCGGAGTTGCGCGAGATTGCGACTTCGCTGCGGATCGAGACGGGCACGGAGTGGTCGCGGGTGGAGCTTTGCGCGGCTTTGCTAAAATCGCTCGACCGGGAGTATCGCAGCTTGGTCCACGATGTGGGAGCGCGAGATGCGATCCTGCGGCGATTCGAGGAGAGTTCGTCGTCGGTGCGCGGCAGGAAAGTAACGATCGAAGTAAACACCGACGAAAACGGCGGTCTGGCGGGAGTTACCGAGGGATTGGATGAACGCGGATTTTTGCGGGTGAGAACGGCGGAGGGGTTGCAGACAGTGGTGAGCGGGACGGTGCGACTGATTGGTAATTTGTGATTTGTAATTGGTAAACGAGCCGTTCTTAAATTGCCAATTACAAATTACCAATTACAAATCTTATGCTTCTAGTGATCGATGTCGGCAATACGAATACGGTGCTCGGCGTGTTTGAGCGGGTGGCGCATCGTCCGGGCGAGGATGTGACCGGAACGGAAGCGGCGCGCTACGAGCGGTTGGTGGCGAACTGGCGCGTCGGGTCGCATCTGGGCCGAACCGTGGACGAGTACGGGGTGATTTTCCGCAACCTCTTCTCCATGGAAAATCTCGAAGTCTCGGACGTGCATGGGATTGTGATTTCGTCGGTGGTGCCTCCGCTCGATGCGGTGCTGCGGCAGGTGTGCGAGCGCTATTTCAACACCAAGCCGCTGTTTATTGAGCCGGGTGTGAAGACGGGGATGCAGGTGTTGTACGACAATCCCGCGGAAGTGGGGGCCGACCGCATCGTGAATGCGGTGGCGGCGTTTGAGAAATACGGCGGCCCGTGCGTGATCGTGGACTTTGGCACGGCGACGACGTTCGACTGCGTTTCGAAGAAGGGCGAGTACATGGGCGGCGTGATTTGTCCGGGGATTGGGATTTCGGCGGATGCGCTGTTTCAGCGCACGGCGCGGCTGCCGCGAGTAGAGATTCGCAAACCGGCGCGCGTGATTGGAACGAATACGGTGGGGAGTTTGCAGTCCGGGCTTTACTACGGTTATCTCGGTCTGGTGGACGGCATTCTGGAGCGACTGGTGGATGAGCTGGGCGCGGAGACGCGCGTGATTGCCACCGGCGGCCTGGGAGTGCTGATTGGCACGGCTTCGCACTTCATTAGGGATGTGGATGAGTTTCTTACGCTGGACGGGCTGCGGATTATTTGGGATCGGAACCAGTCGTTTCGGCGGGAAGCGGCGGCGAAGACGAAAACGGCAACGATGCCCGCCGCGGATGCGAAGCCGTGGCCGACGCCGAAGAGCCCTAAAGCGAAATAAGAGGTCAGAGGTAAGAGGTCAGATTGCAGAAGTGAAAGGCAAGGTCAGAAGTAAGAGGTTAGATGGCAGAAGTGAAAGGCAAGGTCAGAGGTAAGAGGTCAGATTGCAGAAGTGAAAGGCAAGGTCAGAGGTAAGAGGTCAGATTGCAGAAGTGAAAGGCAAGGTCAGAAGTAAGAGGTTAGATTGCAGAAGTGAAAGGCAAGGTCAGAAGTAAGAGGTTAGATGGCAGAGGTGAAAGGCTCTCAATGTTTGGGTTTTCACCTCTGCAATCTGCTTCTTACCTCTGCTATCGTTTTTTACTTCTGCAATCTGACCTCTGACCTCTTACCTCCCCAGTGTCGTGGAAAATTACTTCAATTACTTCACGGAAATCGAAGAGCACTTTCAGCGAAGGCGCGGCGGAATTCTGCTGCTTTCCACGCTGGATTGGGCCCTGATTGAGACGTGGAAAAGCGCGGGGGTGCCGCTGGAGGCGGTGTTGCGCGGGATTGACGATGCTTTCGATAAATATGATCAGCGTCCGTCGAAATCGAAGAAAGTGAACAGCCTGGCCTATTGCTCGCAGGCCGTATTGGCTGCAGCGGAAGATATGAAGGAAGCGGCGGTCGGCGCCTCCGGCGAAGAAAAAGTGTCGCGCGAACCGGGGTTTGAAGCGGCGCAGATTTCGGCGTTCCTGCGCGAGAATGCTGAAAAGCTCGAAAAAGCCAAGTTGCCGGAGCGCGTGGGATTTGCCACGGGAGCGCTGGCGCGGGAAGAAGCTGCGTCGTTGCGTGGGATGGCGGACGAGATCGAGAGCAGCGGCAAGCTTCCGCGGCTGGAAGATTTGGAGCGGCGGCTGACGGTGCTCGAGGAGAAGCTGTTTGCAGTGCTGATGGCGGCGACTCCGGATGATGAGCTGGTTAGTGTGCGGGCGGAGGCGGATCGGGATATCGCTCCGTACCGGAGGAACATGACTACGGCGCAAGTCGAGCAACTGCATAAGCAGTATGTGCACAAGCGGCTGCTGGAGCGTTGCGGCGTGCCGCGGTTGAGTTTGTTTTATATGCACTAGCATTGCTCCGAAGAGTTCCAACCTGCTGTTCGCGGGGAGAGGCAGGTCCTTCGCTTCGCTCAGGATGACAAACTCCCTCTAGTGGCGCGAAATTGCGATCGTTCGCGCGCTACACTTACGACTTGCTGCTTTCCATCGAAAAACTGATCTACGGCGGCGAAGGTCTGGCCCGCACGGCGCCTGGGCCTGATGGCCGCAGCATGACGGTCTTTGTTCCGTTTGTTTTACCGGGGGAAAAGGTTGAGGCGGACATCCGGCAAGAGAAGCCGGGCTTCGCGCGCGGCTCGGTGACTCAACTGGTCGAGGCTTCGCCCGATCGCATCGAGGCGCGCTGTCCTTACTTCCGGCAATGCGGCGGATGCCATTACCAGCACATTCCTTATGAGCGACAGTTGGAGTTCAAGGCTGGAATCCTGCGCGAGACTTTGCGGCGGATTGCGAAAATTGAGGTGACCTCCGAGATTCGGCTGCATGCTTCGCCGCCGTGGAACTATCGCAACCGGACGCGATTGCAGGTACGCACTGCACCGGAGTTCCCACCCCAGACCGGCAAAACCGGCCGTTGTGGGGACCCTGGGTTCGCCTTGGGCTACTTCCGGTTTGGCTCGCACGAATTTCTTCCGGTACGCGAATGTCCCATCAGTTCTCCGCTGATCAATCGGGTGATGGCGCGGCTGCTGGATTTGGGCGGGTTGAATTGCCCTCCGGCGGTGGAAGAGCTAGAGCTGTTCGCGGACGCGGCGGATGAGAATTTGCTGGCTTGGGCCTTTTGCGGACGAGAGGCCAGCCAGGTGGATTTGGTGCGCTGGGCGCAGGCGCTGACGCGCGAGTTGCCGGAAATTGGGGGGACGACGTTTTTTGCCTCGCGGAGGAGGCTCGAAGACGAAGCTCCCATGGATGCGAAGCCGCTGGCGCAATTCGGCGCGACGGCAATCCGATATCGCACCCAACAGCACGAGTATCGGGTAAGCGGGGGGGCTTTCTTCCAGGTAAATCGCCATCTGATCGACGAGCTGATCTGGGTGGTGACGGGCAATGTCGGCGGAGATCTTGCTCTCGATCTCTACGCCGGAGGAGGGCTGTTTTCGGCGGCGCTGGCCAAAAGCTATTGTCACATTTTTGCTGTAGAGGCGTCACAGACATCGTATGGCGATCTTGTGCAGAATGTGCCTGCGAACGTGAAAGCGGTCGGCGCCCGAACCGAGGACTATCTGGGAGGCCGGCTGGTGCGACAACGTCCCGACTTGGTTGTCATGGACCCTCCCCGCACTGGCGCAGGCAAGACGGTGACTCGCTCTCTGGTGGAACTCGGAGCGCGCGGTATCCGATATGTTTCGTGCGATCCGGCTACGTTGGCCAGAGATATCACCCCTCTGCTGGCCGCCGGTTATGGCATCGAGGAAGTGCACTTGTTCGATCTCTTCCCCGAGACGTTTCACATCGAAACGGTGGTACTGCTGACGCGCTGACCGCTTTCACGCCGTCCAAGTTCCTCGTGGACGACGGGCGGAGATGGAGGGCCCTGGCACGGAGCGAGACCCGCGCTGGGGCCTGCTCGTCGTTGCGCGCAACGCAACGTAGCTTACCGGTGAACCTCTTATAGTTTTCACCCGCTTTGTTGAAAAGGGCAAATGAAAGCCGCTAAACGTCAGATTCATGCCCAAATCCAAGCAACCCGCCAAGAGCCTCACCGACGCCCGACCGGTGGAGTCGCTGATCCGCGTCATCCGCGGCCAGAAGGTCATCCTCGATGCCGACTTGGCCGCGCTGTACCGGGTGGAGACCAGAATCCTCAACCAGGCCGTACGCCGCAACATGGATCGGTTTCCGGAAGACTTCATGTTCCGGCTCTCCGTCAAGGAAGCGGGATCTTTGAGATCACAAATTGTGATCTCAGGCGTTGGGCGCATTGGGCGCGGTGGACGCAGGTATCTGCCGTACGCTTTCAGCGAACACGGCGTGGTGATGCTTTCCTCTGTGTTGAAGAGCGCGCGTGCCGTGCAGATGAACATCTTTATCGCGAGGACGTTCGTCCGCCTGCGGGAAATCATCGCCAGCAACAAAGACCTGGCCACCCGCATCGAGAACTTGGAGCGCGGCCAAGATGGTGCGGCCTCGGTGATCGAGGTGCTGGTCGAGGACATCGACCGGCTTGCCGGTGAGGTGAAACAGATGCAGGCGCTCCCGTCTGTACCCGAGCGCCGGATCGGATTCCGCCCAGGGAACCGGGACGACTTCAAGAACTCTTCTACCCCAGGCGGAAGCGGCCCTCTTGCATCGAGCGGCGAATGACCCACGACCCCAAGCCTCCGCGGCAGCCATTGTTTTGGGCGGCGGTGGCATTTTCGCTCGGGCTATGGGTGGGGGTGCGAGCGTGGCGTCCGCCATTGTGGTGGGTGATCGCGGTTGCGGTGTTTGTTTTCGCGGCGTCATGGTTCCTGCGGAAACGCGCGTGGCTAGCCAAGGCGCTCTCTTTGGGCGCATGGGTTCTGCTGGGAGCGCTCTTGATTCAAGTGCGCGGGCAGAGGCCGGACGAACCTTCGCAGGATGGCGCGCGACTCTTTGCTCTGGCGGATGGGCGTCCCGTTGTGCTCACTGCGCGTGTAATGCGCGAAGGATATGCGCGGGCGGAGGGACCGCGTTCGATTCGCGAGTCGATTGATGTGGAGACGGAGGAGATCGCGAGTGCGGGCGAACGCTGGCCGGTACGGGCCGGGGTGCGGCTGTCGATTTATGAAAAGGTGGAAGATCGGGCCAGCGGGCGATTGGGCGATCGGGTGATCTTAGATGATCCGATGACACGAGCACCCGATCCCCCGATCCCCTTCGCCTATGGCACGCGGCTGCGCATTCGCGCCAAGCTGCACCCGGCGCGCAATTACCGCAATCCTGGAGCTTTCGACTATGAGGGTTACCTGCGCGACAACGGCATAAGCGTGCTGGGGTCGGCGGAGGCGGCGGAGATTGAGCGGCTTCCTGGATTTTCCGGCAGCCGGATGGAACTGTGGCGGACGCGGGTCCACGCCAGCATCATCGCCAAGATTCACGAGCTGTGGCCGGCGGAGCAGGCCTCTCTGATGGACGCCATGGTGCTGGGCGAGGAATCGTTTCTGCGCAACGCCACGCGCACCGAATACCAGCGCTCGGGCACCTATCACGTACTGGTGGTTTCGGGAATGAACCTGAGCATTTTGGCGGTTGCAATTTTTTGGGCACTGCGCCAGGTGCGGGTCGATCCGGCGGTCGCGGCTGTCGTAACGGTTGTGGTTTCGTTCGCGTATGCGTTTGTGGTGGGAGTCGGCCCTCCGGTGTGGCGGGCGGCGCTGATGCTGGCGACGTATCTGGGTGCACGGTTGCTGTATCGCGAGCGCAACATGATGAACGCCATCGGGGCGGCGGCGCTGGGAGTTTTGATCGTCGATCCGCGGGCGTTGTTCGGCGCGAGTTTTCAGCTGACGTTTCTGGCGGTCTTTATCATCGCGGGCATCGGCTCACCGATTTTGGAGCGGACGACGTTGCCCTACGCGCGCGGCTTACGGCTGTTGCGCGCCGCGAGTTACGATTTGCGCGTTGCTCCCGAGGTAGCCCAGTTCCGGCTCGATTTGAGGTTGATCGGGGGAAGACTGCGGAGATTTATCGGCTCGCATCTCGGTTTGGCTTTGCCAGCGATTTTTCTCCGCGTGACGATCGCGGCGGGCGAATTGATTTTTATTTCCGCACTGATGCAGGCGGGGCTGGCGCTGCTGATGGCGTATCACTTTCATCGCGCCACCACCATGGGAATGCCGGCCAACCTGGCGGTGATTCCGCTGACGCAGGTGTTGATGCCGGCGGCCGCCGCCGCGGTTGGCCTGGGATACATCTCGACCGCCCTGGCCCGGCCCGCTGCCTGGGTTGCCGGGGTTGCGCTGGAAGGGATCGCAGGCACAGTGCATTGGTTGGGCGGTACGCAGTTGGTGGGAACATCGGTCGCCGACTTGCGCGTGGCGATGCCTACGCTGGCCATGATCCTGGTATCGGTGGCCGCGCTGGTAATGGCTATGCTCGCGACGCAGATCCGTCGAACGCGCTGGGTTGCGTTCGGTTCGGTGGCGCTGCTGTTTGGAGTTGCGGCCTGGATTGCGTTTGTACCATCGCGACCTCACGTGCGCTCCGGCGTGATGGAGATGACGACGATTGATGTGGGACAGGGCGATTCCATTCTGCTGGTGACGCCCGAGGGTCGCACATTGCTGATCGATGCCGGAGGGCTGCCGCAATGGATGCATTCGGATTTCGATCTTGGCGAGCAGGTGGTGTCTTCTTATCTTTGGAATCGCGGCATCGATCGTCTGGACGCGGTTGCGATCACGCATCCTCACGCCGATCATTACGGCGGAATGCCGGCGGTGATGGCCAATTTTCATCCGCGAGAACTCTGGCTGAGCATCGACAGGCCGATGGGCGATTTCGCGGCGGTCGTGGCGCAGGCCGAACGCGCGGGGATGAAACTCTCGGTAAAGAAGGAAGGCGATGAGTTCGATTACGGCGGAGCGCATATGCGTGTGCTCGCTCCGGGGCGCGACCAGGTTACCGGGTCGGTGCGTCCGAACGACGATTGCCTGGTGTTTACAGCCGCGTTTGGCGGGACGGCGGCGTTGCTGGAGGGGGATGCGGAGCGTCCGGCGGAGCGGCGCGTGGTGGAGGAGCATGCGGAGGCAATGCTGCTGAAAGTGGCGCATCATGGGAGCGCGAGCGGAACGTCCGCAGATCTGCTGGCGACGGTTCGTCCCCGGTATGCGGTGATTTCGGTGGGGGCGCGGAATGTGTATGGGCATCCGCGGCGCGAGGTGCTGGAACGGTTGCAGGCGGCGGGCGTGAAAACCTACCGGACGGATGAGGAGGGGGCGGTCAGTTTTTATCTGGATGGGAAGTCGGTGACGGCGGAGGTTGGAATTTTGCACTGAGTGGTGCGGTCCCTTGCGGGACTCGACCCGTCTCGATTCGGCTTCCCGGCACTCACGTGCCGGGCTTTCCTGTGGTGCCGCTTCGCGGCCGGAGGGGTGGCGTGTTCAAGCGAGTGCGCGCCGTGGAGTGCGCGCCTTGCACGCTCACTCGGGATGTCGCCGGTCGCGGTGATCCGGCGGACTGCACGCTCACCTGGTGATATCGGCGGTCTCGTCGTCGAGAGGCGGCAAGTTGCGGTAGGCTTCGATAATTTTCTCCGCTTCGGGGGCGTCTTCTTCACGAACTAAAAGGAGCGTGCCGCCGACGCCGGGATACACGCTCTGGACGGCGTCGATGGATCTCAGGTCGCAGTCGATGCCGGCGGATTCGAGTAGGCCCTGCACGACGATGGCTTCGTTCTCCTGCTCGGTATCGAAAATCTTGACCAGCTTTTCGTTGGGCTCGGGTTGGGGCAAAGAACTTGCGGGCTCGGGCATGCGTCCTCCGTGAAGCTGTCTGATAACAGATTACGGCAGTCACGGCAGGTTTGTCTTGCGGGTACTTGGCTGATCCCAAAGGTGGGAAGCCAACGGCAGCTTGCTTCTCCGGCGGAAGGTGGCACAATGGCGATTGGGGCGCAACGCTGGGGGCGCGGTCAACATCCAATCAGAACGGGGTCGCTATGGACGTGCAGCGAAGCGGACAACCACGCGAGGAACACGAGCGGGCCGAAGAAGCTCGAAGACTGCGGCGGCTGCAGGTGATGATGAGCATGGTGATGTCGGTGCTCAGCCAGGATCCGGACCTGACGCTGGAAGAGGCGGCAGAAATGGCCGCGAATGCCCGGCGGGCGGCTTTGAACATGTTCCCCGGTAAAGAGCTTGCTTACGACCTGATCTACCGGCCGCGGCTGCAGCGGCTGATGAATGAACGGTTTCGGCTGCAGTAGAAGTATCCCGGACGCCATTGTGTCTCTGTCTTGATCCCACATCAACTCGGCGAGTAGACTCCATCCGGGGTGCTCCATGCACAAATTGATTTGGATTCTGTGGATTGCGGCGGCATTTTCGGGTGCGGCGATTGCTGACGATGAACATCATCACGAAGAGCTTACGCAGGACCAACTGGGCACGGTGCATTTTCCCGTGTCTTGCACTCCCGAGGCGCAGGCGACATTTTTAAAGGGAGTGGCGCTGCTGCATTCGTTTTGGTACGAAGAGGCGGAGAAAACTTTTCGCGACGTCGAGCAGCAGGACCCGAAGTGCGCGATGGCGCATTGGGGCATGGCGATGAGTTTGTGGCACCAGCTTTGGAATCATCCCAACGCGGCGACCATCAAGCGGGCTTCGGCGGAGTTGAAGGCAGCCGACAAGGCGAAGGCTCCTACTGAACGCGAGCGCGATTACATCCAGGCGCTGGAAGCGTTCTTTTCCAATAGCAAGAAGGCGGATAACGACGCGCGCGCGCGGGCGTACTCCGCAGCCATGGAGAAGGTTTACGCGAAGTATCCAGAGGACCACGAGGCGGCGGCTTTTTATGCGCTCTCGCTGCTGGGGGCGGAGCCGGATGACGATACCACATTCGTCAACCGGAAGAAGGCGGGCGCGATTCTGGAGAAGCTGTTTGCCTTGGAGCCCAACCATCCGGGGATTGCGCATTATTTGATCCACACCTACGACAAGCCGCAACTGGCGCAGCTTGGATTGCCGGCGGCTCGCCGGTATGCGCAGATTGCGCCGGTGGCTCCGCATGCGCTGCACATGCCGTCGCATATTTTTGCGCGGCTCGGTTTGTGGCAGGACGACATTCAATCGAATCTGGCTTCGATTGCGGCGACGCGCAAGGCCACCGAGATGCATATGGGCGGCGAAGGGCACCAGTTCCACGCCATGGATTATCTGGTGTACGCCTACATGCAGAGCGGGCGCGAGGCGGACGCGCTGAAGGTGATTGAGGAAGTGAAAGCCATGCCGCCGATGAAAGACATGTATGACATGGGATACGATCCTCGGACGTATGCGCTGGTGGCATTTCCCGCGCGCTATGCACTCGAGATGCACCACTGGGCGGAAGCGGCGGCTTTGACGCCGAATGCCGATGCGACGAGCGGGGATGGGTCGATTACGTATTGGGCGCGGTCGATTGGGGCGGCGCGCAGCGGCAACGCGGCGCAGGCGCGCTCCGATATCGAGCACATCGACGCCATTCACAAAACGCTTCTCGCTAAAAAGAAAAAAGGGCCGGCCGAGGCGGTGGAGCAGGATCGCAAGGAAGCGGCGGCGTGGCTCGATCACGCGGAAGGCAGAAACGACGCAGCCATCGCGGCGTTGCGGGCGATCGCCGAGAAGCAGGAAGCGTCCGGAGATGAATCCGATTACGAAATACCGGCCCGCGAAATGCTGGCGGACATGCTGCTGGAGATGAAGCATGCGGACGAGGCTCTCGCGGAATACAAGACGAGTTTGAAATCTTTTCCGAATCGCTTCGACAGTCTGTACGGTGCGGCGCAGGCGGCGGAGATGGCGGGGTTCGCTTCGCAGGCCACGGAGTATTACGCGACGCTGGTTAAGACTTGCGACGGCGGAAGTTCGACGCGGCCAGAACTGGCGCGTGCGAAGCAGGCGGTGGTGGCGGAGAAGTAAGGTGCCGTCCCTTACGGGACTCGGGTTTTTCTGTCTCACCTACCCGGCACTTACGTGCCGGGCTTTCTTATTGCGCCACTCCGTGGCTGGAGCGGCGGTGACAAGCGGTGTCTCTTCGAACTGATTCGTGCATCACTTCTTGTAGACCACGCCGCCCTTCATCACAAAGCTGACGTTCTGCAAGGTTCCGATATCCTGCAGGGGATCGCCTGCAACGGCGATCACGTCCGCGAAGTAGCCTGCTTCCAGCGAGCCGATTTGTCCTTCCCAGCCCAGCAGTTTCGCTCCGTTCAATAGATCCGCTTGCAGCGCCTGGAGCGGCGTCATGCCGAATTTCACCATCAGCACGAGTTCGAGCGCCTGCGTGCCATGCGGGAATGGGCCAACGTCCGACCCCACCGCCATTGGAACACCGGCCGCGAGTTGCTTCTTGAATTCCTGGACGTGGAGATCGATCTCGCTGCGTTCGCGCGCGGCGAACTCGGGCGTGGATTCGTGATCGGCAGAGTATTCGGAGATGGCAAAAGTTGGGACGGCAGGAATTTGCTTTTCGCGCATCAGCCGCATGGTTTCGTCGCTGAGCTGGTAGGCGTGATCGATCGAAGCCACACCCGCCTGCGCGGCATACAGCGTTCCGGGTTCACCGATGGCGTGCACGGCAACCTTTCTCCCTTGGCGCGCGGCCTCGCGCACGGCCGACTCAAGCTCGGCTTCCGTATATTGATAAGGCGTATGGAACTTGCCGTCGCGCACCGAGTCCGCCCCGGTCTCATAGATCTTGATGAAGTCCGCGCCTTCCTTGAGCTGGCGGCGCATGACGGCGATGAGTTCGTCCGCGTTATTCGCGTAGTCGGCATTGGGTAGAACGCGCTGCTCGGGGTTGTAACCGATCGCGTCCTCATGACCGCCCAGGACGCTGATGGCATTGCCGCTGATGCGCAGCCGCGGCCCGGGAATGCGGCCCGCATCGATCGCATCGCGCACGGCAGTGTCGGCAGAGCCTGCGCCTTCGGTTCCCATGTCGCGTTCGGCGGTGAATCCGCCCATCAGGTCGTCGCGCGCCGCCAGCAACGCCCCGATGGTGCGCTGCGGCACGGATTCCTGCACCGTCTGTAGATCTTCCGCGCCGGGGTGGAGGAACAGGTGGACGTGCGCGTCGATCAGGCCCGGCAGCAGCGTGCGATCTCCCAGATCGATCACTTCGGCTCCCGCAGGATGCTTCACCGAGGTTCCCGCTTCGACAATGCGCTCGCCCTGCACCAGAACTTCGCCGGGCTTCAGGATGCGTCCGGTCTTGATGTCGAGCAGCCGCGCGGCGCGCAGCACGATGGGCTGCGGTGGCGCATTCTGGGCTTCGGCGGTGGCCAGGAAGGCGAGCAGCAGAAGTGAAGCGGGCACAAAAACGCGACGTAGTTTGGTCATGATGGTCCGAGTATAGTCCGGCGGGCGGAAGCCATGCCATGACCGCGACTGGCGCGGCGCGACAAGGTCAGAGTGGCTTCAAGGAAACTCTGATTCAGTGTCGACAGAAAGCGTAAACCACAGGGTGCACGGGGGCGCACGGGGGAAACCGGGGCTTAGTCAGCTCCCTAATGCGGGGGTTACTTCTCGATCCGCTGCAACCGGAACAGCAGCGTGCCCCATCCCAGCTTGACGCGCATTTGCACCGGCGTGTGGGTTGCGTCCTCGGAATACCACACCCAGACTTTGCCTTTGGACTGCAACGGCCCGGAGGTGGCTTCGGCCGTGACCATCACGGATGGGAATGTTCCGGCAGGCACTTTGATCACTTCGCGCTTCTCGACGGTGGCGTGAACGATGGTTGTCTTCCCGTCGCTGATGGGAAATTCGTATTGGGCGCCGGGTTGCAGCGGCAAGGACTGGAGGTAGTAGAAGCCGGTGATGACATCGGTGGCGCAGCCAGCCAGGTCGTTTTCGACGTGCTTGGTTTCTCCGGTCTTGAGATTCTTCTCGTCGAGCGTGCTCTTCTTGCGCGCGTAGTCGAATTGGATTGAGGTCTCGCGTTTGTGCGCGCCTTCTTCGCTGTGCTTGAAGATCGAAAGCGAGCAGAAGGTGCGGGGATCGAAGCGAGACTCGAAGCGGTCGCGCACGGGAAAAATTACGTTGACGGCTCCGGAAGATTCGGCGGTCGCGGTGACTTTGCGCTCGCTGCCGGCAACGTCCATGCGGACTTCGCCAATTCCGGCGGTGATCAAATGCCACTCGGCGGAATAGACGTAGCTGCGTCCATCTGGAAACAGATAGTTGGGACGCGGGCGGTCGATCTGCACGGGCGCGGCACCGATGGTGTCCGTGGACGGCGATTGCTGCGCCGACAAGACGGCCGCGATCAGGACGATGAGACCGCTGAGCAGCGAACTATACAGCGGAAGTTTCGCAAGACTGGAAGCCGCCCCACGCGCGCTGTTGGACTCCTGATGCAATCGGCTCCTGCTCCCAAGATAGCGCAAAGGTGTGTTGCCGCTTTCCGCGACCGCCCCACGGCGGTCACTGCGAGTAACGGCAGACTACCACATCAACGGGCCAGCATCAGCTTGGCGACGAGGACGGCGAGGACGACGGCGCAGCCAAGGCTGGCCTGATATTCACGGTGCTTCCAATAGCGCGCGGAGGAGTAGGCGCTCCGCTGGCTGCCGTAAGGTGTAAGGCGCGGGAAAAAACGCGGCACCCGGCGGGCATAGTCGTCGTAATCGGGGAAGGTTTGGCGCAAGTAACGCTCTTCGCCGGCGATGACGGGAACGTAAATCGCGGCGAACATCAGGAGCATGATGGCGACGATCCACGGACTGCGGGCTGCAATGGCGAAGCCAGCGGCCAGCAGGAGGGATCCGAGATAAAGAGGATTGCGCGTGTATGCGTAGGGGCCGCTGGTGGTGAGTTGCTTGTCTTTTTGCACGTGGCCGGAAGCGAGGCCGCGCAAGACAAGTCCGGGGATCAGCACCAGGGCGCCGACGATGAGCGAGGTTGGCGTTGGCTTTGCCAGCATCACGAAGACGACGGCAAAAATGAATCCCAGAGGCACGCGGATGCGGCGGGCCACGCGCGACCAGGTGTAGCGGGTGGCTGGCGGGGGTTGGGTTCCGGGTTGTGCGGCTTCGCTCACTTAGATTTGTAAAATGCCCCGGGCGGCGGCGACTACCTCGCTGACGCCGATTTCGAGCAAACCTTGTTCCGGCGCCTGATGCCGGGTGTGATCGGTTCTGCTGGCGGGGCTTCGCAGGACGATCGATCGGGTGCCGAAGGGGCCGTTGCGCGCTGGATCTGTCGGACCAAAGATCGCCACCACCGGAATTTTCAGAGCGGCCGCGAGGTGCATCGGCCCGGTATCGCCGCCGATGAACAGGCGCGCGCGGCGCGTGAGCGCGATCAATTCAGAGATCGAGCAGGAAACACTTCGCGCCGCACCCTCGCTTGCGGCTTCCACCGCAGCGGCGAGCGGTTCCTCTCCGGGGCCGTGGTTGATGAGCGAACATAATCCATCTTTTGCCAGTTCCCGGGCAACTTGGGCGTAGCGTTCGGCTGGCCACATCTTCGCTCCCCAGCCTGCGCCGGGGTTGAGAATTGCGAAGCCGTTCTTGTCATTATTATTATTATTATTGATGAGGCTTGCGACCTTGGTCTCCGCATCGGGGTCGACCGGGAATTCCGCCTGCGCTTGCGGTTGTGGAACGATGGAAGCCGTGACGGACTGGGCCAGCGCCAATGCTTGCTCGACGACATGCGTGCCATTCGCGGGCAAAAGCACGTTGCGCGTGTAAAACATGCTGGCGGCATTTTCGCGCGGTTGCTCGCTGCCATAGGCGATCGGCGCTCCCGACCAGCGGGCCAGCAATGCGGAGCGGACTGCGCCCTGAAAATCAATCACCGCGTCGTATTGGATTCCGCGCAAATCGCTCAGCCCCACGGCCATCTGCTGCCAGGTGTTGAAGGAGAAGATTGCCCGCCGCCATTCTTTCAGGTTGACGGAATGGACGCGGTCGACGAGCGGGCGCTGCGGAGAGGGTGGTCCGGATCGCGGATAGCGCAGCGTGCAGAGCAGTTCGGCCCAGCGTTCTTCGATAAGCCATCCCAAGGTGGCGTGCGGAAAAGCCAGGCGCAGCGCGGCCACGGCAGGCAAGGTGTGGATGATGTCGCCCATGGCGCTGAGGCGCACGATGAGCAGGCGGTGGAATCTCACGATTGGCGCGGCTCCCGCCGCGAGCGGATGATTTCTGTGGCGGAGTGGTTCTTGGGATCGCCTACGATGACGACGCGGCCTCCGCAGGCTTCGACCTCGGCGCGCTCGGGGACGGTGTCGGCGGTGTAGTCGGTGCCCTTGGCGTGAAAGTCGGGATGGATTTCGCGAATGATGGCGCGCACATCCGGTTCTGGAAAAACCAAGACTGCGTCGACATCTTCCAGCGACGCGAGAATCTCCGCGCGCTCGGCGGCGGGCATCACAGGACGGCCTTCACCTTTTAGGGCGCGCACGGAAGCGTCGGCGTTGACCGCGACAATCAGTTTGCCGCCAAGTTCGCGCGCGGCGTGCAGGTAGCGCACGTGGCCGACATGCAACACGTCGAAGCAGCCGTTGGCCAGCGTGATGCGATCGCCGGCGCGCCGCCAATCTGCCACGCGGTTGCGAAGTTCGTCGCGCGAAAGAATCTTTGAATGGAGTGTGGTCAAAGGTGCCGTCCCTAGCGGGACTCGAATCGTCCCCCTTCCGCTTTCCCGGCACTTACGTACCGGGTTTTCCTGTTTCGCCGCTTCGCGGCGCGGCCACTTAATGCGACAGAGGGCTAATGTTCCCGATCCTCTGGCGGCGTCTTCTCGTTATTCAACGCTTCGAGCAATTCCTGCTGGGTTACGGTGGCGGTGCCGCGCTTCATCACCACGATACCGCCGGCGTAGTTGGCCAGATGAGCGGCCTCTTCGGCGGTTGCACCCGCAGCCAGGGCAGCGGTGAAGGTTGCGATTACGGTATCGCCCGCGCCGGTTACGTCGGCGACCTCATCGCTGCCGTAGATGGGGATATCCACGGGCTTGTGACGCCGCGGAAAGACCACCATGCCGTCCTTGCCACGCGTGATCAGCAGAGATTCCAAATTCATCTCGCCGGCGATCTGGTCTCCGGCGGCGATTAGGCGTTCCCAGTCGTTGCCAATGCGGATGCCGAGAACCTGTTCGACCTCGGACTCGTTCGGAGTGGCGGCGGTGACTCCGGAAAATTCAAGCATGCGATGGCGCGAGTCGAGGGTTACGGGAACTTTGTCGAGGCCGCGCTTTTCGCGAATCAAATTGAGCAAGGCCGGGGTTGCGGCGCCGTATCCGTAATCGGAAACAAGCAAGGCATCGGAGGCGCGGGCATACTCGCGGGCGGCGAGTATGATCTCGCGGCGCAAGTGTGAATTGGGCCCTTCTGCGGGCTCGCGGTCGAGACGCACGACCTGTTGACCGGCGGTGTGCGCGAATCCAGCGAGGATGCGGGTCTTGGTCACAGTGGTGTAGCTCTTATCTTTGAATACTCCGCTGACCGGAATGCGTTTGTGGCGAAAGGCGCGCAACAGCAGCTTGCCGGGTTCGTCGTCGCCGAGGACGCCAACCGGCAAGACGTTGACTCCCAGGTCGGCGAGATTGTAGATGGCGTTGGCGCCGCCGCCTGGGACTACTTTGCGGTCGCAGTGCCTCAGGATCAGCACGGGCGCTTCGCGCGAGACGCGGGAGATTTCTCCGAACACGAATTCGTCGGCGACCAGGTCCGCGAGGACGGTGACCGTGAGCTTGGGAAAGGACTCAACGATCTTTCGCAGGCGCAGGCGGCCGTTGTCTTTACTATGTTTTGTCATCGATCCGGTTCGTCACGTGGCGCAACCAAGATTTTCTCACGAGCGGAGCTTCCGTTTCGCGATTCTTGCCAAAATGGCGTTTACGACGGCAGTGGGATCTTCGAGGGTGAGCTTGAGTTGGGCGACGGCGAGTGGTTCGAGGTTGACCTGTAACGATCCCAGATTCACAGCGTCTTTTTCCGTTGTCAGGAAGCCGCTGGCTCCGAGCTTGTTGCGCATGGCTTGCAGACGGTCGATGTCGCTCTTTGGGTAAGGGTGGTGATCGCGAAACGTTACCTGTTTCGCGGGCGCGATCCCGGCGGCTCGAATCTGGGCGAAAAACTGTTCCGGGCGCGCGATGCCGCAGAAGACGACTGGCGCGGCGGGCAGGTTGGGCAGGACGAGTTCGCGGTTGATTCGCCAGATGGGCTTTTGAGTCAGCGCCGGGTCCACCGCCAAGCCTGCGGGCAGCACGACTGCGTCTGCGCGCGTGAGCGACGATAGCGGCTCGCGCAGGCGACCGGAGGGCAGCAGCCGGTCGTCGAAGTCGCTGGCTGTCACGAGTACGATATCGAAATCGCGCGCCAGCGATCGGTGCTGAAAGCCATCGTCGAGGATGTGCAATTGCGGCTGGAATTTCTGCTCGGCGACTTGGCCAGCCTGGTAACGGCTTTCGCCGACGATCACGGGAACGCCCAGCCGCCGCGCGATCAGCAGCGGCTCATCGCCGAAGTCGGCAGCGCTGCCATCGGGTTCGACTACGAGGACTCCGCGAGTTTTGCGGCGGTATCCGCGGCTGAGCACGTCGAAGCGAATGCCACGTGCTTGCAGGAGTTCGCCGAGCGCGATGACGAACGGGGTCTTGCCGGAACCACCGGCGGACAGGTTGCCGACGCTGACTACGGGCTGCTGTAAGCGGCGCGAAGAGAGTGCGCCCCGATCGTACAACGTATTGCGCAGGGCAGTGGCGGCTCCGTAAATGCCCGTGAGTGGATTCATGCGGAGCCGCCTGACTGCACGCTCATCAACTTGAGCAGAGCCGCTACGGTTCTGTCCGTTGCGCCGCGCTGCGATTCCAGCGCGGCCAGTGCATTCCGGCCGAGCGTTGCGCGTTCTTCTTTGTTCTCGATCAGCTCCATCAACACGAGCGGGAGTTCGGCAAGCCCGACGATACGAACGGCGTTGCGGCTGGCAAAGAAATTGACGATGTCGCGGAAGTTCTCGTAGTGGTTGCCGGTGACGATGGGAACGCCATACAGAGCGGGTTCCAGGATGTTGTGTCCGCCGCGCGGCACGAGGCTGCCGCCGACGAAGGCGACAGTGGCCACCGAATAGAGCGAGGCCAGCTCTCCAATGCTATCGACCAGGAAGACGCCGCCAGCGAGCGGTTCGCCGCTCCACAGGGATCGTTGCGACATGCGGAAGCCGAGTTTTCCCACGAGGTCCGCGACTTCCGCAAAGCGCTCGGGATGGCGGGGCGCAAGGATCATCACCGCCTTGGGATGATTGGCGAGAACGTTGCGAAACGCGGAAAGCAGGGCGCCTTCTTCATCTTCCAGCGTGCTGCCGCAAACCAGAATTGGGCCGGATGCGGAGTTTCCGAAGTTCTCGCGGAGACTGGCAACGATCGCTGGCGCGGGCGGCGGGGCCATGTCGAATTTGAGGTTGCCGGCGATGGCGATCTTCGATTCTGGCGCACCAATCTCAATCAGCCGGCGGCGGTCTTCGTCGGTTTGCGGCAGAAAAAGATCGACGTTGGCGAGAGTCTGCTCCAGCAATCTCGGCAACCAGAAGCGGAAACGCTTGTAGCCGGGCAGGGAGCGGTCGGAAATACGGCAGTTGATGACAGCGATGCGGGCTCCGCCTTGTTTGGCTAGACGGAGGAAATTCGGCCAGAATTCCGTTTCCGCAACGACCACAAGTTCCGGACGCAAAGCATCGAGATAGGGCTGGATGGCGAAGGCGAAATCGAGCGGGAAGTAGAAAACGTTTTCCGCGCCGAATCTTTGCGCGGCGAGTTTCTGGCCGGTGCTGGTGGTTGTCGAAATCAACACGCGATGGGATGGGAACTTCTCTGGCAGCGCTCGAATGACCGCGCTTGACGCCACTACCTCACCCACTGAAACCGCGTGGATCCAGATTCGGGGCCGCTGGTCTTGCTTCACCAGCGCGCGAGGAACCGCACCGAACCTCTGACGCAATCCCGCGCGGTATTTGCCATGCCGCATCATCTGCAGCAGCCAGTAGGGCAGCGTCAGGAGCAGGGACAAAGTCAGCAGCGCACTGTAGAGCGCGTACATGAGGGAAGGTCCATTCTATTGTGGTTTCAGTGAAAGTGTAGCCGCGCGAGTGCGACAACTTGAACCACCGAGGACACAGAGGGGCACGGGGTAAACCTTGCGCTATCGGCACGACCGGATTCGCATCCTATAATTCACATATGCAAAAGGCTGGGTTGCGGGAATTACGCTGTGCGCCGATGGCGCGGGGCGGAGTGGTGTGCGCTTTTATATTGCTCGGTTGCCTGGGCGCGATTGCGGCGAAGGAATTTGTCATGCCAAGGGCGCAGTCCGCGCGCACGTATCCGGCGCACGACGAGCATCCTTTGGAGAAGGTCACGGTCGCAGTCGATCCGTACGACGTCGAGGACAAGGCTTCGATCTTCAGCGTCAACTATCGCAACAACGGCTACATGCCGGTCTTCTTCGTCATCACGAATGACGGCGATCAGCCTGTTTCTCTGGTGGACATGAAGGCGCAGTTGAATACCAAAGATCGCAGCAAGCTCTACCCCGCTTCCATGGACGACCTGCTGCGGCGGCTGTCGCATCCAACGCGAAATGACCGGCAGAATACGCTGCCGATTCCGCTGCCGAAAAAAGAGGTCAAGGGCGGCGTCAGCCGCAAGACATGGGACGAGATCGAGGCGGCGCAGTTTGGCGCCAAGGCCGTGGAACCGCACTCCTCGGTGCGCGGCTTTCTGTTTTTCGATGTGCAGGATATCTCGAATCCGCTGGCCGGCGCCAGCTTCTTTCTGATGGGAGTGCAGGACGCGAAGGGTACTGAGCTGATGTATTTTGAAATTCCGATGGAGAAGTATTTGAGCGCGCCGGAAGTGAAGAAGCCGTAGCGCGGCGTCGTAGCGTGAAATGCCGTCGCGTCCCTGGTAGTTCCTGCGAGAGTGCGAATCGCTGCCGGCACGCGAACAAGAGTGTCCGCGCTACACGGGTATCGTATCCAATTTATAATTTGCTGATATGGCTTCCACTCCTACAGTTTCCGGAGACATTCTCGCGAAATACGAGCCGGTTATTGGACTCGAAGTCCACGTACAGCTGCTGACCGCGTCGAAAATCTTTTGTTCGTGCTCGACGCGGTTTGGCGATTCTCCGAATACGAATGTGTGTCCAGTTTGTCTGGGACTTCCCGGCGCTTTGCCGGTGCTCAACCGGAAAGCGGTGGAATTCGCGGCGTTGGCGGCGATGGCGTTGGAGTGCCGCGTCAATCGAGTCTCTATCTTTGCCCGGAAGAATTATTTTTATCCCGACCTGCCGAAGGGGTACCAGATTTCGCAGTATGACAAGCCGCTGGCGGAGTTTGGATTTATCGACATCGATGTGAATGGGGGCAAGAAGAAAATCGGCATTACGCGTTTGCACCTGGAAGAAGACGCGGGCAAAAGCCTGCACGAGGGGTTTGCCGATTCCGCGCACAAGACGGCGATTGATTTGAACCGGACCGGCGTGCCGCTGGCCGAAATCGTCAGCGAGCCGGACATGCGATCGGCGGAGGAAGCTTACGAATATCTCACGCGGCTCAAGGAAATCATCCTTTATACGGGTGTCAGCGATTGCAACATGGAGGAGGGTTCGTTGCGCTGCGACGCAAATATCAGCGTGCGGCCGCGGGGGCAGAAGGAATTTGGGACGAAGACGGAAGTTAAGAACGTCAATTCGTTTCGCTTCGTCAAGCAGGCGCTGGAGTATGAAATCGAGCGGCACATCGAAGTCCTCGAATCGGGCGGCAAGATCGCGCAGGAATCGCGGCTCTATAACTCACACGAAGGCCGGACTTACGGTATGCGCTCGAAAGAGCAGGCGCACGACTACCGGTATTTTCCAGAGCCGGATTTGCTTCCGTTGGTGGTGGATGAAAAATGGCAAGCTGCGATTCGCGCGAGTTTGCCGGAGCTTCCCGAAGCGCGCCGCCAGCGCATGATCAAGGAGTATGGCATCACGGCCGGCGATGCCCACACGCTGACTTTGACGCGGGCGATGGCCGATCAGTTCGAGTCGGCGGCGCGCGGGGCGAAAAATCCCAAGCGCGTTGCGAACCTTGTGCAGAGTGAATTGCTGGGACGGCTGAAGGCTCAGGGGCTGGAGTTGGATCAGTCGCCAATTTCGATGGCGGGAGTTACGACCTCGGCCGATCTGGTCGAGTCGGGTGCGATATCCGGGAAAATGCTGAAGGATCTATATGACCTTTGCTTCGATCGCGCGCAGGACTTCGCTGCCGTTTATGAAGCCGAGGGGCGTCCCGAGCAATCGCGGGACACGTCTTCTTTGGAGAAACTTGCAGATGAGTTGATCGCGGCGAATCCGAAACAGGTGGAGCAATATCGGGCGGGCAAGAAAACCATGATCGGATTTTTCGTCGGCCAGGTGATGAAGGCGTCGAAGGGGCAGGCGAATCCGCAGTTGGTGAATGAGATTTTGACGAAGAAGCTGGAAGGGTGAAAACGAAGGTCAGAGGTGAGAGGTCAGATTGCAGAAGTAAAACCCCAAGGGATATGTTTTTGTTTTTACCTCTGCAATCTGACCTATCACCTCTGACCTGACCTATTTCGCGGCTCCCAAATTCTTCAACACTTCGTCGGCGTAGTAATTCGTGACTTTGGCGTCGTCGCGCAGGCTCTCGTAATATGCGGCTTTCAGCAACTGCTCGCGGCGATCGCGCAATTGCTGGCGGATGGCTTGCTGCACGCGTGGGTCGTTTAAGTCCCTTTGGCCTGCCGGCTCCTTCGCAATCAGCTTGACGATCATGTACGCGCCGGGCTGATGCGTGGCCGGGTTGATAATCGGAATCACGGGCGTGTACTGGCCGGGTTTTAGCTTCATGACGGCGTCGCGAGTGGCCGGGTCGGCGGTTTTGAGCGCGGATTCGGGGGCCATCCCCAAGTCGCCGCCGTTGTTGCTGGTCTCCGGATCCTCGGAATAATTCATGGCCAGGGTGGCGAAGTCGTCGCCGCTATCGAGGTGGTTGGCGATCATCTCGATTTTCTTGTGCGCTTCGGCCTCGTTCTGCGCCTTGCTGTTCTGGAGGTTATGAACCTGGGGATTCGCGATTCCAGAAACCATGATCTTGGCCAGGTGGTATTGGGCTTCGATCAGGTTGAACTCGGCCTTGTGTTCGTTGTAATAATTGCTCACGTCCTGGTCGGTGATATTGATGCGCGAGGTGATTTCCTTGTTCAGCACCTTGTCGCGGGTGAGGGAGCGGCGCAGGTCGCGCTTGAAGTCGTCGAGCGAGATTTTCTTGTCCTGCAGGCGCTTGTTGAATTCCTCGGCGGTGTAGGGGGACTTGATTTCGTTGAGCTTGCGATCCACTTCTTCGTCGGTGGCCAGCAAACCGAGCTTTTCGGCGCGCTGCATCAGGATTTCAGTTTCAATCAGCTCGTTGAGGATGCTGAGGCGAAGGCTCACCGCCTGCTCGCCGGCCGGCTGCTGATCGGAGCCGGCCGTCTGGTTGGCGTAATACTTATCGACTTCCGTGCGATAGATCTTGTGTCCGTTGACCGAAGCCATCACGTCGCCGACGGTAGTTGGCCGGGCACATGCCGCCAGCGCAAGCAACAGAAGGGCGGCGACCGCGAGCAGGCCAGCGTGTTTCAAGCAATTACGATTCTTCAAAGCTTTCATTCCTCCGCGTC
>Ga0302198_10001356_pt1 | contig 26748 bp, 20 predicted proteins | sample II_Bog_N2_2_FD_193521 | JGI IMG/M metagenome (GOLD analysis project Ga0302198, IMG submission 193521) | Peat permafrost microbial communities from Stordalen Mire near Abisko, Sweden - II_Bog_N2_2 | ecosystem: Environmental > Terrestrial > Soil > Wetlands > Peat | place: Sweden: Abisko... | reverse complement strand
TCCAGCGCCTGGACAAACGCGATTGTGACTATGCTTGCCACGATGATCGAGCGTGGGTTGCCGGTCCAAGCCGCAGGGGCGAATGACCAGAACAGCACGATCAAAGCGACGGTCGCGGGCGGCACCAGATCCAACGCGATTTTCTTCACACCATTCCCCGTCAGGCTCACACGCTTGCGCGACAGGCTACCTTGAAACATCACCCCGACAGATACGCCAAGTACCGTATGCCCATGACGCCCGTTGGGGGCAAACCTGCCGGGAACGCAAAGGGGAAAATCGATGAGCGGGCCGAGGACATTGAGAGGAGCGCTCCACTTCGCGATCGGAGCCGCCCTGTTCGCCGCTGCCCCCGCTGCCGCATCGGCGCCGGAGGCCCAGGTCATCACCGTGCCCGGCTTTGCGGATTTCCTGGTCGTTGATGGCAAGACCGTCTGGGCGACCAATCGGGGCCGGGTCGAGCGCTGGTCGCGCAAGGGCAAGATCGCCGAAGTCGCGATGACCAGGCCATGCGGCGCGATGGCGATCCTCGACGGCGCACTGTGGGTCGCCGATTGCAAGGAGGGCACGCTCAACCGCATCGACACGCGCACGGCAAGGATAACCGCCTCCATCGCGACAGGGATCGCCAATCCCACCGGCGAGCTCAACGTCGTGGCGGGCGCAGGATCGATCTGGGTCGCCAGCGAGGCAAAGGGCATGATCGCGCGCGTCGACCCCGCCACCAACAAAGTCATCGCGTCCATTCCCGTCGCTGCGGAAACCTCCTATCTCGCCTTCGGACTGGGCTCGCTGTGGGCCGTCAGCGGGCCGCGCCAGTCGCTGCAGCGGATCGATCCCGAAACCAATGCCGTGGTCAAGACAACGGCGCTCGGCCGCGAGCCCGGCTTTCTTGTCGCAGGCGAAGGCGCGGTCTGGGTGCAGGAACAAGGCGACGGCACGCTCGCCCGGATCGATGCGGCAACCGGCGACGTGTCGGGGCGCATCAAGGTCGGCGAAAACCTGAAATGGGGCGACATCGATGCCGGCGGCGGCAAAGTGTGGCTGCGCACGACCGACGATCAGGTCTTCGCCGTCATCGATGCCCGGTCCATGGCCATCCTCGCGCGGGTCGGCAAAGCGTCGGGCAGCGGCGCGCTGCGCTATACCGCTACGGGACTATGGACGACCGCGCATGACCAGCACACGCTGTCATGGTGGCCCTCTCCCGCCAAAATCGGAAACTGACGCCGGCGTCGGCTCACGCCCTGGCTATGCAATCATACGGATCACCGCCGATCAACGTTCGTTGATCGGCGGTGTGCGATGGTGCGCACATTCTCGAAACCCGGGGGGCCGATGGGTTATTTGCACGATACACTCGCCTTGTTGCGCCAGAGCCACGCCGATCGCAGCCGGGCCGTGGCGTCGCCGCGATGGGGCGAGGGCAACCGCGATGCGTGGTTGATCGCCATGCCGGACGATTTTGCGATTCAGCGGCAGGCGATGGTCGCGGGCTTGCGCCAAAGGCTCGCCTGTTTGTCCGACCGGCTTGGCATGGACAGTATCGAGCGCGCGCTGGCCGCGATGGCGATCGTGCCGCGCGAAAGCTTTGTCTGCCCGCTTGTCGATGATCTCGCCTATTTGCCCGACCCGATCGACATCGGCCACGATCAGATCATATCGCACCCCGAGCTGGTCGCGGTTCTCGCCGCGGCCGCCGACCCGCGCGGGGGCCATGTGCTCGATGTCGGCACCGGCTCGGGCTATCAGGCTGCGGTGCTGTCGCGCATGGCAGGCACGGTCGCTTCGATCGAGATCATTGCCCCGCTCGCCCGGCTCGGCGCCTGGCGGCTCAGGCGTGGCGGGTTTGACAATGTCGCGGTCTCCGCCGGCGATGCCGCGATGCGGGGCTTCGCGCCGGAAACCTATGACGCGATCGTGGTCGCAGCCGGAGCGGCACAAGTTCCCCCCGTCTTCCTCGCCGCGCTCAAGCGCGAAGGCCGACTGGTCATGCCGATCGGCGCGACCCCCGATCGGGAAATCCTCGTTTTGGTGACCAAGGCTGCCGATGGCGGCATCACCTGGACACCGTTGCGCCCGGCCTGCTTTGTCCCGCTGAGGGGCGCCGGAGCAAGGCCGCACTGAGCCAGCCTTCAGACAAACGGCGCAAGGCCGGTGAGGATCAGGCGCACGAGATCGGCCTGACCGCGCGCGCCGGTCTTGGCATAGACCCGCTTCGAATAATTGCGCGCAGTCTCTTCGCTCAGGCTCAGGCGGCGCCCCGCTTCGATCAGGGTTTCGCCCATAGACAACGCGTGCGCGAGCGCGGCCTCGTTGTCTGACAGGCCATGCAGCGCCGCAATCGCCCGGATCGCCTGCCGCGCCGGTTCGCGCACCGGGGCCCGGATCGTGCCGATGACCGCAGGCCGGGCGCAAGGCTCCGCCAGCGCAAGGTCGGACCGGCGCAACAGCAAGTCGGTAGCCCGTCCTTCATCGACGCGCAGCACCACCGATGGCGCCTGCGGATCGCCCGACAGCATCGCGCAAACCGCCTCAAGGCGACGCGCGACGTCGGGCCTGAGATTCAGCCGGCGCCCCGGCCGGCCGCCCGGCTCGGGAACGAACGGCAGCACCGCTTCGGCAAGACCGTCGGCAGCCATCACCCGCCCACCCGCGTCAAAGGCGAGCTGACCCGCGCCGAGCCGGGCCAGCGCCGACGTCGCCAGCGCGGTTTGCAGACGCTGATCGATCAAGGCGGCCAGCGCGCGCAAGGCCGCGGCCATAAGCGCGGCGATGCCATCGAGCAGCGCGACCGCCGACCCGCTGAAATCCTCGCGCTCGCGCACCAGAACGAGCCAGGCGTCGGCTGCTCCGCCTGCAGAAATGCGCAGCCAGCGACCATAGCGAATGCCCATCGCCGCCAGCGCGGCACGCTGACGCGCCAATTGCGCCCGATCACCGTAATCGAGCATTTCGTCGAGCGCATAGACCCGCCCCGGTCGCAAGGCGCCATAAGGGTGCAAGCGCAAGGCATCGAGATCGCGAAAGTCGAGCGGATCGTCCTGAACCGCGCGCGGCGCCGCGACCTGAATGACCAACGGCTCCTGATCGGGCGCGGCATTGGCCAGCGTCAGCACCAGACAGGCCCGCCGCGCAACCATCCGTGCGGCCAGATTGCGCAGAAACGCGCCCCAGGGCGGGCTTTCATGAATGCCCTCGACCAGCGGCAGGAAAAGCTCGCGAAGATCGGCGGAGAGCAAAGCCATGCCGGGCGTGGTTCCATAGCCGAACACCGCCGTCAAGCGCTTGGGACCGACGAAGGGCCGTACCTTTGACGATTTTGCTCCCATTTGGGAGGTTCGAGACAAGGCGCCAGGCTCGATCTGACGTCAACCCCGCGTTTCGCGCCATCCGAGCACGCAAAGAGAAGCCCCCATGCCCGCCTCTACCGACCGAACGACGCTGACCCATCTTGCCCGGCTTGAGGCCGAGGCGATCCATATCATGCGCGAGGTGGTGGCCGAGGCGCAAAACCCGGTCATGCTCTATTCGGTGGGCAAGGACAGCGCGGTCATGCTGCATCTTGCGCGCAAGGCGTTCTATCCCTCGCCGCCGCCCTTTCCGCTGCTCCATGTCGATACGACTTGGAAATTCCGCGCGATGTACGACTTGCGCGACCGCATGGCGCGCGAATCCGGCATGGACCTGCTGGTCTATCAAAATCCCGAGGCAACGGCGCGCGGCATCAATCCGTTTGACCATGGCGCGCTGCACACGGATATGTGGAAGACCGAAGGACTGAAGCAGGCGCTCGACAAATGGGGCTTTGACGCGGCATTCGGCGGCGCGCGGCGCGACGAGGAAAAGAGCCGGGCCAAGGAACGGATCTTTTCCTTCCGCACCGCCAGCCACGGCTGGGATCCCAAGAACCAGCGCCCGGAACTGTGGAACCTTTACAACGCGCGCAAAAACAAGGGCGAATCGATCCGCGTGTTCCCGATCTCGAACTGGACCGAGCTCGACGTCTGGCAATATATTCACCTCAACGCGATCCCGATCGTGCCGCTCTATTTTGCCGAAAAGCGCCCGACGGTAGAGCGTGACGGCATGTTGCTGATGGTCGATGACGACCGCTTTCCGCTGCTTCCGGGCGAAGAGCCCGTCATGCGTTCGATCCGGTTTCGCACCTTGGGCTGCTACCCCTTGACCGGCGCGGTAGAAAGCACGGCGGCAACGCTCCCCGAAGTGATCCAGGAAACGCTCCTGACCACGACCAGCGAGCGGCAGGGCCGCGCCATCGACAAGGACTCCGGCGGAGCGGGCATGGAAGTCAAAAAACAGCAGGGGTATTTCTGATGACCGACCCGATCACACAGGATAACCCCGTTTATGTCGTCGACGACCTGATCGGGCGCGACATCGACGCCTATCTCGACCTGCATCAGCACAAGACCATGCTGCGCTTTATCACCTGCGGCAGCGTGGACGACGGAAAATCGACGCTGATCGGCCGATTGCTCTATGATTCCAAGATGATCTTCGAGGATCAACTGGCCGCGCTGGAAGCGGATTCGAAGAAAGTCGGCACGCAAGGGCAAGCGATCGACTTCGCCCTGCTTGTCGACGGGCTTGCCGCCGAGCGCGAACAGGGCATCACGATCGATGTCGCCTATCGCTTTTTCAACACCGAAAAGCGCAAGTTCATCGTGGCGGATTGTCCCGGACACGAACAATATACGCGCAACATGATCACCGGCGCCTCGACCGCCGATCTCGCGGTCATCCTCGTCGATGCGCGCAAGGGCGTGCTGGTCCAGACGCTGCGCCATTCGTATTTGTGCCACCTGATCGGCATCCGCAATGTGGTGCTCGCGGTCAACAAGATGGATCTGGTCGATTACGATCAGGCCACGTTTGACGCGATCGTGCGCGACTATGCCGAATTCGCGCGCTCGATCGGCATCGAAACCTTTACCGCGATGCCGATCTCGGGCTTTGCGGGCGACAATATCACCACGCATTCGGCGAAAACGCCGTGGTATGCAGGCCCGACGCTCGTCGATCATCTCGAACAGGTCGAAGTCAACGCCGCGCACGACGGGGACAAGCCGTTTCGCATGCCGGTGCAATGGGTCAATCGCCCCAATCTCGATTTCCGGGGATTTTCCGGGCTGATCGCGACCGGCTCGGTTCGCCCCGGCGACACGATCCGCGTGCTGCCTTCGGGCAAGACCAGCGCGGTCACGCGGATTGTCACGCTTGACGGCGATCTCGACCAGGCCGTTGCCGGCCAGTCGGTCACGCTGTGCCTGGCCGATGAAATCGACTGTTCGCGCGGCGATGTCATTGCGCTTGCCGATGCGCCGCCGCAAGTCGCCGACCAGTTCGAAGCGACGCTCGTCTGGCTCAACGACGAAGCCCTGATTCCGGGGCGCGCCTATTGGCTCAAGCTCGGCACGCAGACCGTTTCGGCGACGGTGCAGCATCCCAAGTACGTCGTGAACATCAATACGATGGAGCACATGGCGGCCAAGACGCTCGATCTCAATGCCATCGGCGTGGTCGAAGTGACTGCCGACAAGCCGGTCGTGTTCGAGCCTTATGTCGATAACCGCACGCTCGGCGGCTTTATCCTGATCGACAAGATCACCAATGCGACCGTGGCCGCAGGCATGCTGCATTTTTCCTTGCGCCGCGCACAGAATGTCCATTGGCAAGCGCTCGACATCACGCGCGAGGCGCGCGCGGCAATGAAGGGGCAAACGGCGCGCGTCCTGTGGTTCACCGGCCTGTCGGGATCGGGCAAGTCGACTATCGCCAATCTCGTCGAGAAAAAGCTGCATGCGTTGGGCAAGCACACCTTCCTGCTCGACGGTGACAACGTGCGCCATGGGCTCAACAAGGATCTCGGCTTTACCGAGGCCGACCGCATCGAAAACATTCGCCGCGTCGGCGAAGTCGCGCGGTTGATGACCGACGCCGGGCTGATCGTGATTACCGCCTTCATCAGCCCGTTCCGTGCCGAGCGCGACATGGTGCGCGCGATGATGGAGCCGGGCGAATTCGTCGAAGTGTTCATCGACACCCCGCTCGAAGAAGCCGAGCGCCGCGATGTGAAGGGGCTTTACAAAAAGGCCCGGCAGGGCAAACTGAAGAACTTCACCGGGATCGACAGCCCCTATGAAGCGCCCGACAGCGCGGAAATCCACGTCGATACCACCCGCGAACAGGCCGAAGATGCCGCAGAGCGGATCGTCGACCATATCCTTGGCCACTGGATGCCGGTGATCTGATGCAGACCTTGACCGATACGGCGCTTGCCGCACACCTTGCCGACGTGGCGGGACGCTTGCTGATCACTGTGCGCGACAGCGACGTGCTGAGCCTGAAAGCGCTGGGCAAGGCGGGCGATGCCACCGCCAACCAGTTCCTGTGTCATGCGCTGCGCGAAAACCGGCCTGACGACGCGCTGTTGTCCGAAGAGGAAAAGGACAGCGCCGAGCGGCTTGGCCATAGCCGGGTGTGGATTGTCGACCCGGTCGACGGCACGCGCGAATATGGCGAGCGCCGCGCCGACTGGGCGGTCCATGTCGCGCTCGCGATCGACGGCGTGGCGACGCACGGCGCGGTTGCGCTGCCCGGTGCGAACGACGGCAAAGGCCTCGTGCTGCGCAGCGACGCCCCGATCGTCGTACCGCCTGCGCCAGAGCGGCTGCGAATGGTGGTCAGCCGCACGCGGCCCGCAAAGGAAGCGGTCGCCGTGGCCGAGGCGCTGGGCGCAGAACTGATCCCGATGGGCAGCGCCGGGGCCAAGGCCATGGCGGTGATCCTGGGTGAGGCGGACATCTACCTCCACACCGGCGGCCAGTACGAATGGGATTCGTGCGCCCCCGTCGCTGTCGCGCTGGCCCATGGGCTGCACGCCAGCCGCGCCGATGGCTCGCCGCTGGTCTACAATCAGCGCGACACCTATATGCCCGACCTGCTGATCTGCCGCCGGGAACACGCAGCATTGGTGCTCGACACCATGGCCAAACACTTTGGGGCTGCGCTTTAGCCGAACACTTCGGCGCGGACCCAGTCGACAGTCGGCGCGGCAGAATCGAGCCGCGCCTTGCCGAGCAGGCCCGACCAATAGCCTTCGGACCCGTCGGCAAGCCGCCATTCGTGCAGCCGGCGGGTCAGGAGTTGCAGATCGTATTCCTCGCTGATGCCGATGGCGCCATGCACGGCATGGGCGCTGCTGGCGACACGTGACGCGGCAATGGACGTGGTGATTTTGGCACTGGCCGCAAGGTGGACCGGCACCGCGATCCCGTGTGAAGCCCCCATGCCCGCGGCAATGCGGCAGGCGATCATGTCCTCGGCCATGACGGCCAGCATCTGTTGCAGCGCCTGCTGGCGTCCGATCGGCTTGCCGAACTGGGCCCGCTCATTGGCATAGGCCGCGCTCATTTCGGTCAGCCGCGCTGTCGCGCCCGCGATCAGGGCAGCCCGCAGCACCGCCGCAACAGCGCGGAGCCCGCCCGCGGCGCGCGCAAGCGACGGGCCTTGCGGCACGCCCGACAGCTTTGCCGAGACCGAGCCATGCACCCCCGTCGGCTGTGGATCGAGCGCGGCGATCGGCGACAGCACCACCGCCATGCCGGTATCGACCAGCGCATGGTCGGCAAGCAATGCGCCCGGCACCGGCTGCGCCAGCGATGAAACCAGCACGATCGGCCCCGCAGGCGCGGCGATCCCGGCCTCCGCCAGAAGCGCGCGCGCCACCATGGTATCAGCCACTGGCAGCGGCAAGGCATGGGCCCCCAAGGCTTCGACCAACGGCGCGATCTCGCCCAGCGCAAGCCCTGCCCCGCCCCGATCCTCGCCCACAAGCGCGTCGAGATAGCCCGAATCCACGATGGCCTGCCAAATCGGACGGATCGATCCACCGGCTTCGAGCGCGCGAACCGCAGCGGGGACGGCAACATCATCGAGCAGCCGCACGAACGGGCCCAGAAGATCCATGTCCTGCATCGTCATTCCCCCACTCACCGCAGCCCCATCCCGCGCGCGATGATCCCGCGCAGGATTTCGCGCGTGCCCCCGCGCAGAGAAAAACTCGGCGCGACATGCGTGACATAGAGCAGCGTTCGATAAAGCTCTTCGCTCACCGGTTCATCGGGATGGGCGGCCAGATCGTCGCCGATCACCACCGGCAATTCCTGTTCGAAGCCGGTGCCGCGATCCTTGACGATGCTCGCCTCGGCCACCGGGCTTTCCCCGGCAGCGAGCCGCGCGGTGCAGGCAATCGACATGGCGCGCAGCGTCGCCAGTTCTGCCGTGAGGCGGCCGACCAACGGCGCGCAGTCATTGCGCCCTGTTGCCTGAAGATGGCGCACCCAGGCGTCGAGCAGCACGACGCTCGAATAGATCCGTTCGGGCCCCGAGCGTTCAAACGCAAGTTCCGCGCCGACCTGTTTCCATCCCTCGCCCTCGCGCCCGATCAGCGCGTCTTCGCCCAGCGCGACATTGTCGAAGAACACTTCGGCAAAATGCGCGTCGCCGGTCAGGTCGACGATCGGGCGCACGGTCACCCCCGGCGCTTTCAGATCGACGATCACTTGCGAGAGCCCGGCGTGGCGGTCTTCGGTCGTGCCCGAGGTGCGCACCAGCGCGATCATGTAGTCGGAATGCATCGCGTTGCTGGTCCAGATCTTCTGCCCGTTGAGCAGCCAGCCCTTTTCCATCCGCTCGGCACGCGTGCGCACGCTGGCGAGGTCAGACCCCGAACCGGGCTCGCTCATGCCGATGCAGAACAGCAGTTCGCCCCGGCATATGCCCGGAATATAGCATTGCCGCTGCGCCTCGGTGCCGAAATGCAGGATCAGCGGCGCACTTTGCCGGTCGGCGATCCAGTGCGCGGCGACCGGGGCCCCGGCGCCGAGCAATTCCTCGACCACCACGAACCGCGCGAAGGCCCCGCGTCCCTGCCCGCCATAAGCTTTGGGCAAAGTCAGCCCGATCAGGCCTGCCTTGCCCAGCGCGCGACTGAACCCCGCATCGAACCCCTGCCACGACCGCGCCCGCCGATCAGCGGCAAGCGCCGCGACATGGCGCGCGACGAGATCGCGCACGACCGGGCGCAAGGCTTCGTCCTGCTCCGGCAATGTCGCAAGCGTCAGTGTATCGAACACCGCTCCAGCTTCCTCTCTTTGGCCTCAAAGCCTAATCAATCATTTAATTGAGCCAAAGGATAGACCATACGCGCCGCAAGCGTCCAGTGTAACCTCGTGCAATGGGCCCGATCAGTGCGCACGCGGCGTGCTGCCCTGCAAAAGCAGAGGCTGCGACACTTTGATACGGCTCATTTGATTTAAGCCATATTTTTTGCGCCTGCGAACGCGCATAGTTACCTATCCGTGGCCGGAAGGATCCCCAATGTTCGGCATATTGCGCATCGCATACAAATTGCTCGCCAACGATCGAACCAAGTTCACCGCGTTGATCGTGGGGATCACTTTTGCCGTTTTCCTGATGGTGCAGATGACCGCGATGTTTGCCGGGGTACTCAGTCGGTCGTCGGCGACGGTCTACAACGTCGGCGCCTCGATCTGGGTGATGGACCCGGCGGTACAGACAGTATCGAATTCGATCCCCATGCCCGATGCCGTGCTCGATGAGGTCCGTTCGCTTCCCGGCGTGAAATTCGCGGTGCCGCTCTATTCCGGCGGCGGCCTCGTGAAACTGGCCGACGGCACGTATCAGGCGGTCACGATCATGGGGCTGGACGATACCACGCTGTTTGGCCGTCCGCAGATGCTCAAGGGACAGATCGAGGACATCTACGGCGAAAGCGGCTTCATCGCCGTGGTCGATTCCGAATACACCAAACTGGGCAGCCCCAAAGTCGGCGACGAATTCGAAATCAACGACAATCGCGCGCGCATCGTAGGCCTTGCGCGCGTTGCCAGCAACGGCCTGTTCGGCGTGCCCTCGCTCTACACCACCTATAGCCGCGCGCTCCAATACCTGCCCAATACCCGCTTCACCACGAGCTATATCCTCGTCGAGCCCAAGAGCGAGGCGGATATTCCCGCAATCCGCGACGGCGTGGCCCGGATCGGCTATATCGCGCTGACCCGCGACGAATTCGTCAGCCAGATTTCCCACTTCTATACGTTCAAGACCGGGATCGGCACCAATCTGCTGATGATGTCGGCAATCGCCTTCATCGTCGGCCTGTCGATTTCGGGGCAGACATTCTATTCGTTCATTCTTGAAAACCTGGAAAAATTCGGCGCCCTCAAGGCGATCGGCATGACCTCGCGCGAATTGATCACGATGATCCTGTTCCAGGCGGGGTTCGTCTCGCTGACCGGCTATGGCCTCGGCACCGGATTGTGCGCGACGATGATCTGGCTCGCGCGCGCGCGATTGCCCGATTACGCCTCGATCATCACGCCGGGCAACCTGCTGCTGGCGCTCGGCATGGTCGTGGTGATTGCCGGGGTATCGAGCTGGTTCGGCGTGCGCCGCGTGTTGCGCATCGAGCCTTTCGACATTTTCCGGGGTTGATGGACATGCCCGACACCCCCGGAAATATCGCCGAAAAGACTGTTGCAAAGACTGTCGCGAAGACTGTCGCGAAGACTGTCGCGATCCGGGCCGAAGGTTTGACCAAAGGCTTTGGCGAAGGCGAAACCTATACCCGCGCGGTCAGCGATGTCAGCTTCGAGGCCTATCACGGCGAAATCCTGTTCGTCGTCGGCCCCTCGGGGTCGGGCAAGACCACGATGCTGTCGATGGTTTCGGGCATCCTGCGCCCCGATGCCGGGCGCGTGAGCATCGAGGGGCAGGACATCTGGTCGCTGTCGACCGATCAGCTTGCGCATTTCCGGCTGAACACGATCGGCTTCGTGTTTCAGGACTTTCACTTGTTCCCGCGCCTGACCACGGCGGAAAACGTTGCCATCCCGCTGATCATCAAGCGCCACCCCTGGGACGAAGCAATGTCCGAAGCGCGCCGCTTTCTCGAAATCGTGGGCCTTGCCAATCGCGCCGATGTCCCCCCGGTCAAGCTGTCGGGCGGCGAGCAGCAGCGCGTGGCCATTGCCCGCGCGCTGATCGCGCAGCCCGATCTGCTCGTGCTCGATGAACCCACCGCGTCGCTCGACGGCGATACAGGGCGCAACATCATCAGCTTCGTGCGCAACCAGGTGCTCAACGACAAGCGCTGCATCCTGATCATCACGCACGATTCGCGCATTTTCGAATTCGCCGACCGCATTCTCAATATGGAAGACGGTCGCGTCACCGGCATAGCAGACGGAGGATCCCATGTTGCCCATGAAGGCGTATAAAGAGGGTATGCGGCCATGATCGCCATTCGCCCGGTCTATGCGCTTGCCGCAGCAGGCTTCGCGCTCGCCGTGGGCAGCGCAATCATCCTGTCCGAACACCGGACGGCGCAGGCGCCCTTGTTCAAACCGGCGACCAACCCCTATCCCAACGGCATCTATGCCAACGGCATGGTCGAAAGCGCGCAGTCGCAAGGGATCGACATCGCGCTCGATCCCGAAGTCACCGGCAAAGTGACGCAAGTCCTCGTGCGCGAAGGCGAACACGTCCATGCCGGGCAACCGCTGCTCGCGCTCGATGACAGCATCCAGCGCGGCACCACGCGCCAGCTCGATGCCGCCGCCGCCGCCGCCGTATCGCAACTGGCCGAGCTTCACGCACAGCCGCGCCCCGAAACGCTCGCCGTGGCGATTGCCCAGGCCGAAAACGCCGCCGCCACGCTGAAAAACGCGGCCGATACGCGCGCCAAGCAGGAACACGCCTTTGCCCTCGACCCGCGCTCGGTCAGCCGCGACACGCTCGATACCGCGCGCAACACCGAGGCGATCGCGGCAACCGCGTACAAAGTGGCTAGGCGCAACGAAGAACTGATCCGCGCCGGGGCCTGGCGCTTTGACATCGAAAACCAGCAGCATCAGGCCGAGGCCGCCGCCCATGCCGCCGAAGCGGCGCATGCCACGCTCGACAAATTCGTGCTGCGATCGCCGCGCGATGGCGTGGTGCTGGCGATCAACGCCACTGTCGGCAGCTCGATTGCGCCCGCCGGCGTCTATGACACGCGCACCCAGGCGACGCTGCCGGTGATCACCTTCGGCACGCCGCAAGCGCGCATGCAGGTGCGCGCCTATGTCGATGAAATCCTCGTGCCGCGCCTGCCTTCGGGCGCGATGCAGGCCGTGATGAGCCTGCGCGGATCGGATCGGCGCATCGCGCTGCATTACGAACGCGTCGAACCCTATCTCTCGCCCAAGATCGCCCTGTCGGATCAGCGGCTGGAGCGTGTCGATCTGCGCGTGCTGCCGGTGATCTTCACCTTTGCACCGCCCGCCGACATGGCCGTCTATTCGGGGCAGATGGTCGACATTTATATCAGCGGGAAAAAGCCGTGATCCGCGTCCTGCGCCTCGCGCCGCTCGGGATGGCGGCGCTGCTGTGCGGCTGCGCAGTGGGGCCCGATTTCCATCGACCGACGCCGCCTGCGGTCGATCGCTATCGCGCAACGGACGATGCAGCAGGCGGATTGGCGCTCGATCGCGATACCGCGATTGCCCAGGCTTGGTGGCATGTCCTCGGCTCGCCCGATCTTGACGCGCTGGTTGCGCATGGTCTTGCCAACAGCCCCGATGTCGCCGGGGCACAGGCGCGGCTGCGCTCTGCGCAGGCCCAGCTGCGCGCGGGCTATGGCGCGTTCTTTCCGCAAGTTGATGGCAGCTTCGACGCAACGCGCGAACGTTACAGCCCGTCGCGGGTGGGCTCCGCCGGGGCGGCCGAAGTTTTTTCGCTGTTCAACCCTTCGGTCGCGGTCAATTTCGTGCTGGACCTGTTCGGCGGCAACCGGCGGCTGGTCGAAGCGCTGCACGCCACCGCCACGGCGCAGGCACAGACCTTGCGCGCAACGCAGCTCACGCTCGCCGGCAATATCGCCAGTACCGCGATCATCCGCGCCGCGTATCACGATGAAGTCACCGCATGGCGCGACATCGTCGCTGCCGATGAGGCCCAGCTTGAATCCGCCCATGCACGAACCGGCGCCGGAACCGAGGGCTATGCCGCCGAGCTCGCTCTGGCGCAGGCGCTGGAAAGCGCCCGCGCCGGGCTCAAGGCCGCCGAAGTCCGGGCGGGTCAAGCCGATGATCTGCTTGCCGTGCTGGTCGGCGACCCACCGGCGAGCGCCCGCCTGCCCGACCTTGCGCTGGCCGCGCTGCATGTGCCTGACAGCCTGCCGCTGCGCCTGCCGTCGGAGCTGGTGCGCCAACGCCCCGACATCCGCGTCGCCGAAGCGACCGCGCATGCCGCCAGCGCCCAGATCGGTGTCGCCACCGCAGCAATGCTGCCGCAAGTCACGCTGAGCGCGGGAACCGGATCGAGCACCAACACGATGGGCGCACTGTTTGGCGCAGGCACCGGGGTATGGAACTATGGCGCCGGCGTCACCGCACCCCTGTTTTCCGGCGGATCGCTGATCAACAAGCGCGCCGCCGCCAAGGCCGATTATCAGGCGGCGATGGCGAGCTGGCAGGAAACCGTGGTCACCGCCTTTGGCCAGGTCGCCGATGTACTGACCGCCAATGCCGGCGATGCTGCCGCCGACGCAGCCGAAGCCCGCGCCGACACGGACGCACAGACCGCGTTCCATCTGGCCGAGGCCGATCGTCGCGCCGGATTGATCAGCGAAGCCGACCTCGCCGCCAGCCGCGCAGCCTGGCAAAGCGCGCATATTTCCGCGCTGTCCGCCCGCGCGACGCACTTGCAGGACGCGGTCGCGCTCTATGTCGCGCTCGGCGGCGGGATCGACCAGCCGAAGCCGTGAGGCGCGTCAGTTCACGGGCTGCTTCGGCGATGGCGACAGGTCAACCGGCCCGATCCACTGGCCGCCGATGGCCTCGATCAGGGCAACTGCTGCGTTCTGCTGATTGACCGTATTGCCGATCAGATTGACCCGCGCGGCATAGGCGGTCGCCTGCGCGGTGGTGACCGTGGTAAAATCGACCGTGCCCGCCTGATATTCGTTGCGCGTCACCGCTTCGGCGCGATCGGCGGATTCAGACGCCGCGTGGTAATGCACGGCCTCCGCGCGATAGCCGTCGACCCCGGCAAGATCGGTTTCGACTTCCTGAAACGCGCTGAGCACGGTCTGGCGATAGGTCGCGACCGCCGCATCATAGGCGGCGCGTGCGCCTGCCACTTTGGCCGAACGCGCGCCCCAGTCGAGCAGGGTCTGCGCAGCGCTCGCGCCCAGCGACCAGGCCGATGTCGCCGCGCCGAACAGGCTGCTGAACGAAGCGGCGCTCGTACCCAGCTCGGCGGTCAGCGATACCGTCGGAAAGAACGCCGCGCGCTGCACGCCGATATTGGCATTGGCGGCGGCGACCAGCCGCTCGGCATTGGCAATGTCCGGTCGCCGTTCGAGCACTGCCGAAGGCACGACGCCGGGCACCGCCGGGACAACCGGGCGCCAGGCCGCGGGCTTGATCGCAAATGCGCTCGGGTTTTCGCCGACCAGCACGGCAATCGCGGTTTCATAGCCCACGCGCTGACGATCGAGATCGCGGCGGTTCGCCTCCGCGTTGGCCAAAGTGGTGCGCGCGGTATCGACATCGGCGGAACTGGCGGTTCCGGCGGCAAATTTGTTGCGCGTGATGGCGAGCGAGCGGCGGTACGATACCAGTGTCGCATCGAGCATGGCCGCCTGCGCATCGATCCCGCGCAGCGCGAAATAGTCGGTCGCCAGTGCCCCTTGGGCCGACAGCGTGGCATTGGCCAGCTCCGCCGCCGAAGCCTGGGCATTGGCGCGCGCCGCGCGCGCGGTGTTGGTCAGGCTGCCCCACAGATCGGGCGCCCAGCTTGCCGTGCCGGTTGCGGTAAACGTGCTGCTTGCCGGGCCGCTGGTCGAGACCGCCCCCTGCCGCGTTGCCCCGATGGTGGCCCCGACCGTGGGCAGCAAGGCGGCGCGATCGACCCGTGCCGTCGCCAGCGCCTGAGCGTAAGACGCGCGGTAGTACGCAAGGTTCTGGTTGGTGATCGCCACCTTTGCCTCAAGCGCATCAAGCGTTTCATCGCCAAACAGCGTCCACCATGCGCCCTTGGCCACCGCGTCCGAGGGATTGGCCGGGGCCCAGCCCGGATCGGCCTTGAACGCCGCCGTCGGCGCAACGCTTGTCGGAACGCGATACGTCGGCGCCATCGAACAGCCCGCCAAGGCAGTCGACATCGCAGTCGAGAGGGCAACAAGAGGCAACAGGCGTTTGGTCATCGAATTGAGCCTATCCACATTCGTATCGGGCGCGGCAACGCGGAGGGGCGTCATGCCTTCACCGCTTCAGGGGCGCTGTCTTCGTCGCCATGACGCGCAAGCATGTGTTCAAACGGCGAGCGCCGCCGCCATTTGTCGAGCGCCAGATAGACGACCGGCGTAGTCAACAGCGTCAGCACCTGGCTGACCAGCAGCCCGCCGACAATCGCGATCCCCAGCGGGCGGCGCAGTTCGGCCCCGTCGCCAAACCCGATCGCCAGCGGCAAGGCGCCAAGCGCGGCTGCCAGCGTTGTCATCAGGATCGGGCGAAAGCGCAAGAGGCATGCTTCGCGGATCGCTTCAAGCGGGGGCATATTGAAACGCCGCTCGCTCTCGATGGCAAAGTCGATGATCAGGATCGCGTTTTTCTTCACGATGCCGATCAGCAGGATAATACCGATCAGCGCGATGATGTCGAATTCGCCACCCGTCACGATCAGCGCGAGGATCGCACCCAGCCCCGCCGAAGGCAGTGTCGAGAGCACGGTCAGCGGATGGATCGCCGATTCATAGAGTATCCCGAGCACGATATAGATCGCCGCGATCGCCGCCACGATCAGCAGGGGAATGGTCGCGGTCGATTGCTGAAACACTTTGGCCGTCCCGCCGAAATCGCCATGAACCGTGGCGGGCAGCCGCAACTGACGCTGTGCATCGGCGATCACTTGCCCCGCCTGGCCCAGCGAAACCGAGGGCGGCAGATTGAATGAAATCGTGGCCGAAGGCTCGCCGCTCGAATGGCTGACCGCCGCATTGGTCGAGGCCGAGCGCCAGCGCGCCAAAGTCGAGAGCTGGACCAGCTTTGATGCGGACGTACTGACCGCGCTGCCCAGCGCCTGGTTGTTGCCGAGCGAGGCATTGGCCGAGGCTGCCTGCGGCGCCAGCGCGATGGCGCCGCCGACCGGGAGGTAGAGATCATTGAGCGCTTCGGGTTTGCCGTTGAATGCCGGGTCGGCCTCCATCACCACGTGATACTGGTTGAGCCCCTTGTAGATATTGGCAACCTCGCGCTGGCCAAACGCGTCATAGAGCGTGTTGTCGACAGTCAGCATCGAGATGCCAAGGCTGCTCGCACGGTCGCGATCGACATCGACATACGAGGCCGCGCCCGCATCCTGCTGGTCGATATCGACGTCGATGATCTTGCCGGGCTGCGCTTTCAACGCCTTGACCAGGCGATTGCCGGCATCGGCCAATTGGTCGGGCGTTTCGGCATAGAGCACATATTGGTACATGCTGGTGGTCTGGCGACCGCCGACCTGGAGATCCTGCACCGGATTGAGAAACAGGCTGACCCCGCGCACCCGCCCCAGTTTTGGACGCAGCCGCTGGATCACATCGGTTACCGCCACCCGCTGGTCGCGCGGTTTCAGATTGACGAACATGAAGCCCGACCCGGCGCGCCCCCCGCCGGCAAAGGCGACCACGTTCGCCACCGAGGGGTCGGAGCGCACGATCCGCTCGATCTGCGTCATCTTTTCGCGAAGACCGGTGAACGAGAGCGACTGATCGACGCGCAATCCGCCCGCCATGCTGCCGGTATCCTGTTGCGGCAGGAATCCCTTGGGCGCGATCATCAGGCAATAGACATTGAGCACGACGGCCCCGAGCAGAAGCAGCAGGACCGGGCCGCGATGCGCCAGCGCCCAATCGAGCTGCCGCGCATAGCCGCGATGCAGCCAGTCGAAAAACCGCCGCGAACGGTCGAACACGACCCGGCTGAAACGATCGACATGGGCGTCTCTATCCGCTTCGCGTTCGAGCAGGCGCGACGCGAGCATCGGCGTCACGGTCAGCGAGGCGATCAGGCTGATCGCCACGGCGGCGGTCATGGTCAGCGCGAATTCGCGCAACAACCGCCCGAGAATCCCGCCCATGAACACCAGCGGGATAAACACCGCAACGAGGCTGATCGAAATCGACAGCACGGTAAACCCGACTTCGCGGGCACCGCGCAAGGCTGCCGGGAACGGCTTGACGCCCTCCTCGACATGGCGGGCGATATTTTCGACGACCACGATCGCATCGTCGACCACGAACCCGGTCGCCACAGTCAGTGCCATCAGCGACAGATTGTCGAGCAGAAAGCCCGACATGTACATCACCGCCAGCGTGCCCAGCAGCGAAACGACCACCGCCGCCGCCGGGATCAGCGTCGCGCGCCAGCTTTGCAGAAACAGGCTGACCACGAGCACGACCAACAAGGTCGAAACGAGCAGCGCGACTTCGACTTCGGCGAGCGAGGCGCGAATGGTGACCGTGCGGTCGGTGACCACCGAAAGCTTGATGTCATCGGGCAAGAGCGCCTGCAGACCCGGAACCTGCGCCTTGATCGCATCGACCGTCTGGACGATATTTGCATCGGGCTGGCGGGTGATGATGATCGGCACCGCCTTTTTCCCGTTGAACAGCCCCATCGTGCGCGTGTCTTCGGGCGCATCGATCACTTTGCCGATGTCCATCAGCCGTACCGGCGCGCCATTGCGCCAGGCGATGATCGTCGGGGCAAAGTCCTTTGCGGTGAGCGCGGGATCATTGCTGTAGACCTGCCAGGCCAGCCCTCGCCTGCCATTGGCGCCCTGCTCCACGCCGATCGATTCGATCACACCGCGCGGCCGGTCGGTGCTGGCCGATTGCAGCGCGGTGCGCACGTCTTCCAGCGCGATACCGTCGCGCGCGAGCAGGGTCGGATTGATCTCGATCCGTACCGATGGCAGCGCCGCCCCGCCCAGTTCGACATTGCCGACACCGTTTACCTGCAACAGCTTTTGCTGCACGATATTCGACACCGCGTCGTAGATCTGGTCGGGATTGCGCGACCGGCTGGTCAGCGCCAGAATCATGATCGGCGCTTCGGCGGGGTTGATCTTGCGATAGCTCGGCTGAGCCTTGAGCGTCGACGGCAAGTCGGCCCGCGCCGCCGCGATCGCCGCCTGCACATCGCGCGCGGCGCCGTCGATATCGCGATTGAGATCGAATTGCAGCGTGATCTGCGCCGAGCCCAAAGTCGAACGAGACGTCATCTCGTTGGCCCCGGCGATCGTTCCGAGCCGACGCTCCAGCGGGCTGGCCACGGTGCTGGCCATCGTCGCGGGGCTCGCCCCGGGCAGGTTCGCCTGGACCTGAATGGTCGGAATATCGACCTTGGGCAAAGGCGCGACCGGCAAATTCAGAAACGACAGCACCCCGGCCAGCACCACGCCCAGCGTCAGGAGCAGGGTGCCGACCGGTCGCCGGATAAAGAGGGCCGAGATGTTCACGCGGGTTCGAGCCCCGGTTCATTCGTCTGCCGCTTTTTGGCCGCCCGCGCCTCGCGCATGTTTTCGAACGCCAGAAAGATCACCGGCGTGGTGAACAGCGTCAACACCTGGCTGAGGATCAGGCCGCCGGCGATCGCCAGACCGAGCGGCTGGCGCAGCTCATGCCCCATGCCGCTGCCGAAAATCATCGGAAGCGCGGCAAACAATGCGGCAAACGTGGTCATCATGATCGGCCGGAAACGCAGCAAGGCAGCGCTGCGGATCGCAGTCAGCGCATCATGCCCCTCTTCGCGCATGGCAACGACGGCAAAGTCGATCATCATGATCGCGTTTTTCTTCACGATCCCGATCAGGAGCACGATACCGATAATGCCGATCACGCCCAGCCCATAGCCAGACAGCACCAGCACGATCAGCGCCCCCACCCCGGCCGAAGGCAGCGTCGAGATGATGGTGATCGGGTGAATGAAGCTTTCGTAGAGCACGCCGAGCACGATGTAGACGACCAGGATCGCCGCGAGCACGAGCAGGACCTCGTTCGAAAGCGCCGAACGGAACGCCGAGGCTGCACCCGAAAAGTCGGTGCTGACCGAAATCGGCAGGCCGATCTCGCTTTCGATCTTTTCGATCGAGGTGACCGCCTTGCCGAGCGAAACGCCCGGCGGGACGTCAAACCCGATCGAGGCCGACGGAAACTGGTTCTGCCGCGACAGTTCGAGCGGCACCCAGCCTTCGCGGACCGTCGCCACGGTGCCGAGCGGCACTTGCGTCCCATTGGACAGCGGGATGTAGAACCGCGCCAGCGACGACGGATCGGACAACATGCCCGGCGTCGCCGAAAGGATCACCCGGCTCTGGCTCGACTGGGTATAGATCGTCGAGATGATGCGCTGGCCAAAGGCATCATAGAGCGCGTTGTCGACCGTCAGCAAAGACATCCCCAGACGCGCGGCGGCATCGCGGTTGACATCGATGAACACCGCCCGCCCCTGTCCGAGGCTCGCCGTATTGACATCGATCAGCGAAGGATCGTCCTTGAGCTTGTCGGCAAGCTTGCCCGCCCAGTCGTTGACGGCATTGGCGTCAGCCCCCTGCAGCGCAAAGCGATAAGGCGTGAGCCCGGTCTCGGTATCGATCGTCAGATCCTGCACCGGCTGGAGATAGACCCGCACACCGGGGATTTTCGCCGCACGTTCGGCAATATCGGCGGTCACCTCGGAAAGGCTGCCGCGTGCTTCGATCGGCTTGAGATTGATGATCATCCGCCCCTGATCGAGCGCCGCATTCTGACCATCGACGCCCACTGCCGATGACAGCGAGGCGACAGCCGGGCTTTCGAGCACCTGGGCGACGACTTGCTGCTGGAGCGAGGCCATCTGCGAAAAACTGACATCGGGACTGGCGACGACCGTCGCGCGCAATTGCCCGGTATCCTGCACCGGAAACAGATTCTTGGGGATCGCCCAGAACAGCACACCGGCCAGCGCAAGGCTCAGGGCAAACACGCCAAGCGTTGCGCGCGGCCGCGCGATCACCCAGTCGAGCCCGCGCCCATAGCTGTGCGCCAGCCGATCAAAGGCGCCCATCGCCTTGTCGACGACAGCCAGGCGCCGCTCCTCATGCTCGGGCCGCAGCAGCCGCGCCGCCAGCATCGGCACCACGGTCAGCGCGACGACGGCCGACAGCACGATCGTCACCGCCAGGCTGACTGCAAATTCGCGGAACAGGCGACCAACCACATCGCCCATGAACAACAGCGGGATCAGCACGGCAATCAGGCTGACCGTCAGCGAAATGATGGTAAAACCGATCTCGCTCGCGCCCTTGAGCGCCGCGTCGAACGGCTTCATCCCCGCTTCGATATGGCGCGCGATATTTTCGATCACCACGATCGCATCGTCGACCACAAACCCCGATGCGATGGTCAACGCCATCAGTGTCAGATTGTTGATCGAATAGCCCAGCGCCCACATCGCGGCAAACGCGCCGACCAGGCTGAGCGGCACCGAAATCGCGGCAATCAGCGTCGCGCGGGGCGATCCGAGGAACAGGAAGATCACCAGCACGACCAGCAGCACGGCCAGCACCAGTTCGAACTGAACGTCGGAAACCGAGGCCTGAATGCCTTCGGTCCGGTCGGTCAGGACGGTGACTTTGACATCGGCGGGAAGCTGCGCCTGAAGATCGGGCAAGGCCGCCTTGATCGCATTGACCGTGGCGATGACATTCGCACCGGGCTGGCGCTGCACGTCGATGATCACGGCCGGCTGTTTGTTCATCCAGCTGCCGGTGCGCACGTTTTCAACCCCGGCCTCGACGCTGGCGACATCTTTCAGCCGTACCGGCTGCCCGTTGCTCCACGCGACGACCAGCGCGGCATAGGATTCCGGGCTGTTGAGCTGATCGTTGGAATCGATCGTCCAGCTTTTGGTGGCGCCGTCGAAATTGCCCTTGGCCATATTGGAATTGGCATTGGCAATCACGTTGCGGATCGTTTCGAGGCTGAGACCGCGCGCAGCCATGGCCTGGACGTTGGCGACAATCCGCACCGCCGGCCTCTGCCCCGCCGACAGGCTGACCAGGCCGACCCCGGATACTTGCGAAATCTTGTTGGAAAGCTGCCTTTCGACAATGCCTTCGACTTCCCCCAGCGGACGCGACTTTGACCATACGCCCAGAGTCAGGACCGGGGCATCGGCGGGGTTGACCTTGGCATAGACAGGCGGTGCCGGCAGATCCGACGGGAGCAGCGAATTGGCCGCGTTGATCGAAGCCTGAACTTCCTGTTCGGCGACATCGAGCGACAGGCCGAGCGTGAACTGCAACGTGATCACCGAAGCGCCCGACGAGGAATAGGACGTCATCCGCGTCAGGCCCGGCATCTGTCCGAACTGGCGTTCGAGCGGGCTCGTCACGGTCAGCGCCATGACATCGGGGCTCGCACCGGGATAGAGCGTGCTGACCTGGATCGTCGGGTAATCGACTTGCGGCAGCGCCGACAAGGGCAGTTGTTTCCAGGCGATCAGCCCGGCGAGCAACAGCGCCACCATCAACAGGGTTGTCGCCACCGGGCGCAGGATGAACGGGCGCGATGGCCCGCCCGGCGGCACACCCCCTGTCGATGGGGGCGCTGCGGGATCGTCGGTCGCGATGTCGGCGTCGCTCACTGGGCCTTGGCTCCGGCCCGCTTGCCGCTCTTGCTCCCGCCGCCACTCTTGTCGCTGCTTCCGCCGCCACTCTTGTCTCCGGGCAGGCGCACCGCCGACCCTTCGTCAAGCCCGTCGGCACCTTCGGAAACGACGATCTGCCCCTTTTGCAGCCCGGACAGGATCGCCATTCGCGTCCCGTCGCTCGGCCCCGTCCGCACGATCGCGATCTTCACCGTCTTGTTCGGCTGAACCACAAACACGAAATCGCCTTGCGAGCCATGGCGCAGCGCCGAAACCGGCACGACCGGCACCTGGCGCAGCGTATTGACCAACATGGTCACATTGACGAACTGGTTGGGGAACAGCGCGGGCGAATTTTGCCCGTCCTTTCCGCTCACCGGCGGATTGACCGCGCGCGCCTTGGCCATGACCGTGCCGGTGCTGGTGTTGATCTGGTTGTCAAAAGTCGAAAATGTGGCTTGCGCCAGCACGGTCTTGTTGTCCTGATCGAGAATCGTGACCGGAAGGCCCGCGCCGCTGCCGACTTTGCGCTGGACATCGCCGAGCATCGCCTGAGGCACCGAAAATTCGATATCGATCGGATCGATGCGCGTCACCACGGCAACGCCGTTGGCATCGGACGGGGTGACATAATTGCCCACGGTAATCTGCTTGAGGCCGATGCGACCGGCAAATGGCGCCTTGATCGTGGTATATTGCAGATTGAGCCGGGCCGAGCCGACTGCAGCGTGATCGGTGGCGACAGTGCCTTCAAGCTGCGCGACCGTCGCGCGTTCGTCTTCCATCGTCTGGCGCGCGATCGAATCCTGCGCCGAGAGCGTTTCATAACGCCTGAGGTCGAGCCGGGCCATCGCCAGGCTCGCCGAATCGCGCGCCAGTGTGCCCTCGGCCTGCTTCAGCGTCAGCGCATAAGGGCGCGGATCGACTTGCACGATCGGCTGCCCGGCGGACACCATCTGCCCTTCCTTGAACAGGATGGCCATGACATTGCCCGCAAGCTGCGTGTGTACGGTGGCGGTATCGAGCGGCGTAACGGTGCCGATCGCGCTGACCGTTTCAGGCATATCGGCCAGCGCCACTGTCGCGATCGCGACAGCCGCAGCCGGACGACCGGCCTTGGCATTGCTTGTCACGCCCGCAGCGGCAAACCAGCGCGCGCCCAAGGCAACCACGACCAGCACCCCAATGACCAGCACATAGGCCAGCCAGCGCGGCCGCGACTTGTGCGACCCGGATGGCTGTTCCGGCGCGCGATCCTCGATGAAACTCGACAGGGTAAACCTCCATGGGCTCGGCAAAAACCGTCAATCCGGGCCATTGTTCGCAGTCCCGCACGCGATCCGGCGTCATGGCAACGTGTCCAGACGGGCAAGACCGGGCGGGAACCGGTGGCGGCGGTTTCCTAACGCGAATGGCGGGCGAAGCAGAAACACTAAATTGTCGTTTCGGGCCCGATACGAACAAAGATTTGCATCAAATCGTATCAGAATGCCCCGTTTGAGCTTTGCCGGGACGCGCCCCTGCTGCGCCGCAACGGCTTGACGCGCGCCAACCGGTACGCCACCCGCTGGCGACGACCATGTCCCCGCCGATGAAAGAGATTCCCGCGTGCCCCATCATCCCGCACCGCTCGCATCCGACCTGCGCCTGCAACCGGAACCGCCGTTCAGCGGCAAGTTGACGCGAATCGAAACCGGCGAATGGGCCGGATGGTATCAATGGGGAGGAGTTGATCCGTTCGAAAATCTCGCCGGGCCATTCTATGTCGCACGCGATGATCAGGGCATCGTCTGCGGCTTTCGCCCCGGCGCGGACAACCGCAACGGCCACGGCATCATCCATGGCGGCAGCCTCATGACGTTTGCCGATTTCAGCCTGTTCATGATCGGCGGCTCGGAGGGTGAGCAAGTGCAAGGCGTAACGGTAACGATGAACTGCGAATTTCTGCGCGCGGCCAATGCCGGCCAGTTGCTGCTCGCACGCGGCGAGCGCACCGGTGGCGGCCGCAGCCTGATCTTTGCCCGCGGCCTGATCCGCGCCGACGGGCGCGAAGTGCTCGCCTTTTCGGGCACCATCAAAAAGCTGAAGGGCGCCTGAAACCGGGCGCCCTTCGTACAGGCATGCGTGAACCGATCAGCCGACGCGGCTGCCGTTCAGCGGAAAGCTGCCGAACATCCCGGCCGTTACCGTGCCGGAAATCGCATCACCATCGATGGTCGCCTTGCAATCGAGCGTCATCGGCATCGGCGTGGTGATCTTGCTCGACCAGCTGATCGTCTGGCCGTCGACTTTGCCGTCGGTGATGTCGAGCGATCCCATCGGGCCGACATTGCTGCCGGTGAAGGCATCGCCGCTGACATTGACCGTCAGGGTCGATTTCTGGTCCCCCATCGGGGTCTTGGTGACGACTTCATAGGTTCCGGCAACGGTCATCATGCTCTCCCTTTGCATCTGTGCGCCGCTTGGCGAACGGCGCTTGCATCCCTCTTGCCTACAATGATGTCAATAGCATTACGGGCGGCGTTTCCCGATCCCCGCGCTTGACGCCGCCCCGGCGTGCGGGGACAACGTCCAACGCCCTGTCCCGCCGTCAAAGTCCCTCCGTCAAAGGAGCCATTGCCCTGCACGCCGCCGCCCCGCCTCCCCTGCTTCACGATGGCTTTCTGCTGCTCGGTTTTGCCTTGGCATTCGTGCTGCTGTTCCGCCGGCTCGGGCTGGGGGCGACCTTGGGCTACCTGCTCGCCGGTGTGGTGGTCGGGCCGCAATGCCTCGATCTCGTGGGGGAAGCCGAGCAGAAGATGGGCATAGCCGAACTCGGCATCACGCTGCTGCTGTTTCTGGTCGGGCTGGAGCTTGATCCGGCGCGGCTGTGGCGGATGCGGCGCGACATTTTCCTGACCGGGATCATGCAAGTCGCAGGGTGCGGGCTGGTTCTTGCGGCGGCGCTCCATCTCGCCACCGGCTTTTCCGGCGCTGCCGCGCTGGCGCTGGGGCTGCCCCTGGCGTTGTCGTCGACCGCACAGGTTTTGCCGATGCTGCAATCGTCCGGTCGGTTGAAAACCCGTTTTGGCGAACGCGCCTTTGCGATCCTGCTGTTTCAGGATCTGTCGATTATCCCGATGATCACGATCGTCGCCATGCTCAGCCGCAATCCCGCCGATGCAGGCGCGCCGCCGGGATGGCTGATGGCGGTCGAAACGGCGGGTGCGATTGTTGCGCTGGTACTGGCCGGGCGCTTTTTGCTGCGCCCGCTGTTTCGCGTGATCGGCAATCTGGGCGAGCGCGAGATGTTCGTGGTCGCGGCGCTGTTTACCGTGCTCGCCGCGGCCGCGCTGATGCAGGCCCTGGGCCTGTCGAGCGCGCTCGGCGCGTTCATCGCCGGGGTCATGCTCGCCGGCACGCCCTATCGCCACGAACTGGAAGCCGCCGTCGAACCGTTCCGCTCGATCCTGCTCGGGCTGTTTTTCCTGTCGGTCGGCATGATGCTCGATCTGTCGGCGATCATTCGCGAGCCGCTGTTCGTCGTGGCGATCGCGCTCTTGCTGATCGTGACCAAGGCGGGGGTGATCCTGGCCATCGGTGCCTTGCTCGGCATGGGCTGGCGCAGCGCGCTGGCGCTGGGCCTGCTGCTCAGCCAGGGTGGTGAATTCGGCTTCGTGCTGTTTGCGCAGGCCACGCGCGCCATGCTGATCGCGCCGCAAGCAGCCAGCCTGTTTGGCGCGGTAGTAACGCTGTCGATGGCGAGTACCCCGTTTCTGATGGCGGCGACACGCCGGTTCCGCGAACAGCCAACCGGCCCGGTGCAAGAGCGCGCGGGGCCGGAAAACGCGGGGCCGGAAAGCGCGGGTGGGGGCGATCGCGCCAATGCACTGATCGTCGGCTATGGCCGGTTTGGCCAGGCGGTGGGGCAGATGCTGCTCGCTGGCGGAATCGAGGTAACCCTGATCGACCGCGATGTCGCCGCCATCGACATTGCCGCGACATTCGGCGCAAAAGTCTATTTCGGCGATGGCACCCGGCTGGACCTGCTGCATCAGGCGGGCGCCTCGTCTGCGGCCTTGATCCTGTTCTGCCTCGATGGAGACCAGATCGACGCCGCGCTGATCGAAGCGGTGCATCAGGCCTTTCCCCAGGCGGCCATTCATGTCCGCGCCTTTGACCGCCGCGCGCTGATCCGGCTCGCCCCCTCGCCTGCAACGCACGTGATCCGCGAAACGATGGAATCGGCCATCGCCATGGCTCGCAACGCCTTCGATGACGTCGGGCTCAGCCAGGAAGCGATCAAACGCGCCGAAATCCGCTTTCGCGCGCGCGACCGCGAACGGCTCGCGCTGCAGATCGAATCCGGCGACATTCGCACCGCGCAGGACCGCATTTTTACCGAAATCGAGCCGAGCGGCTGACCCATCCATGCCGCAGCATCAAGATCGATGCAGCGGCATGGTCTGATTTGATGCGGCGGCATCGATCGGCAAATCCTGCCCAATGGTTAACCGATGCATCGGCATCGAGCCGGAATTGCCCCCGCGCCGTCCGCAGGGCAGGATTGCCGGCATGACAAAGCCCGCCGCCATTACCCTGCTCGCCTGGGATCGCCTGCTCGGCGCAGGCGCCCGCGCCTTGCGCGCGGCGCGCGCCGAATTGAAACGCGCCGGATTGCCCCCGCTCGAATGGTACGACATCCTCGTCGCGCTCGAACGGCGCGGGGCCACGCGCCCGCGTGACCTGCAAGGCGTGCTGGGCATCGAACAATACAATCTGTCGCGCCTGCTGTCGCGCATGGAGCGCGCCGGACTGGTAAACGTAACCCCCTGCCCCGGCGATGGGCGCGGCCAGATCCTCACCCTCACGCCCGCCGGAGCGCAGCGACGCGCGGCGATGTGGCCCGCCTATGCCGCCGCGATCCACGGCTCGATCGAAGCCCGGCTCGAACCAGACGAGCGCATCCAACTGGCCGGAATGCTCGAAAGAGTGGCCTGAG
>Ga0302198_10001353_pt1 | contig 26763 bp, 23 predicted proteins | sample II_Bog_N2_2_FD_193521 | JGI IMG/M metagenome (GOLD analysis project Ga0302198, IMG submission 193521) | Peat permafrost microbial communities from Stordalen Mire near Abisko, Sweden - II_Bog_N2_2 | ecosystem: Environmental > Terrestrial > Soil > Wetlands > Peat | place: Sweden: Abisko... | reverse complement strand
ACCGGAACACGGCGATGTCGACATCGTGCCGGTCGAGCTGACCGACGAGGACCCGGTGGGGTGGGCGGCATCCGTCGTCGAGTCGCACCTGGTCGACGCCGGCGGTTGACGGTCGGCCCGACCGCCGGGAGGTCGTCGCGCTACCGTCTGGTCGGGCCGCGCCGGGCGGCCATGGACAAGGGGTGACGGCGATGATCGAGCACGTGGTGGAGCAGTGGCACCAGTACATGCGTGGCGAGCTCCCCGGCGGTCTCGACAGCCTGCTCGATGACGACGTGGTCTTCTACTCGCCGATCGTCTTCACGCCGCAGGTGGGTAGAGCGGTCACCGCGCTGTACCTTCAGGCGGCGGCGGTGGCACTGCCGGGTGACCCTGGGGCGGACGGGTCGTCGGAGTCGCCACCTGGTACCGGGGGCGGATTCCGCTACACGAAGAAGGTCCTCGACGGCGACACGGCCATCCTCGAGTTCGAGACGTCGATTGATGGCAAGTACGTGAACGGGGTCGACATCATCCGCTGCAACGAGATGGGTCGGATCGTGGAGTTCCGAGTGATGATCCGGCCCCTACAGGCCGTCAACGCCGTGCATCAGCAGATGGCGGCGACCCTGGAGCGGATGTCCGCCAAGGAGTGACCGGGACGTCCCGGTCGTCCGGGGCGCCGGTCACCGGGTGGGCGTGGCGGACGGGCCGAGGGACACATCCTGGAGGTCCGGTCGTAGAGTGGAGTCGTGCACTTCTACGCCAACGGCGGTAACTCGTGGGTGGCGATCATTCCGTTCATCGTCGTGGTCGTGATGCGGATGTTGTCGTCCCAGCGCCGACGCCAGGGCGGCCGTCCCGGCGTCCCCGGAGGCGCACGTGGGTTCACGTCGCAGGCACCGCGCGGTGCTGACCCAGAACCCAGGGCCGGGACCACGACCGCCCAGCCCGGCTTCACCGGTACGGCTCCGGGGTGGTTCGTGGACCCGTTCGTCCGCCACGAGCAGCGCTACTGGTCGGGGACCGCCTGGACGGAGCACGTGATGGACGGCGGCACCCCGGCGACCGATCCCCCGCCAGCATCCAGGGCCTGACCACGTCGGTCGCGCCGTGCCGTCGCGCCCTCGCGCATCGTGAGCCGGCCCCTCAGGTGAGGAGGGCGTAGGAACTGGTGGCGACCAACCAGATGCCGAGCACGCCGGAGATCCCCACGATCACCTGGTCGGTGTGGCCCGAGATCCACGTCCGTATGCGGGCGAGCAGTGCCCTGGTCTGCTCCGGTCGCACCCACGCGTAGATCTCCGCCGCCAGGTAGGTGGCCGTCGAGAGCAGGCAGAAGACGACCAGGACCACGGCACTCTGCCAGGAGCCGAGTTTTGCGTCGACGATGATCGCCACGCCCGCAGCCACGAGTCCCCACGGCTGGGTGAGCGGGCCGAGTGCCAGGGCGAACCAACGTGACATGCCGTCGACCCCGCGCTGCCACTTCGGCGGGTCCTTCGGTTCCTTCGGACGGCCCACCATGCGCCAGCGTCGGAGGGCCACCACCAGGAGGATGGCCCCGAGCAGCAATTTGACCGCGAGTACCGCGACGGAGGGGGCGGTCGACGGCTTCGGTGGATGGTCCTGGGTGGCTACCAGGGTGAGTGCCACCACGATGGCCAGTGACAGGATCCAACCGCTGATGAAGTAGGCCGCTCTCGAGACCCCGTGCTCCGACGCCAGAATCACGGCGAACGCGGTGAACGGGATTGGCTCGAGGGTGATCGCCAGGGCGATGACCACGAGATTGAGGACGAGCATCAGATCACTCGTCGTTCATTTCGGGGGATCTGCATCGCCACCACCTGTCGCCGAAGGTGCCAGCAGGATAGACGCGGTCGGTCGAGTCGGTGCTTGACCGTTGCCCCTCACCCCTTGCGGGCCATCTGTCCGATGAGCGCCGCGGCCAGCGAGGGTGCGACGACATGGGAGTAGGTGGCGGTCACATGGTAGGGATCCCAGTACGGCTGGTAGTTCCCGATCACGTCGAAACAGGTCGTCGTGCAGAACCACGGGATGGTGTTGATGTACCCGGCGCCGGTGCTGGCCGCCGCCTTGCGCTCCGCTTCGGTGTGTCTCGCCGTGTAGGGACTGTTCGGTCCCGAGCACCGCTGGACGTTCTGGGGGTGGGCCGCCAGGCACTGCGGCCCGGAATGGATCGTCTGGGGGATGTTGCCCAGCACGACGACGTGGGCGACGGGCACCGGCAGCTCATGGATCGTTCGGACCATCGCCTCCTCCCATGTGGCCGCGCTGTACCCGTACTCCCGGGGGCCGAGGTCCGACTCCTGGGTGAGGACGACCAGGTCGGGTCGCACGGCCGCGATGCGTCGGAGCGCGAACGTGTGCCAGCGCGCGCAGGCCTCGAAGGCCCCGTCGGGTGATCCGTAGCCGGGCGGATTGGCGAAGGGGAGGTCGATGAACGGGCAGTCGCCCTTGGCCAGGACGATCAGGCGCCATCCGAAGAGGTAGGCGAAGTCGTCCATGTCCTGGAACCACATGGCGGCGTGCGAGTCGCCGTAGAGGACCATGGTCTTGGTCGCGTGCGGCGGCCCGAAGACACAGGCCGCCACCGTCGACTGGGCGAAGGTGGGCCAGCACGGCTGGAAGGGGCCGCCCCAGTCCGCCCGCACCCCGGCCAGTGAGGGGGAGAGGTGGGCGGGGAGCGAGGTGATGTGGACGGCTGACGCCACCACCCGGTGGAGCTGGGTCGGGGTGAGCGGGACGGCCGGGGTGGGTGCGTTGGCCGAACCGGCCGCCGAGCCGTTCCCACTGACGGATAGGGCGACGGTGGCCACGACGAGGGAGGTGGTGATCAGCGCGACGCCGACCCCGACCGGCAGCCACCGCCGCCCGGACCAGACGCGTGCGTGTCGGGACGGGTTCTCCACGAGTCGGTAGCTGGCATAGGCGACCAGGACCGACAGGGCCAGCCACACGATGTTGCGCCGGAACGGGAGCGAGGTGCCGCCCGTGTATTCGGCGGCGAGGATCAGGATCGGCCAGTGCCACAGATAGAGGGAGTACGAGAGCCGACCGAACCACTGGAAGGGCTCGAGGCGGAGGATCCACTCGGCGCCGCCGGGCGGCGCGGCCGTGCCGCCGGCGATCACCAGTGCGGTGCCGACGACCGGGACGATGACGGCCGATCCGGGGTAGGCGGTCGTGGCGGAATACGTGACGGCTGCGTACCCGATGGCCGCGAGGCCGATCCAGGTGAGGGTGGCCCCGACCTTCCCGTGGAGCCGCAGTAGTGCCGGAGTCGCCACCGCGACCAGCGCGCCGAGCGCCAGTTCCCAGGCACGCGTGAGTGGGGAGAAGAAGGCCGCGTCGGGGTTGGACGCCGTCTGGGCGATCGAGAGCGCCAGTGACAGGACGATGATGGGGACCAGGACGAACGTGAGCCGGGCGCGGAGCGACGACGCCCGACGGAACCACGCCGTCACCAGGACCAACGCCGGGAACACCAGGTAGAACTGCTCCTCGACGGCCAGTGACCAGAAGTTCTGTAGCGGTGACGGAGGTTGGGTGGCAGCGAGGTAGTCCGTACCGGTCGACGCGAAGTGGAAGTTGGCCAGGAACACCGCCGTCCACCGGGCCGCCACGGCGGTGGGGTCACCGTAGAACGCGCCCAGGACGACGTAGGTGGCGATCACGGTGGTGACGATCACCAGCGTGGCGGCCGGGAGGATGCGACGGACCCGCCGTCCGTAGAACGACGCTAGGGACGTACGTCCGGTGCCGGCCTGCTCCCGGAGGAGCAACCCCGTGATCACGAAGCCGGAGATGACGAAGAAGACGTCGACACCCACGAATCCGCCCGACAGTCCGTGGAGGCCAGCGTGGTAGAGGACGACCAGGACGACGGCCACGGCCCGGAGGCCCTCGACGTCAGGACGGAACCTCCGGTCGCCGGGTGCGGTTCCCGCCTCGTCCGCCGCCGTGTCCGCCACGGGAAGTGCCGGTTCGACCGGATCGCCAGTCAGGGTGCTCATGGCCTGGCGTACCTCCTGCCCTCGATTGGGTGACCGGCCGGGACGACTCCCGGGATCTGCGGACGGGCAATCCTAGGTGTGCTGACGTCAGCGGCGACGTGCGGTGAGGTTCCGGCCTCGTCGCCGCACGCCGTACACCGTACGAATTCGTCCGGTGTACGGCGTGCTCCACGACCCTGGGTGGGGTCCTCCCTCCGAGCCATCCGATACGTCGGCTGAACTCGCGGGCTTCCCGGTGCTGTGCAGCCTGGGTATCAGTACTGTGTCGCGATGGCAGACCACGTGAGTGTGACCACCGAGATCGCCGCGCCGGCCGAGAAGGTCTACCGGATGGTGGCGGACCTCACCCGGATGGGTGAGTGGTCCCCGGAGAACACCGGGGCCACCTGGCAGCACGGAGCCACGGGTGCGGCCCCAGGGGCACGGTTCAAGGCGACCAACTCGGCCGGGCGCAAGCAGTGGTCGACCATGGGGACGGTGGTCGAGGCCGTGCCCGGTCGCGTCCTGTCGTTCCGTGTCACCTCTGTCGGGGCCAAGGTGGCGTTGTGGTCCTACCGGTTCGAACCGACCGAGTCGGGCTGCGCCGTCACCGAGTCATGGTTCGACGAGCGCAACGCGCTCGTCAAATGGGTCGGTAAGCCGGTCAGTGGCGTCGCCGACCGCGTCTCGCACAACCGGGCCGGCATGGAGGAGACGCTACGGAACCTGAAGGTCGCCGCCGAATCCTGACGGTGCGGCCCCGGGCCGTTGCCATCCGGCTCACCCCCGGAGGGGACCCCGCCACAGGGGCCGGGGAAGTGGATCGGTGGCGGCCACGACCGATTCGACCCGGGAGCCCGCGGCCAGCAGCACACGTTCCTCGCCCGGCCTGGCGATGAGCGCGAGGCCGACCGGCAGCCCATGGACCAGCCCGATGGGCACGCTCATGATCGGCCATCCGGCGATGGCCGCCGGCGTGGTCACCCAGCTCGACACCGCCCCGGCATGTCCGCCAATCACCAGGTCGCTCTTCCAGGCCGGGCCGTACGCGGGGGCGACCAGGACGTCGGCGCCGTCGAGGGCCGGCTCGAGGCAGGTGGTGACCGCCCAGTTCAGATTTCGTTCCCGGGCTGCGACGTACTCGTCACCGGCCCGGCCTCCGGTAGCGAGTGCCTGGGTGAGGAGCTCGTGCCCGAACCACTCCAGCTCCACCTCCCGTCGCTCGTCCTCGTGGGCCACCACGTCGGCCAGCGATCGCACGCCCTCCCCGGGACGTGCGGTCAGGTAGGCCCCCAGGTCCTCGACCAGCTCCGACAGCAGGACGACGAACTCGTCGTTGACGACCTCGGGCCCCGGTGTGGCCACGGCGCGGTCCCCGACGGTGTCACCGGCCGCGCGCAGTGCGTCGATGCACCGGGCGACGAGGGTGTCCGTCGCCGGATGACCGGTCCACCACGTCGTGGCGGCCACGAACCGTGGCCGGATGCCGTCGATGTCCATCGGAGCGACACCCGCCAACACCGGGTAGAGGTGGGCGACGTCGGCCACCGTGCGTCCCATGGGACCCGGACTGTCCTGGCTCGAGCTGATGGGGACCACCCCCGACGTGGGCACGTTGCCGACCGTGGGCTTGAGGCCGACCACCCCGTTGACAGATGCCGGGCAGACGATCGAGCCGTCCGTCTCGGTACCGACGGCCAGCGGGGCGAGACCCGCGGCCAGGGCGGCTCCCGATCCCGATGACGATCCGCCCGCACTCCGATCCAGCGCCCACGGGTTACCGACCAGTCCCCCGGTTGCCGACCATCCGCTGGTCGAGCGTTCGGAGCGGATGTTCGCCCACTCGGACAGGTTGGTGCTCGCCAGTACCACCGCCCCGGACTCCCGCAGGCGTGTCACGAGTAGCGCGTCCGAGGCCGGCCTCCCCACCAGGGCGGTCGACCCGGCGACTCCCGGGAGTCCCGTGACCTCGATGTTGTCTTTGATCACGACGGGCACGCCGTGGAGCGGCCCCCGCAACTCTCCCCTGGACCGCTCGAGGTCCCGTTGGACCGCGGTCCGTCGGGCGTCGTCGGCCGTCGCTGCGATCGAGCGCAGTCCGATGGGTCCGGACGGGTCGTCGACGACGAGGATTCGGGCGAGCAGGGTGTCGACCACTCCGGCACTGGTGAGGGAGCCGTCGGCAAAGCATCGGCCGAGTCCGTCGACCCCGAGATAGGCGGTGTCCGCCGAGGAAGGGTGGGGATCGGTCGTCACCCGAGCAGGGTAGATCGATGCACCGTCGGCCGCGGCCCAGCGGGCAGACTCGGGGTCGGACGGGAGGTGCTCCTGACGGCACGTCCCTCGGCGCCGACGAGGAGGAGCACAGCGTGGAGCACGGCCCGGACACGATGGTCCTGGTGACGATCTCCACCTGCGTCGTGTTGTGGGCTCTGGTGTCGGGCCTTCTCCAGCGGTGGTCGATCAGCGCGCCGATCGCATTCGTCGCACTCGGTCTGCTCATCACCCACGGCCCAGTCCACCTGGTCCATCTCACCCCCCACTCGTCGACCATCCTGTCGTTGGCCGAGCTGACGCTCGCCCTGGTGCTGTTCACCGATGCCTCCCGTGTGAACATCCGCCAGCTGCGCCATGACCTCGGGCTCCCCGTACGTCTGCTGGCCATCGGCCTACCGCTGACGATCGGCTTCGGCACGGCGGTGGCGTTCGGGTTGCTCCCGGGCATCGGCATCTGGGTGGCCGCATCGGTCGGGGCGATCGTGGCGCCGACCGATGCGGCACTCGGATCCACGATCATGGAGGACCCGCGCATCCCGGACCGGATCCGCCGACTGCTCAACGTCGAGAGCGGCCTCAACGACGGAATTGCCACCCCCTTCGTGAACCTGTTCCTGGCCGGCGCCATCTCCACCGAGGCGACCCATTCCGCCGAGTTGGGGAGTGCCATCCGAGAATTGCTCGTCGGCGCGGGTGTCGGGGTGGGCGTCGGACTCGTCGGGGGGTGGCTGGTCACCCGGGCGACGGCGACGGGGTGGAGCACCCCGGGATTCCGACCACTGGTCGCGCTGGGACTCTCCCTGCTCTCGTACGGGTGGGCGCTGGAGTGGAACGGCAACGGCTTCGTGGCCGCATTCGTGGCGGGCATGTCCTTCGGCAGCCTCGTACCGGACGGGCTCGACGAGGCCGTGCGCTTCGCCGAGCGGGTCGGGGGATTCCTGGCGCTCATGGTGTGGCTGATGTTCGGTGCGGTGCTGGTGGTTCCCGGCTTCGAGGCCGCCAGGTGGCAGGACTATGTCTTCGCCGTCCTCGCCCTGACGGTGTTGCGCATGGTCCCCGTGGCGGCGTCATTGGTCGGGTCCGGTCTGGACCGGACCACGGTGGCCCTGGTCGGCTGGTTCGGACCCCGCGGCCTCGCATCGGTGGTGTTCGGACTCATCGCCTACGACACGCTCGATCCGCAAGCCGCGAACCAGGTGCTCGGACTGGTCGTGGTGACCGTGACCGCCAGCGTGGTGGCCCACGGATTGTCGGCCGGACCGCTGGCCGCCCGCTACGGCACGTTTGCCGCCACGTTGGTCGACCTCCGCCCGGAGCACCGGACGACGGCACCGTTCAGGACGCGCCCACCTCTCGCGTTCCACACGGTGCCGGACCCCGCCGCAGTCGGGGAGAGCGGGGAGACGGCGTCCGACTGAGGGACGGACACGACCGGGTTCAGGCGCTGCTCCGTGCCGTCCACAGCGCCCGAGCTCGTCGTGGACGGCCGTTCTTCCGCGTCAGTCCTGCGGAAGGTGATCGGACGGGCGAACGCCGACGTTCGGGCTGACCACGATCTGGTTCCGCTGCTCCGACGCCCGCCGCTCGGTGTCGTGGACATCGGTCTGGACGTCCCGGATGGCACCGTCCGGCTTGTCCTCCAGGCCGAGCAGCTCACCCTCATCCAGGCCGTGCTTGGCGATCAGTAACGCGTCGAGCTTGGTCTGCATCGCCCGGCTCTCGCGGTTCTGGGTCGACTGGATGATGAAGACCATCACGAAGGTGACCATGGTCGTGACGGAAGTGATCACCATTGCGTAATGGGTATTGAACGGCCCGCCTCGCACGAAGAGCAGTCCGATGGCCCAGATGGTGACCAGCACCGCTGCCACGGCGATGGCGGTGAACGACCCCAGGAATGTCGTGAGGTTGGAGACGGCATGGCTCGCCTGGTGGTGGATCCTGCGTCGTTCGACCGGCATCGGCACCTCGAGGGGTTCGTGCATCACGGAGACCTGAGCGGTCCGGGATCCGTCGGGTCCGCACACGGCGGGCGACAGGCACCCGGTCCGGAGCGCAGGCGTTGGACGAACGCTCGACAGACGGGGTGCCACCAATCTAGGGGGAGTAGCGATGACACCGATCGGTGTCTCGGTCGTCACGTCGCCACCGGCCGGAACGCCGGGAACTCCGGTAGGCTGGACGTCCACGCTGAGTGGGGACTCCCGTTGGAGCCTGGTCGAATGGATCCGGTCTCACCCTGTCGCCTCCTCTGAGCTCGTCTCGAGGAGATCCATGTCGCATTCCATGAACAGTCATCAGGTCCCGCCGCGCCCGGTGTCCGGAGATGGGACGGAGCTCCCGACGGCGGTCGTCTACTGCGAGGCGAACTTCGGCCGGGCCGACGGCAAGACGGCCAATGGGCTGGTCCGCCATTCCGAGCGCTACGCGATCCTCTCGGTCATCGACAGTTCGCAGGCCGGGAACGACACGGGTGAGTTGCTCGGCGACGGACCCAACGGCATTCCCGTGGTGTCCGATCTGGATGCCGCCATCCGGCTCCGGGGCACCTCGCCGGACCACCTGATCTTCGGCGTGGCGCCGACGAGCGGCATGCTGTCCCCGGACGAGCGCGGGGTCCTACTCGACGCCATGGCCCGGGGTATCAACATCGTCAACGGCCTCCACGAGTTCCTGAGCGAGGACCCGGAGTTCACCCAGGCGGCCCAGGTCCACGGAGTGACGATCCTCGACGTCCGCAAGCCACGCGCCAAGAAGGACCTCCGCATGTTCAGTGGTCGAATCGACGGCGTGACGTGCCCCCGCATCGCCGTGCTCGGTACCGACGGCGCCATCGGGAAGCGCACCACGGCCACGATCCTGACGAAGGCGCTGAACGACCGTGGCGTCAGGGCCGTGCTGGTCGGGACGGGACAGACCGGGATCATCCAGGGAGCTCGTTACGGGGTGGCACTCGACGCGATCCCGTGCCAGTTCTGCTCCGGCGAGATGGAAGCGGCGGTAGTCGACGCCTTCGAGGGTGAGGATCCGGATGTCATCGTCATCGAAGGTCAGGGTGCCCTCAGCCATCCTGCGTACCTGAGCTCCACCTTCATCCTCCGGGGGAGCCGACCGGATGCCGTCATCCTCCAGCACGCGCCGGCCCGCCGGAAGCTGGGTGACTTCGCCGACGTCCCGACCCCGGACCCGTTGAGCGAGATCAACCTGATCGAGACCTTTGCCAGTACGAGGGTCATCGGTCTGACCATCAACCACGAGAACATGAGTGACGCCGAGGTGACGGCTGCGATCACGATGTACGAGCTGGAACTCGGCATCCCCGCGACCGATGCGCTGACCCGGCCCACCGACCGTCTCGTCCAGATGGTGGTGACCGCCTTCCCTGAGCTCGAACGGGAGCCTGTCGCCAAGGCGTCGTGAGCGCCCCGAGGTTGGAATTCCACCTCGACCGGATCGGCCACAACGCTCGGGCGCTGGTCGACCGACTCCGCCTGGTGGGCGTGCGTGTCTGCGGGGTGACCAAGGCGACCCTCGGGTCACCGGAGGTCGCCCGTGAGTTCCTCGACTCCGGCGTGACTTCACTGGGCGAGTCCCGGATCGAGGGCGTGGAGCAGCTGCGCCGTGCGGGCATCACCACCGAGATCATGCTGGTCCGGTCGCCCATGATCAGCCAGGTCGACCGGGTCGTGGCCGGCGTCGACGTCAGTCTCAACAGCGAGCTCGCCGTGATGGAGCGACTCTCGGAGTCGGCCGGTCGGCAGCGGACCTCCCACGGTGTCGTCCTGATGGTGGAACTCGGCGACCTCCGCGAGGGGATCATGCCGGCGGACCTCCCGGACACCGTCAGGCAGGTCCTCCGCCTGCCGGGCATCGTGCTCCGGGGTGTCGGGACCAATCTGTCGTGCCAGAACGGCATCATCCCTGATTCGACGAGCATGGCGGAGCTCTCCGACCTCGCCACATCGATCGAGGCGGTGTTCGGCGTCGAGCTCGACATCGTGACCGGCGGCAATTCGGCCAACCTCCCGTGGGCACTCGAACCGGGAGCCGACATCGGCCGGATCAACCACCTGCGCCTGGGTGAGTCGATCCTCCTCGGCCGGGAGCCGATCCGGCGCACCGTGATCGAGGGACTCCACGCCGACGCCGTCTCGGTGGTGGGCGAGGTGATCGAATCGAAGGCGAAGCCCTCACGACCATGGGGCGAACGTGGTCAGACGGCCTTCGGCCGACTGGTCGACGATCTGCCGATGGAGATCGGCGTGCACCGTGTGATCGACGGAAGCCGTGTGATCGTGGCCCTCGGACGTCAGGACCTCGATACGGAGGGCATCGTCCCACCTGCTGGCTACGTCGTGCTCGGATCGAGCAGCGACCACCTCGTGCTTTCCTGCCACGGTGACCTTCCACGCGTCGGGACCGAGATCCGGTTCGGGGTGGACTACAGCGCGATGATGCGGGCCGCGGCGTCCCCGTTCGTCGTCCGGCGCTACCTCCGCTGACCCGGCAGTTGCCTCGCCGGGATCAGTGGGAGCCGTAGAACGGTGCCCCGAACGAGAACACCCCGCCGTCGGCGCCGACCAACCAGTACCCCCCGGTACCCGTGTCGGTAGCCATGCCGGTGACCGGGGCCGCGAGCGTCGAGCCGCCCATCGATCCCTGGAAGCGGGCGTCACCGAAGGCGAAGATCCCACCGTCGGAGGCGACCATCCAGTACCCGGCACCGTTCGGGGTCACCGACATGCCGTTGACCGGCAGGTTCAGCGTGATCCCCCCGGTGGAACCGTAGAACCCGGCCGACCCGAACGCGAAGACGCCGCCGTCGGTGGCCACCATCCAGTACCCCGTGCCCGTCGGGTCGGCAGCCATCCCGACGACCGGTCGGTTGAGTCGCTGCCCTCCCATCGATCCGAGAAAGCGCGCGTCACCGAAGGCGAAGATCCCGCCGTCGGCGCCGACGAGCCAGTAGCCACCCCCGTCCGTGGTGGGGGCGAGGTCGACCACAGGTGCATTGAGGGGCCGGCCGCCCATGGAACCGAAGAACCGTGCGTCACCGAAGGCGAAGATCCCACCGTCGGCCGCCACCATCCAGTAGCCCTTGCCGTCCGGCGTGGGCACCAGGTGGTTGATCGGAGCATTGAGTGGCAGTCCGGCCATCGACCCGTAGGACGTCGCTCCTCCGTGGGAATGGACCGCTCCGGTCGAGTCGACCAGCCAGTATCCGTTCCCCGACGGCGTGGACGCGATCCCGGCATAGGTCACGGTGGGTGTGGCGGGAGCGAGGTCGGTCGACGCGATGTAGAGCTCGCGCTGATTGGCGGACAGGTTGCCGGTGCAATTGGTGCACGGATTGTTCCAGGCGGCGAAGGCGAGCCACTGGTGACCCGACCCGTCCTGGAAGATCGAGCCCCCTCCGGGCCCATAGGCACCTCCGTACGTGGTCAGGAACGGGCCGGGCGGGTTCGCGCACGGCCCGAGCGGCCCGGCACACGAGGCGAACTGCTCGTTGTAGGTGGAGTTCTCGAAATCTCCCCCCGAGAACAGGAGGAAGTAACTACCGCCGCTGGCGACCAGTTGGGGGTCGTCCGTGGTCTGTTCCGCCACCGTCACGGTCAGCAGGACGGTGGGCGTACCGGCGAAACCGGTTCCGGCGGCGTCGAGTGGTACGCCCCAGACCTGGGAGGGGGCGCCCGACGACCCGTCGTTGGACTTCCACACCAGGTAGGGCACGTGTGTCGTCGGGTCCACGAACGGGCTGGGGTCGAGGACGCCGCCGGCCGGGCACCACGGTGACCCGGACGAGTCGTCGGTGAACACCGGCGACGAGGGCGTCAGCGAGGCCGCGGTCGCCACGGCCAGGCAGCTGAAACCCGAGTCCTCCGCATGTCCGGCGAGCGACGCGTCGTACCACATGACCCAGTGACCGCCGATGGAGGCGACACCCGGGGAGGTCTGGGTGTTCACCTGCTGCCAGGCCGGGACGTCAGGAAGCGCCGTCGACCCGTAAGGTTGACCGGTGTAGCTGCCGTAGCCGGCGGTCGGGTCTCCCGAGGTGTTGATGACCACCTGGAGGTGGTTGCCCAGCACGGTGCCGGTGGTGAAGGCGTAGAAGGTCCCGTTCGAGTAGACGACGTCCGGGTCCCCGGCGTTGGCGGCGAAGGTCGGCGAGGCCGGAGGGCTCACGGCGATCCGACCGGCGGCGGCCGCGGCATCGGACGGGGCCCGGGTGGTCGCTCCGGCGAAGGCGATCCCGGCCAGCACCACTGCCGCCAGGCCCGCTCGACACCAGGTCGTGGAATTGGTCATCGCCGATCAGCACCCTTCCGACGGGGGCATGCCGTCTGCTCGCCCATGTTCAGGCGTAGCACCGGCACGTCACAGCGGCAACCGGGCCGTCGACGCCCGCGCCATGGATGGCCGTCTGTCGTTCGCGACGCCCGACCATCCATCCCCTGAACGAGGAAGGCCCTTTGGTACGTTGGCCGTCAGCTCCACCCATTGACAACAGGAACCGGCGAGGTGATCGCATTGTCCGGTAGGCGGATGCAACGTACGTGGCGTCTGCGGGCAGGTGCAACGACGGCGATCGTCGCGCTGAGCTTCGTGGCATGGAGTCCGGCGGTGTCGGCGGATCCGGGACCCGGTACGGTGACGGTGACGGTCGATGCCTCGGCCAACCCGTCACAATTCAACCTCGATGTGACCTATACCGCGGTGGTCGTGACATCCGACGCCGGCTCCATCGCGCCATACGCCACGATCGAGTTCCAGGACAACGGCGGCGACATCAACGGCTGCAGTGCACAGCCACTGGCGCCGAGCCCGACGACCGGGACGTTTCTCGCCTCGTGCGACGAATCCGGAAGTCAGATGTTCGTGGGTGACCATCCGATCACCGCGTTGTTCAGTGGCGACGGCGACTACGGGCCCGCGTCCGGCAGTCTGGACGAGATCGTGGACCCGGCTGCGACCACCACCACGATCACCTACCCGCTCGCGGGAACGTCGCTCCCCTACGGCGACGAGAACCAGAATTCCTTCAACGTGACCGTCACCGGGGCACCCGGCGTGAACCAGAACCCGTCGGGCACGGTCACCATCTATTCGGGTGCACCGGACCAGAGCACCTACCTCTGCTCGACCGGGATCGGCAACTCCGGGAACGGCCAGTCGAGTGGCAACTGCTACCTCAACTCCAATCCGATGGACGCCGGAACCTACGAATTGACCGCTGTCTATTCCGGTGACGGCAACTTCGCCGGGTCGACCTCGACACCGCAGGCACTGACCGTGGAGCAGGTCCAGACGCAGATGAACGTGTTCGCGGTGCCGGGTTACGCCTTCTACGGTGCCGAGAACGGCAACTTCTTCATCGTGGGCGCCGGGGGCGGCAATGGCGGCAACCCGACTGGCGACTTCACGATCGTCGCTGACGGCACCAGACTCGTCGAGCCGGGCGTCTGCCCCGCGTCGAACGGGGGAGGTAACCCGTGTTACATCGACTCGGCGACGGCGCTGCCGGCATCGACGACCCCGTACGCGGTGACCGTGTCGTATCCGGGTGACGCCAACTTCACGGCCTCGTCGGACACCGTGTCCCTGGTCGTCTTCCCTGCGACGACCACGACGGCTCTGTCCGTCACGCCGGCGACCGTCACCTACGGCCGCGAGGGTGCGGCGGGTATCTCGGTCACCGTGACGTCGGGCACGACCGGGTCCCCCACCGGAGTGGTCAAGGTGACGCGGGGCGGGCGAACGGTGTGCACCGTCACCGATCTGCACCCGTCCGGGCCGAACACGTCCGCGGGAACCTGCCCCGCGCTCGGGGCGAGCCAACTGCCGACGGGCGGGTACGACCTGACGGCTGACTACGAAGGAGACGGGAACTTCCAGAGCTCGGTGTCGGCCGCCCAGACCCTCACGGTCGCCGACCAGGGGTACTGGCTCGTGGGCTCCAACGGTGCCGTCTTCCCCTTCGGTGATGCTGCGGAACTCGCCTCGGTGGCCGGACTGCCGTTGAGCGCCCCAGTCGTCGGCATCGCCTCCACACCGGACGGTGGTGGCTACTGGGAGGTCGCGGCGGACGGTGGGATCTTCGCCTTCGGCGACGCCCAGTTCTACGGCTCGATGGGCAGCACCCAGCTCGCCCAGCCGATCGTCGGTATGGCCCCCACGGCGGACGGCGGTGGCTACTGGGAGGTCGCGGCGGACGGCGGGGTCTTCGCCTTCGGTGACGCCAGGTTCCGGGGATCGATGGGCGGAGTGCCGCTGAACCGGCCCATCGTGGGGATTGCCGCGGACGGATCGACCGGCGGGTACTGGCTGGTCGCCAGTGACGGCGGGATCTTCTCGTTCGGCGCACCGTTCCTGGGCTCGACGGGCGCCGAACACCTCAATGCGTCGATCGTCGGGATGGCACCCAAGCCGGAGGGTGCGGGCTACTGGGAGGTCGGCGCGGACGGAGGCGTGTTCGCCTTCGGTGACGCCCCGTTCCTCGGCTCGCTCGGCGGCCAGTTACTGAACGGCCCGATCGTGGCCGTGTCGTCGACCGCAGACGGTGGCGGCTACCGGATGGCCGGTTCGGACGGCGGGATCTTCACCTTCGGCGACGCCCAGTTCGACGGGTCCATGGGGGTCCGTCCACTCCTGGCTCCGATCGTGGGTCTGGCCGGCTGAGATCCGGGGACCCTCCGGTGCCGGATCGCCGGCATGCTCCTAGCATTGGGGCGTCCCGCAGCGGGTGGCTCGATCTGGAGGGTGACGTTGACATCGACGGACGGAAGTTCCGCGCCGGGCGACCGGGTGACGCCCGAGGGCGATCACATGTCCACCTGGATCGAGCTGTTCTACGACCTGATCTTCGTCGCCGCGATCCTGATCTTCAGTGCCGCCGTCGCACACATCCATCCGGCGTACGACAGCACGTGGATCGTGATCGTGTTCTCCGCCTCCTGGTGGGTCTGGTTCACCACGACCGTCTGCGCCAACCGGTTCCACATGACCGATCTGCCGCACCGGCTCCTCCTGTTGGCGCAGATGCTCATCATCGTCCTCATGGCGATGGAGGCGCGGGTATCGGTGACGGGCGACTCCACCTATCTCGCCCTGGAGTACGGACTGCTCCTGCTCACGATCGCGGCCATCTACCACCGTGCCGCCCGTCGACCGGGCGCGGACCAGCGGTACGCGGGTCGCATGGCATCCCTGCATGCCGCGGCCGGGGTCGCGTTCGTCATCACCGCGTTCCTGCCCGAGACGGCTCGCCTGGTCGTCGGCGGTGTGGCGCTGGTCCTGCTGGTCACGGGGTCGGTCGTGCTGCTCCGCCAGATGCAGTCCTTCGCCGAAGAGGACGAACGGCACATCATCGAACGGATGGGTGCCTTCACGCTCATCGTGTGCGGCGAGGCGTTCATCGAGATAGCGCTCGCCGTCAGCGGCCCGGTGATCACGAGGGTCGACGTCGTCTCACTCGTCTTCGAGTTCGTCCTCGTCTTCGCCATCTTCACCAGCTACTTCGAGGACATCCCGGCGGCGGGTCTCGACCAACAACGGTTCGGTTGGTGGGCAGGGCTGCACCTCGTGGCCCAGATCTGCATCGCGGCCACTGCGGTGTCCGCGTCGAAACTGATCGGGTTGACGTTCACCCATCGACTCCCGGATCTCGAGATCCTCAAGCTGACGGCCCCCATGGCGCTCTTCTACCTGGCGCTGGCGGGCATCGGTGCCTGTACCCGTCGTCGCCCCGCCCGTGCCCTTGCGGGCCTCCGCCTCGCGACGGCGGCGGCCGTCGCGGTCGTGGGTGTGGTCGCCTGGTGGATCCCCTGGATCCACATGGAGGAGGCGCTGCCGATCCTCACGGCGGTCGCCATCGTCCACGCGTTCGCCGTCCTGGGGACGCGGCAGCCGACGCTGGCCCCCCGATCCGGGCTCGCGACCGGTTGACGACAGGGGTCGCCGCCGTAACGTCGGGGTATCCCACGACGCCGCACGTTCACGATGCCCGAGCCCCGACTGCGTCCGAAGACGCCACGGGTCCGCCGCCGGTCCGCCGGATCGGCGTTCCGGTGATCGACTGGCTGTTCCGGGACCGTCGGACCGGCAGGATCACCGTCGCCCAGGTGCCGAATCTTCTGCTGATCACCTTCCTGGTGGCAGAGGCCGTTCGGCTGATCGCCCGCCCCTCCGGCACGATCGCCGACGTGGTCGACGTGGTCGCCTCGCTGGCCCTCATCGCCTGGGCGGTCGACGAGATCGTCCGCGGGGTGAACCCCTGGCGGCGCATCCTGGGCTCGGCGGCCCTCGCCTGGGTGGTCGTCGATCTGCTGCTGTCCTGAGTGGCGGTGACGATCCGCCTGCCGGCTACGACCCTGATCGACACCGACCGACCCTGCGGACAGCGCCATCCGACCCGGATCGTCAGGTGGTGGTGTCGACCGCCCGGGCCAGTTCCGAGGCCAGGCGTCGTACGAGCTGCTCCGCCGGCTCGGTCGTGACTGCGGTCCAGCCCTGTCCGGCCCACAGATTGGGTATGCCCGGGTCGCCGGCCCGAGTGGCGGCGACCCGCAATGGTCGGGTCAGGTGGTGGATCTCGGGGTAGGCCTCAGGTGCCGCCTCGGAGTAGGTGACGGCGAACTCGTTGGCCAGCCCACGCGCGAAGCGCCCGCTGAACGCCCGGGTGAGCATCGTTCCGGGATACGTCCGTTCCAACAGTGCCCGCCGGTACGGAGGGGATGTGCCGGCTTCCGGGCAGCAGAGGAAGACGGTGCCCAACTGCACGCCCACGGCACCCATGTGCAGTATCTCGGCGATCCGGGTGCCCGTCATGAGTCCTCCGCCGGCCACCACCGGAACGGCGGTCGACGCGCGGACGTCGTCGAGTAGCTCCGTCAGTGGTCGCACGTTCGGCGCACGGTCCAGGAACGACGCCTGATGACCGCCGGCCTCTGTGCCCTGCAGCGACAGGAGGTCGGCACCCGAGAGCTCGGCGGCACGTGCCTCGGCCGACGAAGTGACGGTCACGACGACGGAGCAGCCGGCCGAGTGCAGCTCGTCGACGACCCCGGGGCCGGGACACCCGAACGTGAAACTGACCATCTGGATTCGTTCGGACACCACGATCTCGAGCTTGGTGCCGAAGGCGTCGTCGTCCCACCGGGGCTCCCCGAGGCGGACGCCCAGCCGGTCAGCCTCGGGACCGATCAACTCGGCGTAGTCCCGGACCGGCCCAGGATCAGAGGGCTCGTCCGGGCAGAAGACATTGACGCCGAACGGCGCACCCGTCAACTCCCTCGTCCGGGTGATGGCGGCCCGCAGCAGGTCGGGTGGGAGATAGCCGGAGGCAAGGAAACCGAAGGCACCGGCACGGCTGACCGAGGCGGTTAACTCGGGCGTCGATGGACCACCCGCCATCGGTGCCTGGATGATCGGTAGATCGCTCGGTAGTGCCGATCCGTCCATGATGCACCCCTCTCGGCGATGGTCGTCTGCCGCATGTTGTACCCCGATACGGACTCCAGGGATGCGGTCGCGTTCCCGGCGCTCGAACTGGGTGGCCCGACCTCAGCCCTTCGTGGCCAGGCGCACCAGTGGTGAGCTCGCCAGTTGGCCTGTGAGCGCGGAGGTGCCCGGGCCCCGGTCCGCCAGCGTGGCGTCGAGGAACTCCGCCACCGAGGCGTCGAGGACCGGTGTCCACGGACTGTCGCCCGCAATGGGTGGGAGGTGGTCGGCGCCGAGGAGTGAGACGTAGTACGTGGGTCCCGGCAGCTGGTCGAACACCGCCTGGCTCGCCGCGTAGGGGACGACCGAGTCCGCGGTCCCCTGGACCAGCAGTAGTGGTGCGGTGGACGGCACCAGGGGACTCGTCACGGGATCCGGCGCGTCGGCCACGACGGCGAGAACTCGTTTGTCGGCCGTCCCCTGCTCGTAGCCGATCTCCAGCGCCACATCGGCCCCGTCGGAATGGCCCACGACCCCGATCTTCGACGGCGCCAGCTTCTCGGTCGGCGCGTCGGCCTCCATCGACGTGATCACGAACGAGACGTCGACGGCTTCGTTCGGGAGGTCGGCCCGGTTCAGTCCGTTCCCGCGGGACGGATCCTCCAGAGGGAACGACGGCGCCGCCACGACGTACCCCGACGATGCCAGTGTCGAGCAGAACCGCTCGTACTGGAGCGGGCTCCTGTCGTAGCCGTGGACGAAGACGACGAGGGGGTACCGCCCGGTCGCGACAGGCGTCCACACGTAGGTCGGCAGGCTGCGATCCGGTGCCAGCACCACGCCGTCGCTCACCAATTGCCGGCTCGTGTCCACCAGCTGCAGCTCCGTCATGGCGACGGCGAGGTTCCGGAGGACAGGGAGTCCGCCGGCCGGCACCGTGGTGGGAACTGCGCCGTGCGACACCCTGGTCCTGGTGGGACCGGTCGCCGGGCGGGCGTGGTGCGTCGTCGCGCCGGACGAACGGTTCGGTGGGGACGTGGTCGCCAGGTGCACCAGCCAGACGGTGATGCCGACCAGGGAGGCGGCCACGAGGGCGACGATCAGTCGACGTGCCGTGTAGTTCGGGTTCATGCCGGCGGGTGTCGCGTGCTCGGTGGCAAGCACCGAGTCTCCCATCGCCCGGTGGTGCCCCGCTGTCGGGCGGTGCGCCCTTCTGCCCCGGGGGAGGGCCCACCACCGTGGACCCGGCCGTCGGCCTGTGCCACTCTTGGGACCGACACTGAGCCGTGCGTCGGCGGGGTACCCCGTCCGACGCACGATTCGCCGGAATCATCAGGAGCCGACATGACCATCGCCGCTGCACCACACGCCCAGCACCGGGGCGCCGCCGAGCTTCCGTTCGCCGAGATCGGCGGCGGTAACAAGCTCAAGGTGATCCAGGTCGACGTGGCCGAAGGCCTGTGGATCGTCGAGAACATCTTCCAGACCGGGTACGCCGTCCAGACGCACCGCCACACCGGCCCCGTCTACGCCTACACGATGTCCGGCGCCTGGAAGTACCGCGAGTACGACTACGTCAACCGTGCCGGCTCGTTCCTGTTCGAGCCCGCCGGATCGGTCCACACGCTCGAGTGCATCGAGGACGACACGCAGGTGTGGTTCCAGATGTACGGCGTGAACCTCAACCTGGCCGACGACGGCTCGATCGAGAGCGTCTTCGACGGCCCGGGTGCACTTGAGGCGTACTACGCCCTGTGCGAGGCCGAAGGGCTGGCCCGACCGGACGTGCTGGTCAGCTGAGCCCGCACCGGACGGGCCAGGTGCGGCGCGCATGACTGACGCCGTCGATGCCCACGACATCGCGACGGCAGCCGAGCGGCTGTCCTCCGTGGTCACCACCACACCCCTCCACGTGTCGCCGCGCCTGAGCGGGGCACTGGGGTGCCCTGTGTGGCTCAAACGCGAGGACCAGCAGGTCAGCCGCTCGTACAAACTGCGTGGCGCCTTCACGCTCATCTCGTCGCTGACGACGGCCGAGCGGGCGGTCGGGGTCGTCTGTGCCAGTGCCGGCAACCATGCGCTCGGCGTCGCCTACAGCTGCCAGCTCCTCGGGGTCCGCGCACGTGTCTTCCTCCCCACCACCACACCCCGTCAGAAGCGGCAGCAGATCCAGGCCACCGGTGGTGAGTTGGTGGAGACCGTGGTGGCGGGTCACACCTACGACGAGGCGAGCGCATCGGCCAAGTCCGATGCGGCGGCCACCGGGGCGATCTACGTGCACCCGTTCGACGACCGGCGGACGATCGCCGGCCAGGGCTCGGTGGCCGTCGAGATCACCGAGCAGATGACGGTCCCGGTCGGCACGTTGGTGGTTCCCGTCGGGGGCGGTGGGCTGCTCGCCGGGATGGCCACCTGGTTCCGGGCCTACTCGCCTGGCACCCGACTGATCGGCGTCGAGCCGGCAGGTGCCCCGAGCATGACGGCTGCCCTGGCAGCCGGAGGTCCGGTGCGGATCGCCTCGTCCGACCGCTTCGTCGAGGGGGCGTCCGTGGAGCGTGTGGGTGAACTCACCTATCCCATCGTGCGCGACCTGGTCGACGACATCGTCGTGGTGCCCGAAGGAGCTGTCGCTACCGAGATGCTCGACCTCTACCAGGTCGACGGCATCATCACCGAGCCCGCAGGCGCGCTGGCCACCACTGCCGCTCGCCTGCTCGATCCCTCACCGGTGGGACCCGTCGTCTGCGTGGTGTCCGGTGGCAACAACGATGTGAGCCGCTACGCCGAGACGATCGAGCGGTCGCTGGTCCACCAGGGCCTGCGGCACTACTTCCTGGTCACCTTCCCCCAGGAGCCGGGTGCGCTCCGCCACTTCCTCGACGAGGTCCTCGGACGTGGCGATGACATCATCCTGTTCGAGTACGTCAAGAAGTCGAACAAGGACACCGGTCCTGCCCTCGTCGGCATCGAGTTGGAACAGGCGTCCGATCTCGACGGCCTGTTGGTGCGCATGGGAGCGAGCCCGCTGTCGATCGAGCAGGTCCCTCCGGACTCACCGCTCTCGCTGTTCCTCACCTGACGACACGGACCACCGGCGGTGGTGCCGGCGGTCCGTGTCGTCGGCAACTCGACAGTCGGCCCGGTGGCGGGCGACCGTCGAGCCTCACCGGACCGTGAGCGAGGACGAGGGGCGTCAGTCGCTCACGGTCTGGCAGGTCGCAGAGGGCTCAGGTCGGAACCTCGCCTTTGACCGTCACCCGCTGGATCACCCGGTGCTGGTCACCGAAGTCGCCGACCACCGAGTGCTGCGTGGAACGGTTGTCCCAGAAGCCGACATCGCCCGCCCGCCAGTGGTAGCGGACGGTGAACTCCGGCTTGACCGAGTGCTGGTAGAGGAAGCTCAACAGGGCATCGCTCTCGGGCCGGCTGAGCTCCACGATGTGCGACGTGAATCCCGGGTTGACGAAGAGCGCCCTGCCCCCGGACTCCGTCAGGTTGCGCACCACCGGGTGGACGACGGGCCGCAACTCGCGGAGTTCCTCTCCTTCCCACCTGCCCGGCCCGTTCCTGTCGAGGGCGGACCGGAAGGCGGCGCGCCCGTCGTGGACGGCGGTCAACGTCTCGAGGAACTCTTGGAAGCGCGGGCTGAGGGCCTCGAATGCCGCCTGCTGATTGGAGAACGCGGTGTCGCCGCCGGAGGGGGGGATGACAACGGCCCGGAGGATCGAGCCGAGCGGCGGTCGTTCGACGAAGGTGACGTCAGTGTGCCAGTCAAGGCCCTGGGTGCGCGTCGAGACGTCGCCGTAGGAGGCGTACACCTCGCGTGCCTTCGAGTAGTCGATCTCGAAGAGGTTCGGGAATCCGTCGACTCCCGGGATCACGGGATGGCCCTCGGTGAGTTCACCGAACCATGAAGCGAAGGCGAGATGACTCCGCTGGTCGAGGTCCTGGCCAGGAAAGAAGACGACCTTCCTGTCGAGCCAGACCCTGCGGATCGCCGCCACCGTGTCGGCATCGACCTCGCGGAGGTCGATGCCACGGATCTCCGCGCCGATGTGAGCTGACAAGGGGGTCACGTCGAGCTTGGTCTCCGTGAGGGTCATGGGTGCGCGCTCCTGTTTCGTCCTCCCGTGATCCTATATAACTGATCGGTATAGTCAAGTTTATGCCGGCCCCGAGAGCGCCGCAGGAAGCGCCTCCCACCGCTCAGGGTCTTCGTACCCTGGGGGATCGAGCCCGGTTGGGCCAAGATCGGTGCCGTGACAGCTGCCCGAGTCGGACCCAGGTGACGCCTGACAGACGCCGGTGGGTGACGCTCACCGTCCTGTGTGTCACGTTGCTGTTGATCAGCCTGGACAACACGATCCTCAATGTGGCGCTGCCCTCGGTGGTGCGGGCCCTCGGGGCCACGTCCTCCCAACTCCAATGGATCGTCGACGCCTACGCCATCGTGTTCGCCGGTCTGCTGCTCACGCTGGGGGCGCTCGGCGACCGCGTGGGTCGCAAGTGGGTCTTCATGGGTGGGCTGGTCGTGTTCGGCGCCGGGTCGGCACTGGCGGCGTGGTCACCGACGCCGGACCGTCTGACCGCGGCCCGGGCCGTGATGGGCGTGGGGGCGGCTGCCCTCATGCCGTGCACCCTCTCGATCCTCACCAATGTCTTCACCGGGGAGCGCGACCGCGCCCGGGCCATCGGGATCTGGTCCGGTACGGCGGGCCTCGGCGTCGCCATCGGGCCGATACTCGGCGGTTTCCTCCTGGTCCACTACTGGTGGGGCTCGGTCTTCCTCATCAACGTCCCCATCGCCCTGGGGGGACTGGTGGCCGCCGCGTTCCTCGTCCCGAACTCGAGGAATCCGAACTCCAAGCGGGCGGATCCCGTGGGCACGGTCCTCTCCATGGTGGGGCTCGGTGCACTCCTGTGGGCGATCATCGAGGCCCCCAACCGGACCTGGACGTCACCCCCGATCCTGGCCGCATTCGTCGGCGCGGTCCTCGTCATCGGCGCGTTCGTGTTGTGGGAGCGACACATCGACCACCCGATGCTGCCCATGCAGTTCTTCGCCAACCGCCGCTACAGCGCCGCGATCGCGTCCCTCGCTCTCGTGCTGTTCGCGCTCCTCGGTCTGTTCTTCCTCGTGACGCAGTACCTCCAGTTCTGCCTGGGGTTCAGCCCGCTCGAGACAGGTCTGGGACTTGCGCCCATCGCTCTGGTACTCCTCGTGGGCGCACCGTCGTCCGTGTTCCTCGCCCGCCGTTTCGGCACCAAGCCCGTGGTCGCGGGTGGTCTGCTGCTGATCGCCGTGGGACTCGGCCTCCTGTCGCACACGACGGTCCACACCACGTACCGGGAGTGCCTCCCCCTCTTCGCGCTCATCGGTCTGGGGGTCGGGCTCACGATGGCGCCGTCGACCGAGTCGGTCATGGGCTCCCTCCCCAAGGACGATGCCGGGGTCGGCTCGGCCACGAGCGACACGTCGATGCAGATCGGTGGAGCACTGGGGGTCGGCGTGCTCGGCACGGTTCTGAACTTCCGCTACCAGGCCTTCATGACCCCGCTGCTCGCCCACCAGTCGATACCCGCCGACATCGACAAGGTCATCCTCGGTTCACTGGGGGGTGCACTCGCGGTGGCACAGCACGTGCCCGGTAGCGCCGGCACGGCCCTGGCGGAGGCCGCCCGCCGCGGGTTCGTGGCGGGCATGGACCTCGGGTTCATCGTCGCCTCGGCGGTGGTGGCACTCGCGGGGCTGATCGTGCTGGTCGCGTTGCCGAACTGGACCCGTCAGGAGACGCCGGCGGCCCCGGCCACGGGACCCGGGTAGTCCCGACCCGCGGCGCCCCGACCTGCAGTGTCCGGGCGGGTTCCCTCAGGCCCCGACCTCGCTCATGGCCACGTCGCCGACATCGGCCAACCCTTCCTCGGCGTCCTCGACGAAGGAGTGGTGGACCTCGGACTGGCCGGAGCCGCGCATCCACGAGAAGACGGCTCCGATGAAGCACAGCACGGCGGCCAGGCTGAAGGCGAGGCGCAGGCCCTTGCCGAAGGGCCCGGCGATCAGGTTCGGGAAGAAGCTGCGACCGGTCAGGTAGGTCCCGTGGACCCCGGGCTGGGTCAGCAGATGGGCGCCGAGCAGTTCGTGGATCGGATTGATGCCGAGGAAGGCGGCGAACAGGCTGCCGATCGGGGACAGGTGGGAGATCGACTGGGCCGCCGAGGCGGGCACCCCCTGGGCGGTCAGGCCGCCATAGAGCGCATGGGGGAGTGCGCTGGCCAGACCGAGCGTGATGATGGTGAAGAAGAAGCCGATGGACAGGACGCTGGCCGAGTTCTGGAAGGTGTTCAGCATCCCGCCCCCGGAACCCCGTTGATTGGCCGGGAGGCTGTTCATCACGGCGCTGGTGTTCGGGGCGGCAAAGAGGCCGAGGGAGAGTCCGACCAGTAGGAGCAGGAGCGCGAACAGGGGGTAGGGAAAGTTCATCGGGAGGGCCTGGAGCCCGAGGAGGGCGAGACCGCTCCCGATCAGGCCGGCGGTGGCGAACGGACGGGGCCCGTAGCGATCGGCCAGCTTGCCGGCCAGGGGACCGGAGATGAAGAAGCCCACGGTGAGCGGGATCATGTAGATGCCGGCCCACAGCGGCGTCCGCTCGAAGCTGTACCCGTGGAGGGGGAGCCAGATCCCCTGGAGCCAGATGATCAGGATGAACTGGAGACCGCCACGGGCCAGCGCAGCCATCAGCCCGGCCAGGTTCCCCATGGTGAACGACCGGCTGCGGAACAGCTGGAGCTGGAACATCGGGTCGTCGACGTGGTGCTCGATGACCACGAAGCCCACCAGGACGGCTGCGCCGCCGATGAGGGCGGCCAGCACGAAGGGACTCGTCCATCCCATGGTGTGGCCGCCGTAGGGCTGGAGCCCGTACACGATGCCGGTGAGCACGCCGACGAGTCCGATGGCGAAGGCGATGTTGCCGATCCAGTCGATGCTGGCCTTGATCCGGATGCCGTTGTCGTGCAGTCGGAAGTAGGCCCATGCCGTGCTGAAGATGCCGAACGGGACGGAGACGAGGAACACCAGGCGCCACTCGACCGGGGCGAGCAGCCCGCCGAGGAGCAGCCCGAGGAAGGAGCCCCCGATGGCGGCCACGCCGTTGATCCCGAGGGCGAAGCCCCGCTCGTCGGCCGGGAAGGCATCGGTGATGATGGCGCTCGAGTTGGCGAAGATGAAGGCGCCGCCGACGCCCTGGCCGACCCGCATCACGATGATCCACAGCGCGGCGCTCGGGCCGGTCATCCAGGTGACGGACAGCAGGACCGAGAACACGGTGAAGATGGCGAAGCCCAACGTGTACATCTTCACCCGGCCGAAGATGTCGCCCACCCGTCCGAAGCTCACGACCAGCACCGAGGTGACGAGCAGGAACCCCATGAGAATCCAGAGGAAGTAGGAGGTGTTGCCGGGGGAGAGCGGGTTCAGTTTGATGCCCCGGAAGATGTTGGGAAGCGCGATGAGCAGGATCGACGCGTTGATCGTCACCATGAGCGTGCCGATCGTGGTGTTGGTCAGCGCCACCCACTTGTAGTTCTTGGATTCGACAGCCGACGCCATTCGGACTCCTTCGGATGCCCACCCGTCCGGGCCGTGAACGGCACCGGCTGGCGGGAGGTGTTCGGACGAACTAGTTGTTTTCTGCTAACTAACTATACTGGTGCTCGTCGGGAACCGTGCAGGAGCCCAGGAGATGGGCATGTCCCGGGAGAGAATGGCGATGATGATCGACGAAGCGGAGCAGACGGGCGACCACGACCTCGATGCCGTGGAGGAGGCAACCGGACTCGGTGTCGCCATCGTCCGGATCCAGCGGCAGCTGCGAGCACGGGCGGGCTCGGACATGACGCCGTCCCAGTCGTCGGCGCTGGCCCGGATCGAGCAGGACGGGCCTCTTCGGCTCGGGGCGCTCGCCGAGTTGGAGGGCACGACGGCGGCCACGATGAGCAGGGTGATCGACAGCCTGTCGGATCGCCGTCTGATCGAGCGCGTGCCGGACCCCCTGGACGGTCGGGCGAGCCTGGTCCGTCTGCGACCGGAGGGTGGTGCGCTCCTGCAGCAGTTGCGCACCCGGTACACCGAAGCCCTCCGGCGGGCCATGGCCGAGCTGACCCCGACGGAGCGCAGGGCCGTCCTGGGGACGATCCCCGTCCTGGCCCGGCTGAGCGATCTGTTGCAGTCCGCGGACCGGATCGAGATCGGCTGATGCCACGAACTACTGTCCGGTCGTGACCTTTTCCCCGGAAGCGGGACGAGTCCTCGGTTGTCTGGTGGAGAAGCAGCTCACCACCCCGCAGCAGTATCCGCTGACCCTGCTCGCCCTGACCGCGGCGGCCAACCAGGCGACCAACCGCGATCCGGTGGTCGACCTCGGGGAGGACGACGTGCTGGCCGCCCTGGACGAACTGCGCAGGGACCACCTGATCCGCGTGGTCCTGCCGTCCCACGGACGTTTCGTCAAGCGGTACCGCCACGTGCTCGACGAGGTCTACGGTCTCGACGCGCCCCGCTACGGCCTACTGGCGACCCTGCTGCTGCGCGGGCCTCAGACCCTCGGTGAGTTGCGGGCGAGGACGGAGCGGATGGTCGACCTGCCCTCGGTCGGGGACGTGCAGGCGGAGTTGGCCGTACTGGCCGAACATCCCGAGGGCTTGGCTCGGTCCCTCCCGCGTGCCCCCGGGCAGAAGGAGGACCGCTGGCTGCAGACCATCGCCGCGCCGTGGTCCACGACCCCGGCGGCTGCGGCAGTCGACGCGGGCAACGACGGGCCGCCTTTGGGGACGGATGACGAAGGATCCGAGTGGTCGGCCGAGCCGACAGCAGCCGCCACCGGGGACGTGGACCGCGAACTGGGAGCACTCCGCGCCGAGTTGTCGTCACTACGGAAGGACGTGGCTGCCCTCCGTGGGGATCTCGACGATCTGCGGCAAGGGCTCGGAGGCTGAATCGACCCGTGTCCGAAGGGCAAGAAGCGTCGGCCCGCCGCTAATTCCTATAAAATCG
>Ga0302198_10001352_pt1 | contig 26777 bp, 24 predicted proteins | sample II_Bog_N2_2_FD_193521 | JGI IMG/M metagenome (GOLD analysis project Ga0302198, IMG submission 193521) | Peat permafrost microbial communities from Stordalen Mire near Abisko, Sweden - II_Bog_N2_2 | ecosystem: Environmental > Terrestrial > Soil > Wetlands > Peat | place: Sweden: Abisko... | reverse complement strand
ACGCTGTTCGGCAGTTCGCTGCGTTCCGTTTTGACCTCGCCTGTGGCCGTGCGGGTTTTCAACGTCCTCATGGCCGTCCTGCTGCTGGCCTCGCTCTACCCGGTCTTCATGGACGCATGATGCCGGCCTCCGCCATGCAGAAACGGGTTTCCCATGACGGGGAAAATGCTCTAGACAACGCCGGAAATTCGCGGGCGACCGGCGGTCCCGACCACCCAAAAGCCTGATTAACCGGCCGATTTCGGCCACGATTGAGGAAACGAACATGCGTGTTTATTACGATCGCGACGCCGACCTGAACCTGATCAAGGGCAAGAAGGTCGTCATCGTCGGCTATGGCAGCCAGGGCCATGCCCATGCGCTGAACCTGAAGGATTCCGGCGTCAAGGACGTCGCCATCGCGCTGCGCAAGGGATCGGGCTCGGCCAAGAAGGCGGAAGCCGCCGGCTTCAAGGTGATGGAAGTCGCCGAGGCCGCCAAGTGGGCGGATCTCGTGATGATGCTCACCCCCGATGAATTGCAGGGCGACATCTACCGCGAGCATCTGCACGACAACATGAAGAAGGGCGCCGCTCTGGTGTTCGCGCACGGTCTCAACGTGCACTTCAACCTGCTCGACCCGCGCGCCGATCTCGACGTGCTGATGATCGCGCCGAAGGGCCCCGGCCACACCGTGCGCTCGGAATATCAGCGCGGCGGCGGCGTGCCCTGCCTGATCGCGATCGCCAAGGATGTTTCCGGCAATGCGCACGACCTCGGCCTCAGCTACGCCTCGGCGATCGGCGGCGGCCGTGCCGGCATCATCGAGACCTCGTTCAAGGAAGAGTGCGAGACCGACCTGTTCGGCGAGCAGGTGGTGCTGTGCGGCGGTCTGGTCGAACTGATCAAGGGCGGCTTCGAGACGCTGGTGGAAGCCGGCTACGCGCCGGAGATGGCCTACTTCGAATGCCTGCACGAGGTGAAGCTGATCGTCGACCTGATCTATGAAGGCGGCATCGCCAACATGAACTACTCGATCTCCAATACCGCCGAATACGGCGAATACGTCACCGGCCCGCGCATCGTCACCGCGGAGACCAAGAAGGAGATGAAGCGCGTGCTCGAAGACATCCAGGCCGGCAAATTCGCCCGCGACTGGATGCTGGAGAACAAGGTCAACCAGACCTCGTTCAAGGCAACCCGCGCCAAGCTCGCGGCCCATCCGATCGAGGAAGTCGGCGCCAAGCTGCGCGACATGATGCCCTGGATCAAGAAGGGCGCGCTGGTCGACAAGACCAAGAACTGATCGCGCCGGCTTGCTCCAAGCTGAGAATTGATCGCAATGGCCGGGCCTCGTCCCGGCCATTGACGTTTTGTCCCTATCGACACGCGCGATGACGCTGCGGGCCAAGGGGCAAGTTCCGTAGGATTGCGGATCAAATTACGCCACAGGCCTACGCTTTCCGCCAATTGCGCGGCGCTGCCAGGTATTCTGTACGGAATATTAAGGATGCGCAGCCACGGTAGGTCTCTACCAATTCGTGGCGCGGATTTGCGATGCAGGGGTTCTTTCGAAGGCTGGCCCAATCGCCAGGTTCGCCATTGGCGGCCTTCGGCTTGCTGTTTTCGCTCGCCACCGTCCTGCTGTTTCTCACCGACCTGCAAACCCGGTACTGGGACAGGATCGCGGCCGTCAAGAAAGACGCCCAGAGCTTTGCCAACATTCTCGCCGCGCATACCGCGCTGACCTTCGAAGACATCGATCGCGCGCTTGGCGAAGCAACCGAAATCCGCAAAAGGCAGCTGTCCGCCAGGGATGCCGATCCCGCCGCGGTCAATGCCGCCCTGCGCCAGCTGCAACGGAGCTCTTCGGTGTTCGTCGGCATCGGATGGACCGATGCATCCGGAGAAGTGCTCGCCCACTCGTTGGGCCACACGCCGCCACGCCACAACATTTCCGAGATGTCGCACTTCATCGCCCAGCGCGACGGCGCCGCCGATCAGCTGGTGATCGCGCCGCCGTTTCAATCGGCGGCCGGCAACAAATGGTTCACCGGAGTGTCGCGCCGGCTCAGTAACCCCGACGGCAGTTTCGCCGGCGTTGTCACTGCGGCGATCGATCAATCACATTTCACGCAGCTCTATCGTTCGATCGATCTCGGAAAAGGCGGATCCGTCTTCCTGCTGCACCGCGAGGGGCTGTTGCTGGCGCGGGAGCCGGAGCAAAATGACGCGATCGGAAAATCGCTCGCTGACGCTCCGCTGCTGGCCAGATACCTGCCGATGTCCCAGACGGGTGCCTTCGAGACGAGGAGCGTCCTGGACGGCGTGGCCCGCATCATCGGCTACAAGGCCGTGCCCGGACTGCCGTTGGTAGTGGCCGTGACCTATGCCCGCAGCGAGGTGCTGGGGGCATGGTACCGCCACCTCGTGACGTTCGGCCTGCTGGTGGTGGCGATCGTCGCCGTCATATTGTTCGGTACGTTCCTGCTGGTGCGGCAGACCAATGCGCTGGCGGGCAAGACGCGGGCGCTGACAAGGACCAATACGCGCTTCGAGGCGGCGCTCGGCCACATGTCGCACGGGCTGACCATGCTCGATGGAGATCAAAGGCTGCTGGTCGCGAATGCCCGCTACGGCGAGATCTACGGCGTGACGGAAGCGGAGATGAAACCGGGGATTTCGCTGCAGCAGATCCTCAGCGATTTAGTGACGACCGGCAAGGTCGTCGATTTCGACGCCGAGCAGTTCATTCGCAGCGCGGGGGAGGACGGGCATGGCATCCTGCATCTCGCCAATGGCCGGATCGTCTCGATCACCCGCACGCCGATGGAGGATGGCGGCTGGGTCGCCACCCACGAGGATATCACGGAAAAGCGTCGTGCCGAGGCGCTGCTGGGCGAGAATGCCAGCGAATTGAAACGCACCAACGAACGCTTCCGCACCGCCATCAGCAACATGTCGCAGGGACTGTGCCTGTTCGACGCAGCCAAGAGACTGGTGATTTCGAACCAGCGCTATCAGGAGATGTACCGCCTGCCCGATGAACTGGTGATCCCGGGGACGCCGTTGAGCCGGATCCTGAAATTCTACGAGGACCGCGGCGATATCGGTGTCGTGAACATCGATAATTATGACGAACGCATGCCAGCGGTACAGCGGCAGAGTTACGAGCCGTCCGATGGTCGGAAGGTGCTGATTCTGCGCAAGCCGCTGTCGGATGGCGGCTGGGTCGCGACCCACGAGGATATCACCGAACAGAAGCGCAGCGAGCAGCTGCTGGCGGAGAAAGCCGCGGAGCTCGAGGCGATGAATCTCCGCTTCGACATCGCGCTCAACAACATGTCGCAGGGCCTCTGCATGTTCGACGCGGAGCAGAGGGTCGTGGTGTCGAACGCGCGCTACGGCGAAATCTATCACCTCAGTCCCGATCAGATAAAACCCGGTACCTCGCTGCGGCAGATTCTGGAATACCGCCGCGATAAGGGCGCCCATTTCGCGGTGGCGCCGGAGATCTATCTCAGGGAAAATGTCAGATCGGCCAAGGAAGTCCAGGAACTGGCCGACGGCCGCGTGGTGGCGATCGCCCGCCACATGATGTCGGGCGGGGGCTGGCTCACTACGCATGAGGACATCACCGACCGCGCGCGCGACGAAAAGCGGATCGCCTTCCTTGCCCAGCACGATCTGCTCACCGGCCTGGCGAACCGCGCCCTGTTCGCCGAAAAGCTCGAAGACGCCGCCAGGCGGCTGGCGCGTCATGGCACGACCTTCACCGTGCTGATGCTCGACCTCGACCGGTTCAAGCATGTCAACGACACGCTGGGACATCCGGCCGGCGATCGGTTGCTGGTCGAAGTGGCGCAGCGGCTGAAGTCCTCGCTTCGCGATACCGACGTGCTCGCCCGCCTCGGCGGCGACGAATTCGCGATCATCCAGGAAAACGAGAAGAGCCAGGACGAGGGCGCCATCGCACTCGCGCTCCGGATCATCGGGTTGATCGAGCAGCCGTTCGATCTCGGCGGCCATCGGGTCAATGTCGGCACCAGCATCGGAATCGCGTTCGCGCCGGAGCATGGCGCCGACGCCGAGGTGCTGCTGCACAAGGCGGATGTCGCGCTGTACGCGGCGAAGTCCGGAGGACGCAACGATTTCCGGGTATTCCAGCCTGAATTGACCGAGGCCGCGGACATCCAGCGCTCGATGGAAAGCGAGTTGCGCGATGCGATCGCGCGCAACGAGTTCGAGCTGCATTATCAGCCGGTGGTCGACATGAGGTCGCGGCGCATCAGCGGCGTGGAAGCATTCATACGCTGGAATCACCCGTCAAGAGGACTGCTCGGGCCCGAGCAGTTCCTTGCGCTCGCGGAATCGACGGGGTTGATGCTGCCGCTCGGCGAATGGATCCTGCAGCAGGCCTGCCTGGACGCCGCCGCCTGGCCATCGCACATCCGGATCGCCGTCAATATCTCCGCCGTGCAGTTCAGCAAGGGAAACCTGTTCGAACTGGTCCTGTGCGCGCTGGTTGATTCCGGCCTGTCGCCGGAGCGGCTCGAGCTCGAGCTCTCGGACCTCGGGCTGCCGGAGAGGGACCATCCGGCGCATCTGCTCGTCATCCGGCAGCTGAAGAATCTCGGGGTCTCGATCGTGCTCGACAATTGCGGGACGGGATATTCCTCGGCGGACTATCTGACGGGCTTTCCATTCGACAAGATCAAGATCGACAAACAGGTGGCCCAGGGGTTCGCCAGCCGCCGGCATTGTGCCGCGGTCGTCGCGTCCGCGCTGGCACTGGCGCGTGGCCTCGGTATTGCGACGGCGGCGAAGGGAATCGAGAACGTCGCCCAATACGAGGCGCTGATGGCCGCGGGCGTCGATTTTGCGCAAGGCTATCTGTTCGGCCGGCCGGTGCCGCATTCCGAACTCGACCTGGATGCCGTGATGCCGTCGGCACGGAATGTGGCCTGATATGAACGGCCAGGAAAACCTGATCGAACAGCTCGAAGGCATGCTGGCAAGCAAGGACATGTCGCGGCGCGCCGAGGTTCTGCGCCGTGTCACCGACCTCTTCATTCAGGGGTCTGGCAGGTTCACGGACGACCAGATCGAGCTGTTCGACGAGGTCATGAACAAGCTCGTCGAGACCATCGAGCTCGCCGCCCGTGCGGCGTTCGGCAGCCGGCTTGCCGGGGTGCCGGACGCACCCTTCAGGGTCATCCGCACGCTGGCGTTCGACGACGCGATCGAGGTCGCGGCGCCCGTGCTGGCGCATTCCGCGCGGCTCGACGATGCCGCGCTGGTGGAAAATGCCCGAACCAAGAGCCAGCGCCATCTGCTGGCCATCTCCGGACGCAGCATTCTGTGCGAGGCGGTGACCGATGTTCTGGTCGAGCGCGGCGACAATCAGGTCGTGGCGTGTGCCGCCGGCAACCGCGGCGCCAGGTTCTCGGCCGCCGGCAGCTCCGGCCTCGTCAAACGGGCGCAGGACCATGCCGATCTGGCGATGTGCGTCTGGTCGCGCCCCGACATCCCGCGTCATGATCTGTTGAAACTGTTCGTGCAGGCGTCGGAGATGCTGAGAAGCAGGCTCGAGGCCGCCGATCCTCGCCGCGCCGCGGTGATCCGCGCCGCCGTCGCGGAAGCCTCCGACGCGGTTCAGGCGACGACGCGCGCGGGCTCACACGAACACGCGCAGGCCTCGGCCCATGTCCGCTCGCTGCATTCGCTCGGACGGCTCGACGAGGCCCGGTTGCAGGAGTTCGCGCGCGAAGGCCATTTCGACAGGACAGCCGCCGCACTCTCCATCCTGTGCGAGCTTCCGATCGGGCTGGTCGAGCGCGCGCTGGTCCAGAGCGAGCCGGAGCAGCTCCTCGTGATGACGAAGGCCGTCGATCTGTCATGGGAGACGGCGAAGGCGATCCTGATCTTGCAGTCCGGCCGCGGCGGCCTGACCGCGGAACGGCTGAACCAGTGCTTTGCCAGCTTTTTCCGCCTGCAGCCGAAGTCCGCGCGGACCGCGCTCCAATTCTACCGGCTGCGCGAGAAGGCAAACGCGGGCTCCCAGCATTAGAGCGTGGAAGCGGCGGAGCCGCGGGCCTGCTATTTCTCGATCTTGTTGTGCACCAGCCAGAAGCGCAAGGTGCGCTGGGCGGTTTCAGTGGACAATTTGCCGTAGTCCTTCGAGGCGAGTTTCAGCGTCGGCTCCGATATCGGTTGCTGCGGCCGGCTGGAAAGGATGGCTTCTACCGTCAGCCAGGTCAGGCCACAGGATTTGCAGGGAATCAGGATCAGGTCGGCGCGGGGACCTTCGAGCAGCCGCACCATCATCTCGGTCGGCACGTTGTTGAGAACGGCGAGCGCGGCGGCTACTTCATCGAATTTGCCGCTGCCGACTAATTTGACGATGGCCGCGTTGTCCAGTTCGTCGTGCTCCTTCAACAGCTTCACCAGGGCTTCGGCGCGGCTGAAATCCCGGGCCGAACAGCTGTCGGCGCCGGCCGCGCCGGCGATGGTCTTCAGGATCCGTGCGATCTCCTCCTGCAACTCGGGCGGCGCGATCGCCATCAGCCGGGCGCGCACGGCGCTGGTCGCGCGCCGCAAGAGGTCGCGAAGGAATTTGAGCGGCAGGTCGATCCGAAGGCCGAGGATCTCGGTCAGATCATCGTCGGCATCCGCGTGGGCGACGATGCCGGAATAGCCGGCCTCGGAAAAGCGCGCGCTGGCGTTGCCGGCGAGCTTGCGGATCACCTTGCTTTCGCCGCGGTCGACGATGACGTCGGTGACGGCCTCCGGCAGGTTGCTGCGGCCGGAAATGGCGAGCAGATGATCCTGTCCCCTGGTGCTGGCGATCTCGACGAGGTCGCTGGTGCGCAGGCGGCTGGAATGGGCCAGCACGTTGCCGGCCACGGCGATCTCGCTGTCCCGCGCAAGGTGCTGAATGACTTCGAACGGCGCGTAGTCGACCGGCGCCAGGCGCTGGCCGAGCTCGGCTCTGGCCCGGCTCTCGACCCGGCCGATGAGAAGACACAATACGTCGTCGAAGACCCTGACCTGATCCTCGCTGAGACGCTCGCCGTCATGCAGGAACAGGTTCGTCACCTGGCGAAGGGTATCGACCCGGCGCTGCGACGAACCGCTCCTTACCGCGTCTTCGAGTTCGGCGATGATGGAATCGGGTTGTTGCATAATACGTTCGCGGTGTTTTTTTGGACGGGAAAGCCGGCAAATTCGGCCTGCCGGGAAATAAGAATGAACTTCGGAACCCTACGCGGGGATTAAATTACCTCCGTAAAAATACACAGATCCCGGGGTTTATGTCGTGAGCCCGACCTAACGGGAGGTGGTCCTTCACGATTCATTCGAGAAAGTCGGATGCGTTGAAATCAACGCGACAGGATCTGTTCACCATGCCGGCAGGCCAGCGGGCAGGCCGGACCGGATCGCCCCGGTCGGATTGCGGCCGGCGGCATTCAGGCTACAAGGGCTGCACGCGGCACCAAGAGGCGGGAATTCGACCATGCAATCTGTCGTCATCACCGGGGCGTCCACCGGCATCGGCTGGGCCGCCGCGAGGCTGCTGCTCGATCGCGGGTTTCGCGTGTTCGGCAGCGTGCGCAAGCAAGCCGATGCCGACCGCCTCAGCAGCGAATTCGGCACCAACTTCATCCCGCTCTTGTTCGACGTTACCAATGAGGCCGCGGTGCTGGCCGCCGCCCGCGAGGTCCGCACCGCGCTCAACGGCGAAACGCTCGCCGGGCTCGTCAACAACGCCGGCATCGCGGTCGCCGGGCCGGTGCTCGAACTCGCCGCCGACGAATTCCGCCATCAGATGGACGTCAACGTGATCGGACCGATCATCGCCACGCAGGCCTTCGGTCCGCTGCTGGGGTCCGATCTGTCGCTGCGGGGGCCGAAGGGGCGGATCGTGATGATCAGCTCGGTCGCCGGCAAGAGCGGCAACCCGCTGCTGGCGGCCTATTCGGCGTCGAAGCACGCGATCGAGGGGCTGTCGGAGAGCCTGCGGCGCGAAATGATGCTGTTCGGCATCGATGTCGTCATCATCGCGCCCGGCGCGGTGAAGACGCCGATCTGGAGCAAGGCGGAAGAAATCGACATCTCTGCCTACCAGAACTCGCCGTTCTTCCCGGCGCTGCAGCGCGTCCGGAAATTCATGCTGCATCTCGGCGAAAGCGGATTGCCGGCGGAGAAGATCGCCGAAGCGATCGCGGAGGCACTGACGACGCCGCATCCCAAGGTGCGCTATCAGCTCACGCCCGACCCGATGCGGCACCTGATTACGGGGCTGCTGCCGAAGCGGACTGTCGACAGGATCATGGCCAAGCGGCTCGGCCTGATGCCGAAGGCCTGAGCGGGAGCGCCGCGGCCGCTATCCCGCCCGGGCGGTCCGTGGCGTTCGCGCCGAGGCCATGGCGATCAGGCGAAGCGCCATCACCGCCACTAGCGGGATCAGGAACAGCGCGTACAGCGGCATCGCGGGAACCCGCTTGCCGAACGACAGCATGAACTGAAACCACAGATAATAGCCGGTGGTGAGATGCAGGACGCGCCAGGCGTGCGGGCCCAGCGCTGCGGCGGTGCGGTCGAACGAGGTCGCGGTCATCGCGATGATGCAGACATAGCCGATGCCGCCGAAGATATAGGAGGCCAGGTTGGTGGCGGCCAGGAAGCCGGCCGGCGCCATCGCCGCGAAGCAGGCGATCGCAACGGCGTGGATGGCGTGCGAGGCGGCGAAGCTGACACCGAGCTGGCGCCGGTTGCGGCGCTGCCACCGGGTCCAGGCATTGGGCCACAGCCGCGCCAGCGCGCCGGCGCCGAAGGCGAGGCAGAACAGCACCAGCGAGGTTCGCGCGGTGAAACGGATTACCATGCGCACGCCGTCGACCTCGAACTGCCGCATGCCGGCGATCCAGACCGACAAGGCGATCAGGGTCGCCGCCAGCACGGCGAACAGCCGCCAGCCTTCGAACCAGCTTTGACGACGTTGCGGCATGGCGGTCTCCCGGTTGATGTAATCGCCAGTTACATCCAAGCCTGCGGCCGCCGTCAATTGTGTAATCGGTGCTTACATTCACGATCAGGTGATGCTATGGGATCACCATGCCCGTATCCTCCACGCCGAAACGCAGGTCCGCCCGCCGGCCGCCCGATCAGGCCAGGCCCTATCATCACGGCGACCTCCGGCGCGTGTTGATCGACGCGGCGCTGCAACTGGCCGAGGAGGGCGGCGCGGAGGCGGTCAGCGTGCGCGAGGCCGCCCGCCGCGCCGGTGTCTCGCCGGGCGCGCCGTTCCGACACTTCGACAGCCGCGAGGCGTTGATGACGGCGGTGGCCGAGGAAGCACAGCGGCGGTTTCGCGCCGAGATCGATGCCGCGCTCGGCGACGCCCCGGCCGGCGATCCGCTGGCCCGGTTTCGCGGCATCGGGCTGGCCTATCTGCGCTGGGCGATGCGCAATCCCGCTCATTTCGACATCATCTCCAGCGGGCGATATTTCGCCCATGACCAGGCCGGCGAACTGTCGCGCGACAATGCCGAACTGATCGGCCTGACCGAGCGCTTGCTCGAACAGGCCTTCGCGCTGGGCCAATTGCGGGTCGTCGATCTGACACGGGTAAAGATCGCCGCCCGCGCGCTGGTGTACGGCTTTGCGCGGATGAACCTCGACGGCCATCTGCCGCGCTGGGGTGTGGCGGATGCCGACCTCGAACGCACCGGAGAAGCGATCATCGACCTCTTCATCGAGGGCATCGTCAGGCGCTAGTCCGTGCAATCTGCGCACTTGACGAGCGAGCAAGAACCTTCGCGTAATGCCGGGATATTCGACGCTATCGATTTCGCATGGGGGCCGATATGAGCCGCACCGAATGGAAATTTCCGAGCGCAATTATCGCAACGATGATTTTCCTGAGCGGCCCGGCTGCTGCGGATCCGTGTGACGCTCTGCGCGACGCCGAGCCTCGAATCACCGCCTGCACCCAAAGCATCAATTCAGGGAAATGGAGGGGACACAATCAAGCAGTCAACTACAACAATCGGGGCAATGCATATCGACTCAAGGGTGACAACGACCGCGCCATCGCCGACTACAGTCAGGCGATCAGCCTCGATCCCAAAGACGCCGACTACTATAACGGCCGGGGCAATGCTTACGACGACAAGGGCGACTACGACCGTGCCATCACCGACTTCAACCAGGCGATCAGCCTCAATCCCAAATTCGCCTATGCTTACAACGGTCGGGGCGCCACATATGATGACAAGGGTGATTACGACCGCGCCATCGCCGACTACGACCGGGCGATCAGCCTCGACCCCAAATATCCGAACGCCTATTACAATCGCGGCACTGCATATCGCCACAAGGGCGATTACGACCGCGCCATTGCCGACTGCAACCAGGCGATCAGCCTCTATCCCAAAGATGCCGACTACTATAACGGCCGGGGTCTCGCCTACCGCAACAAGGGCGACATTGACCGCGCCATTGCCGACTACAACCAGGCGATCAGCCTCGACCCGAAACACGTCAAGGCCTATAAAAACCGCGGCCTCGCCTACAAGGACAAGGGCGACTACGAACGCGCCATTGGCGACTACGACCGTGCGGTAAGTCTCGATCCCGCAGGCGCCGGCGCCTACAATAGTCGGGGTAACGCATATCGCGACAAGGGCGACGATGACCGCGCCATCGCCGACTACAACCAGGCCATAAACCTCAATCCCAAAGACGCCAGCGCCTACGTCAATCGGGGCAACGCATACGACGACAAGCGCGACTACGACCGTGCCATTGCCGACCACAACCAGGCGATAGGCCTCGATCCCAAAGATGTGCTGGCCCACAATAATCGGGGCAACACATATGGCCGCAAGGGCGACTACGACCGCGCCATCGCCGACTACAATGAGGCGATCAGCCTCGATCCGAAGAACGCCAAGGCCTACAACAACCGGGGCTTCGCATATGGCTACCAGAGGCACGATTACGATCGCGCCATCGCCGACTATAACCAGGCGATCAGCCTCGATCCCAAATTTGTCAGTGCCTACAGGAATCGGGGCTCCGCCTATAGCCGCAAACGCGACTACGACCGTGCCGTCGCCGACTACAACGAGGCGATCAGCCTCGATCCGAAGAACGCCCGTACCTACGCCAGTCGCGGCCGCGTAAATCTCTATGCCGGTGCGCTTCCAAAAGCGCTTGCCGATTTCAACCAGGCGAATGCCCTCGACCCCAGCGACGCTTATACGGCGCTGTGGCTCGATATCGTCAGCCGGCGCAACAATGTGTCAAGCCGTCTGGCGCAGGCAAGTTCGAAAGTCGACATGACCAAATGGCCGGCGCCGATTATTGGCTTGTTCCTGGGCCAGATGACGCCTGCCGCCGTGCTGGCCGCGGCCGATGATCCGGACCCCATCAAGAAGAGGGGCCAGGTCTGCGAAGCGAACTTTTATTCGGGAGAGCTGTCGCTGTTGAAAGGGGACGAAGGATGATGCGGGCCGCTTGTTCCAGTTCGCCATCGGCAATTGCCCCCTCACTTTCCTCGAATGGGATGCCGCCAATGACGAACTCAAGGCGCTTGGCATCGCGCCATGAGCCGATTCTGCCCCACTTCGGCGTATCGACGCGACTAAAGGCGCCGAGGATGGTGCCGTCAGCCCCAGCGATGAAGAAAGTTTGATGCCGATCCAGATCTGCAGCACCTGCGGCACCTCCCACCCGGACACGGACGCGCCGCCGTCGCGCTGCCTGATCTGCGACGACGAACGGCAATACGTGCCGCGCGGCGGACAGGCCTGGATCACGCGAGAGAAGCTTGCAAGCGGCCACGTCAACGCCTGGCGGCATCTGGAGAAGGATCTGTTCGAAATCCACACCCACCCCCAATTCGGCATCGGCCAGCGCGCGCTGCTGCTGCGGACCTCGGCGGGTAACATCCTGTGGGACTGTATTGCGCTGCTGGATGATGCGACCGAGACGCTGGTTCACGCATTGGGCGGTCTGCGCGCCATCGCGGTCTCGCATCCGCATTATTACACGTGCATGCAGGATTGGGCGCGCGCTTTTGAGTGCCCTGTCCATCTGCACCAAGCCGATGCCGATTGGGTCATGCGAGCCGACCCCAGGGTTCGCCATTGGAGCGGTGAGACCCTGGAGCTCGCGCAAGGCGTGACGCTGCTCAGGCTCGGTGGCCACTTTCCCGGTGGGACGGTGCTGCATTGGGCTGATGGCGCCGGGGGACGCGGCGCGATCCTGAGCGGGGATATCGTGCAGGTGGCGGCGGACCTCAGCCGTGTCTCGTTTCTCTGGAGCTATCCCAACATGATGCCGCTCGCGGCAGTGACCGTCCGCCGCATTGCCGAGACGGTGGCGCCGTGGCGGTTCGAGCGTGTCTACGGCGCCTTTCCCGGACGGCAGGTGATGGCGGGGGGTGCCCAGGCTGTCCAACGATCGGCTGCGCGCTATATCGAGCTGCTCGAAGGTGGCCAGGCGTAGGCGGTCGCCGAATCGATCGTTGATCTCTTCAGCGGGCGTCCTGGACCGGCCCGACCGCGGGCGAGGTAAGGTTGCTGCGCGGAATATTGCCGCAGGCTACCCCTGCTCGCCCCGAGTCCGTTGCGCCTTGATGACGATTCCACTACGCTTTTGTGACACGGCGCGGGTTCCGGCCGCGCCGTCCGCCTCCTGGCCGTCGCCAGCCAAGGCCGGTGCCAGCGCCGGGTCGAGTTGCCTGCCGCCGATGGCGCCCGCGCCCAATACAGGACCATCCGCCAATGCCGCTGCCGCCGGCCTTGCCTCGGTCGGCCTCTGGCGATGGCTGGCGGTGGCGGCCCCGCATCTGGCGGCGCTGGCCGTCATGCTGCAGACCGAAACCGATCTCGCTTCACGCGTCGGCTTTCTGCTGTCGTGGGGGATCCTGAACTTCTTCTTCGTCGCGTTGTTGCGCCGTCCCGCGCTGTCGGGCGCGCTGTCGCTGACGCTGGTCGTGGTGCTGGTGCTGCTGTCGCGGCTCAAGCACGACATCGTGCAGATGACCGCGAACTTCGTCGATCTGATGGTGATCGACCGCGATACCGCGGCGTTCCTGTTCACGATCTTCCCCAATCTGCGCTGGTCGGTGATATCGGCGAGCCTCGTCACGCTCCCGCTGATGTATGCGCTGTGGTGGCTCGATCCGTTCCGGATCCGCCGCCTGCCGGCGGTCGCCTGCATGCTGGCCTGTCTTGCGGCGCTGGTCGGAAATGCCATCGAATGGCCGGATGAAGCCTGGCGCGGCTATTACGACGACGGCTACCTGTCGAAATTTGCCCGCTCCGGCGTTACCGCCGTGTCGGATTTTGTCAGTTACGGCTTCATGGAATCGGATGCGGCGGTGAACGAGCGGCTGAAGGTGCCGCTGCTGGACTCCTGCCATCCCGCCGGCCGTCGCCCCAACATCATCATGATCCACGATGAGTCCAGCTTCGACGTGCGCGAGGCCGAAGGCATCAAGGTGCCCGCGGGCTATGGCAGCCACTTCCAATCCTGGGACGGCAAGGAACGGACGTTCCTAGCCGAGAGCAATGGTGGCCCGAGCTGGTTCACCGAATACAACGTATTGGCCGGGCTTTCGTCGCGCTCGTTCGGCCGCTTCGCCTATTTCGTCACCCGCATTGCCTCGGGCCGCGTCGAGCGCGGGCTGCCGCTGGCGCTGCGCCGCTGCGGCTACCAGACGCTGTCGCTGTATCCGGCGTTTGGCGCATTCATGAGCGCGCGCAGTTTCCAGCTCACCACCGGCATCGAACATTTCTACGACGCCCATGATCTTCACGCACGTGACGTCGAGCCCGACAGTTTCTTCTATGACAAGGCCCTGGGCCTGATGGCGCAGGCGCCGCCGGCCTCGCCGCTGTTCATGTTCGTCTATCTCGCCGCCAACCATTTTCCCTGGGAAACCAAGTTTCGACCCGACCTGTTGCCGTCCTGGCGCAAGCCGGGCAACGAGCCGGTGGTCGACGAATATCTGCGCCGCCAGGCGATGAGCGCCGGCGACTACCGTGGCTTCATCGCCGGGCTGAAGAAGAAATTTCCGGGGCAGCCGTTCCTGATCGTGCGCTATGGCGACCATCAGCCGGAATTCTCGCCGCACATCCTCGATCCCGCGCTCGATGAAGCCGGGGTCGGCAAGAAGCTGGAGAATTACGATCCGCGCTATTACGCAACCTATTACGCGATCGACGCCGTCAATTTCGAACCGGTCGAAAGTCCGGCCGTGATGGATACGATCGATGGTCCGTATCTGCCGCTGGTCATCCAGGAGGCCGCCGGTATCCCGCTCGATCCGTCGTTCGAGGAGCAGAAGCAGATCATGCTGCGCTGCAAGGGGATCTTCTACGCCTGCAAGGACGGCGCGGAAGCGCGCCGCTTCAACCGGCTGTTGATCGACGCCGGCCTGATTCACGGGTTGTAGGGCACCGGATACCGTTTCCCGACGAAGGGACAGCGGCCACCTTGAGCGCTGCTGCATCTCTGCTAGGATGCGATCATTGCAGGCTTGCCGGTTTTGCCGCCATGGTCATGCGTTTTTTTGCACCCCAATTTCTTGTGGTCTGGGCCTTCCTCGGTTCGGCGATCGCCGTGCATTTCCGCGGCAAGGTGCGGCTCGGGTTCTGGCGCCAGTTCACCGACCATTCCACCCTCATGGCGCCCTACAATGTCCTGATGTACCTGTTCTCGGCGGTTTCGAACCAGCCTATCCTGGATGAGGCATCGATCCCCGAACTCAAGGCGTTGCGGGACAACTGGCAGCCGATCCGCGACGAGGCGATGGCGCTGTTTGCGCAGGGGCAGATCAAGGCCGCCGACAAATACAACGACTGGGGTTTCAATTCGTTCTTCCGCACCGGCTGGAAGCGGTTCTATCTGAAATGGTACGAGGCGCCGCTGCCTTCGGCGCTGGCCAACTGCCCGAAGACCGTCGAACTCCTGAATTCGATCCCAAGCATCAAGGGCGCGATGTTCGCCAGCCTGCCGCCGGGCGGCAAACTGGTGCAGCATCGCGATCCCTATGCCGGCTCGCTGCGCTATCACATGGGACTGGTGGTGCCGAAATCGCCCGGTGAATGCCGGATCATCATCGATGGCGATCCGCACTACTGGTACGAGGGCAAGGGCCTGCTGTTCGACGAGACGTACCTGCACTATGCCGAGAACACCACCAGCGATGACCGCATCATCCTGTTCTGCGATGTCGAGCGGCCGCTGCGCACCCGCGCGATGACGTCGGTCAACCGCTGGGTCAGCAGGCACGTCATCAACGAGAGCACCACGCAGAACGAGGAGGGCGAGCGGGTCGGCTGGATCAACCGGATCTTCGGCCATGTCTACCAGGTCCGGCTGGTGGGCAAGCGCATGAAGGCCTGGAACAAGCGGGTCTACTATGCGGTGAAATACCTGCTGATCGGCGGCATCCTCGCCGCTTTCCTGGCCAGCGCTTTCGCCTGAGCCGCTGCACTGCGGCAGAAGAACGCAGCCGGCTGGCATACCGCGGCTTTGCGCCGCCGCCGCTTGACCTTGGGTGCCCTGTTCATGTGATATGGATCCATGAATCCGCGCACGCTATTGGCTGTCGTTCTGCTCGCTGTCTGGTCGTCCGCATCGGCGGAGACGATGAAATTCGAGGATGCCACGGCGATACTGGGCGCAAGTTGCGCCAAGGACATCGGCGACAACTGCCGCGGCGTCAGTCTCGACGCCGTTCGTCTCAAGGACTGCCTGTCGCGCAACCAGGACGTCTTGTCCCCTCAGTGCAAGGCCGACTATGGCCGCGCCTTCGAGGCGATCCAGAAACGCGTGGCCGCCCGCTACGCCGTCGCCAAACTATGTGAACGCGACGTCAACAAATACTGCGGCAGCGTCAAGGGCGATCGCGCCCAGACGCTGGATTGCCTGTTGGCGGGGCCGCGCGGCATGACCATCAACTGCAACAAGGCGCTCGGCGAAGCGGGGTATCGTTGATGCGGTCGGGCAGCAAAAAAGCGCGCGGCATCGGCCTGCTCGCGGCCGTGTTGATCGCCTTCGCCGCGTTCCCGGCCTCGGCGCAAACAGCCCAGCCCGGTGGCACGGCGGAAGAATGGGTCGGCAAGCTCGGCGGCCTCGATGCCGCGCCGGATCTGGACCTCGCCGCCCTGAAGCAACAGGCAATGGACCGGATCAAGGCCAAGGCGAAGACCGACGCCGCGCCGCTCAAGCGGCCGCCGGTCGCGCCGGACCTGCTCAAGCTGCCGCAGTTTTCCGCCGACATTCAATTCGATGAGGACGCAGCGGTAGTTCGCCCGGAGTCCTATCGGTTGCTGGGGCGCATCGCCGATACGCTCTATCATCCGTCGCTGCTGGGATACAAATTCCTGATCGTGGGCCATACGGTGTCGACCGGTAAGCGCGAATACAATCTGACGCTCAGTCAGCGCAGGGCCGACGCGCTCCGCGACGTGCTGGTGACGACGTTCAAGGTTTCGCCAAAGCGTCTCGTGGCGCTCGGGCTCGGCGAGGAGCAGTTGCTGGACGGCAACCGGCCGGCCGCGCCGGTCAATGCGCAGATCCAGATCGTCACCGTCGGCAAGGCGCCCTGACGCAACATCTCCCCGTCGCCGCGGGTTGCGCCGCCGGCTGATCGAGGACACCATGCGAATTCCGCAGGCGCGGAGCTTTTCACTGGAGGAATCATGTCGTCTGGTCGTTGTGCGCAGCTTGCCATGGCCGCAACCCTCGTATGGTCCTGCGCGGCGCCTGTTGCCGCCGAGCAGCGCGTGCCTCAGCCGGTGCAGGCGACGCATCCGATGGATGCGCTGACCCCGGACGAGATTTCGGCTTCCGCCGCCATTCTGCGCGCCGCCGGCAAGCTCGGACCGGCCGTTCGCCTGGTCTCGCTGACGCTGGAGGAAAATCCCAAGGCCGACGTGCGCGCCTGGAGCCAAGGCAAGGCGTTCGGCCGCCGCGCCTTCGCGGTCCTGCTCGAGGCCGGCCGGCTGGCCGAAGCCCATCTCGATCTCGACGCGCGGGCGCTGTCGTCCTGGACCCCGGTCGAAAACCACCAGGCCGCCCTGACCATCGAGGAATTCATGGCGGCGGCCGATATCGCCAAGGGCGACGCGCGCTGGCAGGCGGCGATGGCCAAACGCGGCATCACCAATTACGACAATGTCGTGTGTTTCCCGCTCACCGTGGGGCCGGCGGTCGATCCGGCGCTGGCCGGCCGGCGCCTGCTCAACGTGCCCTGCGTCGACAAGTCGGGCACAGCCAACAACCTCTGGGGCAAGCCGATCGAGAACCTGATGGCGACGGTCGATGTCGGCGCAGGCCAGGTGGTTTCGGTCACCGATCTCGGCGTGCTGCCGCCGCCGCCGGAAACGCCGAGCCATGCCTGGGCGGATTCGGGGCGCGCCCGTCCCATTTCCAGGCCGGTTGATATCGTGGCGCCGCAGGGCTCGAATATCTCCGTCGAGGGCGGCCAGGTGCGCTGGGACAACTGGTCGTTCCATGTCCGGCTCGATCCGCGGCTGGGCTCGGTGCTGTCGCTGATCCGCTACGACGACCGCGGCACGCTGCGCGACATCGCCTATCAGATCTCGGCCAGCGAGATGTTCGTGCCCTATATGGACCCGGCCGCGACCTGGTCGTTCCGCTCCTATATGGACATCGGCGAATACGGCTTCGGCCTGCTGGCGACGCAATTGCGGCCGGGCCAGGATTGCCCGGCCAGCGCGACCTTTCTCGATCTCGCGATCGCCGACGCCAGGGGCGAGCCGGTGGCGCTGAAAGGCGTCGTCTGCCTGTTCGAGCGTCCCACCGGCGATCCCCTGTGGCGGCACGACGAGGCGTTCGGCGGCACTTACGAGATGCGCCCCGACACCGAACTCGTGGTCCGCATGGCGCCGGTGGTCGGCAATTACGACTATCTCGTCGACTATGTGTTCGACCGCGCCGGCGACATCGACGTCAAGCTCGGCGCCTACGGCATCGACGCCACCAAGGGGGTAGCGTCCTCGACGCTCGCCGATCCGACCGCGGCGGCCGACACCGCCTATGGCACGCTGATCGCGAAGCGGCTGCTGGCCGTCAATCACGATCATTACATGGCGTTCCGGATCGACATGGATGTCGACGGCACCGACAACCGGCTGGTCGAGGATCGCATCGTGCCGCGCCGGATCGCGGCAGACGGTCCGCGGCGCAGCCTCTGGCAGGTCGAGAGCCGGCCGATGGCGACGGAAGGGCCGGTGACGACGCCGCTCGGCGCCGCGCAATTCCGCGTCGAGAGCGCCGCCCGCAAGAACGCTTTGGGTTATCCCACCGGCTACCAGTTGCTGCCGGGCCATACCGACACCTCGATCATGGCGCCGGACGATCCGGTGCAGGTTCGCGCGGGGTTTTCGGCCTATACGCTGTGGACGAGCGCCTATGCGCCGGACGAGCGTTTCGCCGCCGGCCCCTATCCCAACGAGAATCCGGAAGCCGACGGCCTGCCGAAATGGGTGAGCGCGCACCGTCCGATCGACGGCCGCGATCTCGTGCTCTGGTACACGATCGGGTTCCGGCACGTGCCGCGCGCCGAAGACTGGCCGGCGATGCCGGGGCTCTGGCACGGCTTCCGGCTGCGGCCGTTCAACTTCTTCGACCGAAGCCCCGCGCTCGACGTGCCGCCAGTCGATGCGGCCGCGCAATGAAGCGGTGGCCGGTCCTGCCTGCCGCAGCGATCGCGCTGGTGCTCGCGTCGGCCGGAGCGCGCGCCGGACAGGCTACGGACCCCGCGTCCGACCCGCCGGCCGGCGCGCTTATCTATCTGGACCGGACCGGCTGGCAAGCGGCGGCGCCGGCGCGAAAGACCGCGCTGGCTGTGGATTTCATGCGCATCTATTGCGGAAATCCGGCGATGCCGGCCTCGAGCCTCGTCGCGTGCCTGGACGCGAGCGCGGATTCCGGGCCGCTGTTCGCCCAGGCACTTTCCTGCGTCGCCGCCGAGGCGGCTGTTGTAAGATGAGGCGCGAACGCGTCGAAGCAAAAAAGAGGAAGTCCAGATGGCGACCAGCCTGAAGCAGATGATGGAAGCGGCCAACGCCGCCGTGCCGAAGATCACCCCGGTACAGGCGGCCGAACTGATCGGTAACGGTAACGCGCTGGTGGTCGACGTGCGCGACGCGTCGGAGGTCGCAGCCAGCGGCAAGGTCGCGGGCGCCCTGCATGTCTCGCGCGGCATGCTGGAATTCCGCGCCGATCCCGATTCCCCCGCGCACGACAAGAATTTTGCCAAGGACAAGACCGTCATCCTCTATTGCGGCTCCGGCGGGCGCGCGGCGCTCGCCGGCAAGCTGCTCAAGGACTTGGGCTATGACCAGGTCTATAACGCCGGCGCCTTCAAGGACTGGGCCGAAAGCGGCGCCGCGGTCGACAGACCGGGCGCGTGAGCGGCAGCATGATCCCTCCGCCGGCCGCGCGCGACGAACTGCTCAAGGGTTTTGCCCGCGCGCTGTTCAAGGCCGACATGGACGCGCTCTACCGGGTGGTGACGCCGGATTTCCTGTGGAGCTTTCACGACGGGCTCGTCACCACCAGGGCGCTGGCCGGCCCCGATGCCATCAGCGCGCATCTGGCCGAGCAGAAGGCGCGCTTCTCCGCACAGCGTTTCCACGAGGTGGTCTACCACCACGCCGATGACGCCACCTTCATGACGTTCCGCGTCAGCGAGACGGTGCGCGACGATGGCGATGCGCGCGAGCAGCGCGGCATCGAGTGCTATACGTTCCGCGACGGCCTGCTCGCCACCAAGGACGTCTATCGCAAGCCGGTCTAGAGCCTTTTCCGCTTCGATGGAATCGAAGCGGGTCTCTAGATTCTTGATTTGACGCGTTTTCTTGACGCGAACCGGTTTCCACTTCGCTTGAAAACGCTCTAGCCAGGACCGGCCATGGGTCGGCGCGCGCTACTGCTTTGGGATGCCGGCCTTGTCGATCACCTGTCGCCACTTCTCGATGTCGGATTTGAGCCGGCTTGCGATGTCCTGCGGCGTGCTAGCCCTGGCCTCGATGCCGAGTTCGAGCAGATGCTTCTTGACGTCGGCGTCGGCGAGAACTTCCTGCAGCGCGCCGTTGAGCGTGTTCACGATGTCGGGCGGCGTGGCCGCCGGCGCAAACAGCGCGTTCCAGGATACGACATCGTAATCGACGACGCCGCTTTCCCGCACGGTGGCGACATCGGGCGTGCTCGCCGAGCGCACCGGTCCCGACGATGCCAGCGAGCGGATTTTCCCTTCCGCCAGATTGCCCTTGATTGATGCGTAGCTGTCGATCATCAGGGCGATATTGCCTTGCAGCAGCGACACCGCGACTTCGGGCGTGCCCCGGTAGGGCACGATCGCGAAATCGATGCCCGCTGCGGTCTTGAACAGTTCGGCCGAAAGGTTCTGGGTGCTGCCGACATTGATGGTGCCGATGTTCAAGGTTCCCGGTTTTGCGCGCGCCGCGGCGATGAAATCGCCGAGCGTCTTGTACGGCGAGTCCGCGCCGGTCGCGAGGATGAAATCGAAAAATCCGAGGCTGGAGACCGGCGCGAAATCCCGCAGCGGATCGAACGGCAATTTCTCGAACAGCGAGACGCTGATCGCGGTGCCGTTGGTCAGCAGCGCCAGCGTATAGCCGTCCGCTCGGGCCGAGATCACCGCGCGCGCCGCGGCGATGCCGCCGGCACCGGGCAGGTTCTCGATGTAGAACCGCTGCCCGAGCTTGCTGCCGAGCTTGTCGGCGACGATGCGCGCGGTGATGTCGGCGACACCCCCGGCCGCAAAGGGAATCACGACGCGCACGGGTTTGTCGGGATAGCCGGCCGCCGAGGCCGGACCGTTCGAGGCCAGCGTCGACAGCGCCAGCACGGTCAGGGATAGCGCGAGGAAAACGCCGCGGATGGCGCGATAGACAGACGTCATCGGTAAATTGTTTCTTTCATCCATTTAGCCAAGTTTCTACGAGAATCTGAAGCAAAAGCACAAGCCAATTTCCCGTCATTGCGAGGAGCGAAGCGACGAAGCAATCCATATATCGGATTTTTCGACAATGGATTGCTTCGTGGAGCCTGTCATCGGGCGCTTCGCGCCGACCCGTTGGCTCGCAATGATGATTCTGAGATTCCTCGTATCACGCGACCACGCTGATCAATTGCTTGCCCTACTGCCTGCCGATCCGCTCCCACAGCCAACGCGCCACCGCCTCCGGCGAGGAGGCGCCGTCGCCGCCGGCGGCGCGCAGATTGGCCTCGCGCATGGCCGCAATGTCGATCTTGCCGAGCAGCGGCTGCAGCGCGGCGCGCAGCGCCTGATCGCCTTCGCGCTTCGGGGCGAGCAGCACGATCGCGTCGTAAGGCGGGATCGCGCGTTTGGGATCGTCCAGCACCGTCAGGTCGTATTTGGCGATCAGCCCGTCCGAGGTATAGCCCGCGATCAGGTCGACCTCGCCGGAAGCGACCGCGGCATACATGAAGTCCGGCTGCATCTGCCGCTGGCTGCGGAATGTCAGCCCATAGGCGTTTTGGAGCCCGGCCCATTCGGGGCGCGAAAAGAATTCGTAGTCGCCCGCGATCGACAGCGTGCCCGCATGCGCGGCGAGATCGGCGATCGAGCGGATGCCGAGGGCCTCGGCGCGCTTTTTCGGCATCACCAGCGCATAGGCATTTTCAAAACCGAGTTCGCCGAGCAGCGTCACGCGTCGCTGCGCCAGGGTCTCCTGCAACGCCTGCAGCAATTGCCGGCGCGGCGGGATGTCGCTGTGGTGGAACTGGTTGGCCCAAAGCGTGCCGGAATAATCGACATAGACGTCGATATCGCCGCTCACCAGCGCATCGTAGATCACGCTCGAGCCGAGCCCCTCGCGGGTGGTGGCGGAAAGCCCCGCCGCACGTAGCCGCTGCGCCAGCAGCGCCGACAGTACATATTGCTCGGCAAAGGTCTTGGCGCCGACGACATAGCCGACCTGTGAGCGCCCCATCGCGGGCACCAGCGTTGCGGCGACCAATGCTGCGATGCCGATCCCGCCGAGCGCCACGCGCAGGCGGCTGCGCCGACGAAGCCCGGTCTCGATCAGGGCCAGCAACTGATCGACCGCGAGCGCCAGCACCGCGGCACTGAGACATCCGAACAGCACGAACACCCAGTTCTGGGTCTGCAACCCCCCAAAGATGTAATTGCCGAGGCTGGTCTGGCCGATCGGGGTCGACAAGGTCGCGGTGCCGATCACCCACACCGCCGCGGTGCGGATGCCCGCCATCATCACCGGCAGCGCCAGCGGCAGCTCGACCTGCCACAGCGACTGCCGCGGTGTCATGCCGACTCCCTCCGCGGCTTCCACGATCGCGGCGTCGACGCCGTCCAGCCCGGTGATGGTGTTGCGCAGCACCGGCAGCATCGAATAGAGCGCCAGCGCCAGCACCGCCGGCAGAAAGCCGAACGCGGAAAAGCCGAAACCGAACCAGGCCAGCGACAGCGACGCCAGCGCCAGCAGCAGCGGATAGAACAGCGCCAGCAGCGCCAGGCCCGGCACCGTCTGCACGATGCCGGCAAGCCCAAGCAGCGCGCCGCGCAGCAGCGGGCGGTGGCGCGCGGCGACCGCGAGCGGCAGCGCGATCACCAGCCCGAGCGTCAGGGCGGCGATGCTGACGCGGACATGGTTGCCGAGGTAATCCGGCAAATGCGAAAGCGCCTCGCTCCAGCGCGAATCGGAAAAAAGGTTCATGCCGCGCCATCCCGCGGCAGCAGCGCGTTGAGCCGCTCGGCCTGCCGCCGCGGCGTGCGCAGGAGTTCGCCGACATAGACGTCGGTGTTCTTCGATAGCTGCGCCGGCGTGCCCTGCGCCAGCAGCCGGCCGGCGCGCATCACCGCGATGCGGTCGGCGAGCAGGATGGCTTCGGTCATGTCATGGGTGATCATGACCGTGGTCAGGCCGAGTTTTACGTGCAGCGCGCGATAATCGTTGCCGAGCGCATCGCGGGTAAGGGGATCGAGCGCGCCGAACGGCTCGTCCATCAGCACGATCTTCGGCTTTGCCGCGAGCGCGCGGGCGACGCCGACGCGCTGGCGCTCTCCGCCCGAAAGCTCATGGGGAAAGCGGTCGCGGTATTGCGCGCGATCGAGCCGCACCAGGTCGAGCAGCTCGTCGACCCGCGTGGAGATCGCGGCGGCCGGCGTGCCCGACAGTTTCGGCGTGATTCCGATATTGCCGGCGACGCTGAAATGCGGAAACAAGCCGCCGCTCTGGAACACATAGCCGATGCGGCGGCGCAGTGCGACGGAATCGACGGTGCTGACGTCCTCGCCCTCGACCGTGATGCGGCCGGAATCGGCCTCGATCAGCCGGTTGGCCAGCCGCAACAGCGTGGTCTTGCCGGACCCGGAGCCGCCGACGATGGCTAGGAATTCGCCCTCGGCGACCTCGAGCGAGACGTCGTCCACCGCCAGAACCGGGCCCGCACCGCGGCCGCCGTCGAAGCTTTTGCCGACATGCGCGAAGGCGATCAGGGGGGCGGGTTGCATTCAGTTCGGCTCGGTCCGGGCTCTATGATTTTCCCCCTCCCCTGGAGGGGGAGGGGGAAGAACTAGCATGCCGCGCCGCCGCGTTGAACTTATCCTTCGTAACCGCTAAGCCATCCTCCAAACCGGGAGGGGGACAGGGGTGGACACGACACAGCCGATGGCGGTCGCGCTTGACGACGCGACGGTGGCGTTCCGCCTCGCCGACGGCCGGCTCTATACCGCGGTCGAGAAGGCGACGTTGCGGATCGCGCATGGCGAGTTCGTCGCCATCGTCGGTCCGACCGGCTGCGGAAAATCGACCCTGCTGAACGTCGCCGCCGGCCTGCTGCGGCCGGCCTCGGGCACGGTCAGGATCTTCGATGCGCCGCTGGCCGGCCTCAACCGGGAGGCGGGCTACCTGTTTCAGGCCGATGCGCTGTTTCCCTGGAAGACCGCGATCGACAACGTCGCCATCGGGCTCGAAATCAGGGGCACACCTCGCGCCGAGGCGTTGCAGCGGGCGCAGGCCTGGCTCACTTCGGTCGGCCTCGGGGCGTTCGGCAACCGCTATCCGCACATGCTGTCGGGCGGCCAGCGCAAGCGCGTCGGGCTGGCGCAGGTGCTGATCCGCGATCCCAAAATCCTGTTGATGGACGAGCCGTTCGGGCCGCTCGACGCCCAGACCCGGCAGATCATGGGCAATTTGCTGCTGCAATTGTGGAACGCCGACCGCAAGGCGGTGCTGTTCGTCACCCACGACCTGGAAGAGGCGATTGCGCTGGCCGACCGCGTCGTGATCATGTCGGCGGGGCCGGCCGCGCGCATCATCGGCGACTGGCGGGTGCCGCTCGCCCGCCCGCGCGATATCTCCGACATCCGGCTCGACGACGGATTTCACGCGCTGCACCGGGAGATCTGGGGCGTGCTGAAGGACGAGGTGATGAAGGGCTATGCGCAATCGGCGGCCGGGTGAGGCTTGCTGGAACTTACAACGATGAACAAAAAGGAGTTGTCATGCAGTTACGTGGTTTGATCCTGGCGGTTGCGGTCGCGTTGGCCGCCTCAAGCGGCGCGCTGGCGCAAGGCGTGTTCACGCTGTCGTCGCCGGACTTCAAGGACGGCGCACGGCTGGCGCTGAAAAACGCCGGCAACAACAAGGCCAATCCGAACTGTGTCGGCGAGAACATCTCGCCGACATTGTCCTGGGCCAATCCGCCCGAGGGCACCAAAAGCTACGCGCTGTTGATGTTCGATCCGGAAGGGCGTCCGCCCGGCGGCGTCAGCCATTGGGTCGCCTATGGCATTCCGGTGGCGGTGACCGGCTTTGCCGAGGGCGAGGTCTCCAAAGCGAGCGACAAATATGTCGGAGGCCTCGGCACCGCCAAGCTGTCGACCTATACCGGCCCCTGCACGCCGGCCGGCGCGCCGCATCACTACACCTTCACCTTGATCGCGACCGATCTCGAGCCGACCGCGCTGGCGCCGGGCCTGACCCGCGACGAGTTGATCAAGGCGCTGGATGGCCACGCCAAGATCGCGACCGGTCTGATCGGGACCTTTTCAAAGCCGTGACGCGGGCAACCCGCCACAGGTTTCCGGCCGCCGCGGCCGCGCACATACGTCGTCCCGCAAACGCCGGGACGACGAGAGATGGATCGTGCCGATGTCGCGCCTGACGTTGCTGTGTTTTCAACTGCTCGTCGCCGTGGTCGTGCTCGGCCTGTGGCAGTTGTTCGCCACCGTGCCGGTGTTCGGCCGGCTGCTGCTGCCGCCGTTTTTCTTCTCCAATCCGGTCGATGTCGGCAGCCAGATCCTCGACTGGTTCCGCACCGGCGTGATCTGGAAGCACCTTGCGATCACGCTGTGGGAGTCGATCCTGGCCTTCGCGATCGGCTCGTCCGGCGGCGTATTGGTCGGCTTCTGGTTCGCGCGCCAGCCGCGGGTGGCCGCGGTGTTCGATCCCTATGTCAAGATGGCCAACGCGCTGCCGCGCGTGGTGCTGGCGCCGATCTTCACGCTGTGGCTGGGGCTCGGCATCTGGTCGAAGGTCGCGCTCGGCGTCACGCTGGTGTTCTTCATCGTGTTCTTCAACGTCTATCAAGGCGTCAAGGAAGTCAGCGCCACCGTGCTCGCCAACGGCCGCATGCTCGGCATGAACGAAAAGCAGCTGATGCGGCACGTCTACTGGCCCTCGGCGCTGTCGTGGATGTTCTCCTCGCTGCACACCTCGGTCGGTTTTGCGGTGGTCGGCGCCGTGGTCGGCGAATATCTGGGATCGGCGGCCGGCCTCGGCTACCTGATCCAGCAGGCCGAGGGCGTGTTCGACGTCGCCGGCGTGTTCGCCGGCATGTTCGTGCTCTCCGCCTTCGTGATCCTGATCGATATCGGCGTGACCATGGTCGAGCGGCGGCTTCTGGTCTGGCGGCCGGATGCGGCGGAGGGGCGGGGGTAGCACTAACCGTCATTCCGGGGCGCGCGAAGCGCGAACCCGGAATCTCGCGAAACAACATCGAGATTCCGGGTCTGGTCCTTCGGACCATCCCGGAATGACGGCGAAGCGCCGCGCTCAGTCCAGCAGCTTGACGTCGTCGGGGGTCTGCGGCGGGGTCTTGATCGCGATCGCCCGGATCGAGCGGCCGTCCGGCTTGGTGCCGCCATGCGCGGTGCCATGGGGGATGATGACGAGGTCGCCCGGCTTGACCTGCACTTCCTTGTCGCCGAGCCAGATCGTCCCGGTGCCTTCGAGGATGTACTGGATCTCGTTGGCGTTGGGATGCAGGTGCTTCGGCACGCTGCCGTCCTGGACTGCGACGGTGGCGCCGTCGGCGGCGACGAAGGCCTTGGAGCGGAAGCCGACGGCGTTGGCCGGGCTGAGTGCGTCGCCCAGCAACTCGGGCACATGCAGGATCTGCGGGGTAAGGTCGGCGGCGGCGCGCGCGGGCTGCATCAGATGCGTCACGCCGCAGCCGGCGGCGAACGCGGCGGCGATCGAAAGGATGGCTGTCATGCGATTCATGGTGTTTCTTCCCCATTTGCGGATTTTTGTCGTCAGATGCTAATTCGCCTAATGGCTATTGACCAGAGGCGACCGGCCGCCTTCTCAAGCGCTGTGCGCTGCTCTATCGTGCGCCCAACCAATGAATGCCCCGGAGGAACCCATGAAGACGATGTTTGGCAGGCTGGCCGCGACCCTGTTGACGCTGCTGTTGACCTCCGGTCTCGCCGCCGCGCAGAGCAAGATCACCGT
>Ga0302198_10001351_pt1 | contig 26779 bp, 16 predicted proteins | sample II_Bog_N2_2_FD_193521 | JGI IMG/M metagenome (GOLD analysis project Ga0302198, IMG submission 193521) | Peat permafrost microbial communities from Stordalen Mire near Abisko, Sweden - II_Bog_N2_2 | ecosystem: Environmental > Terrestrial > Soil > Wetlands > Peat | place: Sweden: Abisko... | reverse complement strand
GATCGTATTGGCCTGTGCGGATGAGGAGCGCACCAACGGTGACATCGCTGCCGAGTTGAGCGTGACTCCGGCGACGGTGGGCAAGTGGCGTAAGCGCTTCGCCGCCAATCGGCTGGACGGCCTGCGCGACGAGCCCCGACCTGGCGTTCCCCGGTCGATCACCGATGACGACGTTGAGCGCGTCATCGTGAAGACGCTGGAGGAGACACCGACCGACGCCACCCACTGGTCCACCCGGTCGATGGCCAAGTACACCTAGATCAGCCAGAATCCGGCTGACTCGGCAGCAATTCGAAGGCATCGATATGCGCCGGACGCACCACGGTGAAGTGGCGACGATCCAGGGTCGCAAGTTGCGATAACTCAAGTCGTTCGCCCGCGCCAACGACGGATGCATCGACTGTCCCGAGCGGTAGATCTCGATACCGGGATACCAGCTCGGCAATTCGCAGCCAGTTGCTTGACGTCGATCGAGCCACGCATCCGGCTTCAGGGTCGGCAGTCGACCGCAATTTCGAGGGCAGCGCAGACTTCGCGCATGCGTGCGTCGGAGAGACGGCCGAATCGCTCGACAAGCACACCCACAGCAACGCTTTCGATCGAGTCGAGGTTGATCGCCGATGTCCGTGGAATCGGATCGTCGTCAACCTCGAGGAGCACCTCGCTTGGCAGACCCCGGATCGTCGTGGTGCACGGCGCGATGATCGTCCGCCCCAACCGTGGGATCGCTGCATCGCGAGACAGGGCGACCACTGGACGGCGACCGATGTCTGCAAGCACGAGGCGCAGCCCCCGATATAGGGTGCGAGGCAGGGGTGAGGCATGGGTTCAGAGGGGGAAGTCGTGTCGTTCGATCGATTGAGCTCGGCGGACTCGACGTTCCTCCACATCGAAGATGGTGTCAGCCACATGCATGTCGGCTCCATCGGCATCTTCGAAGGGCCCGCACCTGGCTATGGGGCGTTGCTGGACATGATTGCCAGCAAGCTTGATGGGGTTCCTCGCTATCGCCAGACGGTTCGCAGCGTGCCGTTCAACCTCGGTCGCCCGGTCTGGGTGGATGATCCTCACTTTCACCTCGAATACCACGTCCGCCAGACCGCGCTCGGCTCGCCGGGTGGCGAGGCAGAGCTGCGCAGGTTGGTTGGTCGACTCATGTCCCAGCAGCTCGACCGCACGAAGCCGCTCTGGGAGCTCTGGTTTGTCGAGGGCCTCGAGGATGACCACTGGGCGCTGGTATCCAAGACCCACCACGCAATGGTCGACGGGGTGGCCGCCACCGAATTGCTCTCTATTCTCTTCGACACGTCACCCGACGCCGTGGTGGTCGAGGCGGAGCCCTGGCACCCATCCGCCCAACCGTCGCCATTGGAGTTGGCGACCACCGCAATGGCCGAAACCATGCGCAGTCCCTACGAACAGTTCCGTGCCCTTCGCTCCTCAACGAGGATCTCGCGACAGGCATGGTCGCAAGCGGCCGATCTCACAAGGGGCTTTGTGGCGTTGGCGGGGACGCTCCGACCACCTGCGGTCTCCAGCCTCAACGGCCCCATCGGCCCCCACCGCCGCTATTCCTGGGCCTCCACCTCGGTCGACGATGTCCGCAAGGTTCGCAAGGCCTTCGGGGGCTCCTTCAACGACGTCGTGCTCGCCGCGACCGCCGGCGCATTCCGACAGCTCCTGCTCAGCCGTGGCGAGTCGGTGGAGCGACCGGTGCGCAGCCTGGTGCCAGTCTCGGTGCGGACCCGCGACACCAGCGGTCGGGCGATCGGCGACGGCACCCTGGCCAACAAGGTCTCGGGTATGTTCGCTGACCTGCCGGTCGGCATCGAGGACCCCGTCGAGAGATTGGCGGCTGTCACGTCCCAAATGAACTACCTGAAGTCGTCGCACGAAGCCGTCGCTGCCGAAGCGCTCACGTCGCTCGGGGGCTTCACGCCACCGGCCGTCCTCGCCCTCGGCGCACGGGTGGCGAGCAAGGCACCCCAGAGGAGCTATAACACCGTCACGACGAACGTGCCTGGTCCCCAGCAGCCACTCTTCGTCCTCGGCCGTCAGATGCTCAAGGTGTTCCCCTATGTGCCGCTCGGGGGTCAGGTCCGCCTCGGTGTGGCGATCTTCTCCTACAACGGGCAAGTCAACTTCGGCGTCACCGGTGACTACGACACGACACCTGACATCGACGTGTTCTGTCATGGGCTCGAGGACACGATGACCGCAATGGTCAAGGTGGCTACCGCGTCGAAGGCCTGAACGCCGCTCGCCGGTCAAGTTCCGAGACTGTTGCGCTGAAACGCTGTCGGAGCGATCTCCGAGAGCCGCAACACGAGGCTTCGATCCGAACCAGCCCCATGGCTGTCCCCACCGGCGAGAGGCGTCGCCGAAGTGGCCCCGGCACGAGAGCTCGGCACCCCACCTCCGGAGGCGCCTGCGCTACAGGGTGCCTTCGCCGACGCGTGACCAGCGGGCACCGTTCGTCGACCTGTCTATGCCGGCAGAGATGGGCTCGTTGTGCGCCCGCCTGCCCTGGCACGGCCGGGTGACGGCGCTGGGCGAACCAGACCGCTCATGCCGTGGACCCGTCGCCACCCCGGGCGCGGCCGGACGGCGACTGATCAGCCCTCCCGGGCGACACGCTCGGTCGAGCGCTCCTGGTCCGCAGGATTGTCAGCTGAGGTAGGGGTGCAAACGGCGGAGGAAGCGTTCGACGGTCGACATCGGTCGGGTAGGGGCGCCCGCTGGCCCTGGGCCTGTGCCAGGCGATCGGCGATCCTGGAGAGGGCGGCCGGGCTCGCCCCGAGGCCGACGTGGCTGCCCCAGGCCTCGATGTTCTCGGCCCACCCACGCCCACCGCCGAGCCACCCGAATCGCACCCTGGATCAGGCCACGCTGCAGCGTCCGCATGAGGCCCGCGTCGATTGTGGTGTCGGCTCCTCATCAACGTGGCGCTCAGCACTGTCCCGTTTGGCGCTCGCCGACACCGTGGAGGCAGGAACCCTCGTTCAACCGAGTCCGTCGAGGAAGGCGCGCAGCGACCCGTTCACTTGGTCGGGGTGGCTCAGATTCGAGGCGTGGCCGGCGCCGATCACCACCACGATGTCGCCGGCGCCCGAGAGACCATCCCGCAGCACCTCTGCCCGGGCCATCGGGATTGCAGCATCGGCGTCGCCGTGAAAGATGATGGCCGGGGCAGTGATCTCGCCGAGCCGCCCGGTGATGTCGTCGCGCCCCACCAGGCAGTTGACGGGGTCGGTCAGGCCCTCCCTGGGCAGCGCCGCCCACTTGGCGTACCAGGGGGAGGGGTCGACGTCCGCACCAAGGATGCTGGCGGCCACACTCTCTTGGACCGCGCCGGGGCCGTTGGCCATCCACTCCTCGTGTCCCGCCCAGAGTGCCGGGACGGACTCGGGGTCCTCGAGTCCCGCCTGGGTGTCGATGAGCACGAGCGCCCGGACACGCTCGGGGGAGAGCAAAGCGGCGCGCAGGGAGAGGAAGCCGCCTTGGGACATCCCCCCCAACACCGCCTCGTCGATGCCCAGATACGAGAGTAGGGCCAGGACGTCGCGCGCCGAGTCCCAGTAGTCGAATGGACCCTCGCAGGGCGTCTGGCCGTGCCCGCGCTCATCCCAGGTGATGACCCGATAGCGGTCACGAAGAGCGTCCACCTGGGGGGCGAACATGTCGTGGTCCATCAAGAAGCCATGGCTGAAGATGACGGCCGGGCCATCCCAGCCGGTGTCCTCGTAGTACAGGTGCTGTCCGTTTGTGTCGGCGAAGCTCATGGTCCGAGGGTAGATCCCCGTCGCCGGCGGATGCTCGGCATCGTGGCCTGACGGCGGGGTGAAGGCCGCCGTCGACTAGCCGTCCGTGTCCAGGATGATCTGCCGCTTCAGAATCTTTTCAGTCGGACCCTTCGGAAGCGCGTCGAAGAGTTGGACGTAGCGGGGATACTTGTAAGCGGCGAGCTGCCCTTTGACGAAATCTCGCAGCTCGTCGGCGCTAGCGGTGGCACCCGGTTTGAGCTTGATCGCCGCGCCCACCTCTTGGCCAAGCTCCGGGTGCGGGACACCGATCACCGCCACCTCGGCGACCGCCGGGTGCTCGTAGAGGACATCTTCGACCTCGCGGGGGTAGACGTTGTAACCACCCCGGATGATCATGTCCGTCTTCCGGTCCACGATGAAGTAGTACCCGTCCTCGTCCGTGCGGGCCAGGTCCCCGGAATGGAACCAACCGCCACGCATGGCCGCCTCGGTCGCCTCCGTGTTCTTCCAGTAGCCCTTCATCACGTTGTGCCCACGGATCACGATCTCGCCGATCTCTCCGGCGGGTAGCTCGTTGTCCTGATCGTCGACCACCCTCATCTCCACCCCACGGATCGGGGTGCCGATCGATCCTGGCTTGCTCGGCCGATCAGGATGGTTGAACGACGCCACCGGCGAAGTCTCCGTCAAGCCGTATCCCTCCAGCACACTGCAGCCGAAATTCCTTTCGAACCCTCGCATGATCTCCACCGGCATGGCCGATCCGCCCGTCACGCACAACCGCAGCGCCGACAGGTCGAACTTGGCCCAATCCGGGTGGTGGACCAGCGCGCCGTACATCGTCGGTACGCCCTCGAACACGGTGACGTGATCGCGAGCAAGAATCTCCAACGCCTTCGACGGGTCGAAGCGTGGCAAGAGGGTGAGGCACGCGCCCGCGACCACGGACGCGTTGAGCCCGCACGTTTGACCGAACACGTGGAAGAGCGGCAGCCCGCCGAACACAATGTCCTCTGAAGTGAGATCGAGCAGGTCCTCCACGACGACCGCCGCGTTGCGACCAAGGTTGGCGTGGCTTAACTCCGCGCCCTTGGGTTGGCCGGTGGTGCCCGAGGTGTACAAGATCACCGCTGTCTCAGAACCGTCGCACTCCACCATCCCGTCCACCGCGGAGGCCGCCGTCAGCAGTTGTTGGAACCCGGCTGGGTCAACGGTGACTGCCTCGGCACCGGTCAGTTTCGCGCCGGCTTCGGCCTCCTCCTTGAATGCGTCCCAGACGAAGATCACCCTGGCACCGGAATCGCGCAGGCAGAAGGCGATCTCGCGCTCCTTCAGCAGAGGGTTCATGGGGATTGCCACGGCCCCGGCTCGTAGGGCGCCGTAGTACAGCACTGCCCACTGAGGCACATTGGGCACCATGATCCCGACTCGGTCCCCCCGATGCACCCCGTGCTCGGCGAGCAAGCCGACCGCCAACTGCGACGCATGCTCCAGTTGGGCGTAGGTCAACTCCGCATCATCCAGCCGGATTGCAACCCGATTGGCGGACCGTTCGGCGCTACGAATCAGGTTCGCGGCAAGATTCGACATCGGCACCTCCCCCGAAGTGATCTTAACCGGCTCTTCGGATCTAAGCGGGGTGCGGTCGCCCGAAAAGGCTCGCGCTCGCGATAGTTGCCTCGCCCGGATCGGCACTTTGAGGGCAGGGCACCTAGTCGATGCTGAACCAGGCGCGTACCTTGGACTCATGGTCCACATAGGCGTCGCCAGAGAGGTCGACGACCACCCGGTCGATCGATCCGCCGGTGAAAGGGAACGGTGACTCGTACTCTGGAGTGACCGCTGACGCACTGTCACGGCCTACACAGATGCCGTCGCCGGTCAGGCAGAAATAGCCAGGCTGGGTGATGATCTGCCCCCGTCCGATCTGCACGTTGTCTGCGTACAGGGTGAGCCTCCCCTCCGTGCCCGGCATGTCCGGGTTGCTGCTCGGGCCGGTAGCGGCGAACTCGGCGGCCAGGACGTGGCTGCCTGGGGTGAGGGCTTGTTCGGCGACTACGTCTTGGAGGACCGTTCCGATCCAGTTGAAGGTGTAGCGAAGGCGCCCGTCCTTGATGTAGAGAGAATGGCCCCCTGGGATGCCTCCGGCAGCCCAGAGAACCCCTTCGGCGTCGGCTGTGTCCAACTTCACGCCTGCGGCGATGGTGTACGAGCGGCCTGGTATGGCTGGCCCGGCCGACTCGGGAACGTCGGCACAGTCGGGGTAGAAGGTGTATCGGTCTCGTACCGGTCCGCCCCGGGGCCGTTCGGCGAGGACCTGCTCCAGTGCACTCCGGTCGTCCAGAGGCAAGCCGTTGTAGATGCCGGCGTAGTAGAACCACAGGCTCTTCATTTCCTCCAGCCGGTCCGGATGGTCGGCGGCCAAATTGGTGGACTGCGACCGGTCGGTCTCCAGGTGGAACAGCTCCCACTCGTCCTTGTCGAAGTTGCCCCAACTCGACAACGGCGGATGCACCGTCGAGGCGAGCCAGCCCTCGTGGTAGATCGAGCGTTGGCCAAGCATTGTGTAGAACTGCGTGCTCTTGCCGGGAACTGTCGGGTCGGTGAGGGCGACCGCGAAGGTCTCGCCTTCGATCGGGCTCTGCAGGTAGCCGTTGATCACCTCGGGTGGGTCGATACCGAGAAGGTCGTAGATCGTCGGGACCAGGTCGACGGCGTGGACGTACTGCTGGCGAGGCTCGGTCGATGCCGGAATCCGGTCCGGCCACGAGATGATGCACATGTCCGCCACGCCGCCCTCTTCGCCGGCCCAGCGCTTCCAGTAGGGGAAGGGCGTGTCGAAGGCCCAGGCCCACCCGGTGTTGTAGTGGTTGTTCGATGCCGGGGTCCCGAGCTCGTCGATGTGCGGAAGTGTCGTCGCCGTCGTGTCCGGCACCCCATTGAAGAACCGCCACTCGTTGAAGCTCCCATTGGGGCCGCCCTCTCCGCTCCCACCGTTGTCGGACACCACGACAATCAAGGTGTTGTCGATCTGGCCCGAGTCCTCCAGGTAGTCGAGGACCTTCCCAAGCCGGTCGTCGTTGTAGGAGATGTAGCCGGCAAACACTTCGGCCATCCTGGCGAAGAGGCGCTGCTCGTCAGGATTCAGTGTGTCCCAGGGTCGCACGGTATCGAGCAGCGGCCAGGCCTGGCCGTCGGGACCGGTGCGTTCCGGCTCACCGTGTGGGTTGATGACGGACAGCTCGGTGCCCTCGGGCAACAGTCCCAGGTCGATCTGGCGCTGGAGGATACCGGCCCGGATGACCTCGTAGCCTTCATCGAAGACCCCCTTGTACCGGTCCGCCCATTCCAGCGGGACCAGGTGAGGGGCGTGTCCCGCCTGGGGGGCGAGGTACATGAAGAAGGGCTTGTCCGGGTCGATGACCTTGGCGTCCCGGATGAACTCCACCGCCTTGTCGGCCATGTCGTCGGCCAGGTGGTAGCCGTCCTCGGGACGGCCGGGGGGCTCGACCGGGTGATTGTCGTGCACGAGGTCCGGAAAGTAGGAGTTGGTCTCGCCGCCGAGCCAGCCGTAGAAGCGCTCGAACCCCCGGCCCAGCGGCCATCGGCCCTTGTAGGCGGCCAGATTGCACTCCTCGCCCGGGGTGAGGTGCCATTTGCCTACGCAGTAGGTGTTGTACCCGCGCTCGGCCAGCACTTCGGAGATGAATCCGTTCTCGAAGGGAATCCGAGTCGAGATCCCCGGGAACCCTGACGCGAACTCGGCGATCGTGGCCATGCCATTCGATGTGGCGTTCCTACCGGTGAGCAGCGATGCACGAGTCGGCGAGCACAGTGCCGTCGTGTGAAAGTTGGCGAACTTCACGCCTCGGGCGGCGATGCGGGCCATGTTTGGGCACTCGACCGGACCGCCGAACGAGTCCATGGTCGCATAGCCCAGGTCGTCCCAGGCGAGCATGAGCACGTTGGGCGCACCGTCGGGGGCCTTAGGCGCCAGGTAGGGGCCCCAATCGGGCTCTGATTCACGGATGTCAATCGCTATCTTCCCCGTGAACCTCTTCGCCATCGTGCTGCCTCCTCGACCGTCAAACTGCCGCTGGATTGGGTGCCAAAATGCCCTTCACCGACCGGTCTATCATTCGGCCGCACTTTCAGATGTCGCCCGCAACGGCCGGTTCGATTCTGGCCACAGGGTCCAAGGTCCCAAGAACGTGCTTGCATCCGCCGACGACTGCCCCAGAACACCGGGTGGGTGGGACACATTCTGACCTCACAGCGATCGAGTGCTTGCTCTCGCGAGCGGTACACCCCGCTTAGATCCGAAGAGCCTCTTAACCAGAGCGGCAACCCGGAGAGATGACGAGCCACCGGCCGTCGTGAGGTCCCCGATTTGATGTCGGGCGCGATCCGAGAGTCGACCGAGTGGACGTCGCCGACACCAAGTACGCCACGACCTCTGGTGCTACTGAGCGAGGGGGATCGCTCGGTGGCAGGGACCGATGAACATTCTGATGCGTCGTCCCTGGCCGAAGGACGCGAGGTTCTTCTCGGCGCGCATCGTTGGGTTTGTGCTGCCCCCATCTGCCGCCGCACCGATTAAGGCGCTGCGAAGGGACCTGCGGCCCTTGTCGAAGAGCCCGTGTGTGGTCACACTGATGGCGATGGGTGCTGAGCGATCACCGGCTGGCGACGTGAGCGCCCAGACTGACGAGGGCCACCGCGCCTCGCACCCCCCACAAGGGAGAAACCTCTCGACGCTGCCACCCGGTTTGGGCCGGCGGTTCGAGGCCGTCGTCCTTTGGAGTGCGACCTCGGTGATCTCGCCGGGCACAGCCAAAGGCCTGATGGCCCTGTGTGAAGCTGGCGCGCTCGTGGGAGTGCTCGCTCCGGCCCCGGTCCACGAACTGGCACGACAACTATCGAGCCCCTTCACCAGTGCGGCTGCACTTCTCCTCGCCGACAGCGCCGCGGCCGAGACGGGGTCCGACACGCCAAGGTGGTCACAGACCAAGGAGGAACTCGCAGCTCTTGATCAGGCAGGTCGTGACCTCACCGAGGCACTGGCCGGACTCGAACTGGCGGCCAACGTGCTCCGTCGCCCTGCTGGCTCACCCAAGGTGAGCGTCGAACTGATCCAAGATTCGGGGCTGCGATCGACCGGGCCGAGGCTCAAGCAGCTCCTGCTGGATCACGGCATTCCGAGCGTCTCCTCCCTGGCGGAGCTGGCCACAGAGGCGGCACTCCGCGCCGGGCTTGTGGATCCACGGGTAGTGGTCGAGGGCAGCAAGGTGGAGATCGCCCTCCGGGACGCCGGTGACGTGGCCGTCGAGATGTTCGAAGAGCTCTGGCGGCGGGGAGTCGACCCGGAGACGGCCTTGGTGGTGCTCGATGGATTGACTGGCGTGCCCCATCGCCCCGCCACCGTGATCGACCCCGACGTGCGCTCCGCCACTGTCGTGCTGGTGAACGGTGGCCGGGGTTCGCCACCGTCGGGGGTACTAGCCCTCACCGGCGGCGCGACACGCCTGCGCCAGCTCCTTGCCGATCAACTGCGCCGACGTCGACAGCGGGCTCTCCCCGCGGCCACCACTCGGGCTGGCTGGTCTCTCGTGCTGGAGGGTGACGACCCCGAGAACGAGCACGTTCACGAAGCACTTCTCACCCTTGCTGACGGACACGTCGGGTCGAGCGGCGCGCCCCTCGCTGTCGACCCGAGCCGGCGCCCGTGGGTTATCGCCGCTGGCGTCTACACGGGGGACGGTGCCGCCACCCACCTGCTCACCGGGCCCATTGCGTTTGCGCTCGGCGAGAAAACCGCTGAGGTGCCGCTGCAGCGGACCATCGATTTGCGGACCGGGGTCGTCCACGAACGTGTCGGCGCGGAGACAGACCTGGTCGAGAGCGTGCGGTTCATGTCCAAGGCCCGGCCAACGACAGCCGCCCTCCGAGTCCGGTATCCCGCCGCTCTCCGCAGCGGGCCGCCCCTCCGTCCCCCTACAGATGACCTCACCCACGATCGAGGTCGGGTCGGCGACACCACATGGATCCGGGTCGCTGGTTCCAACGGCGGGATCGTGGCGGCGGCTTCCCAGACCCGATTGGCCGGGCGCCGCCCGATGGACGGTACCGACGCGCGGGACCGGGTGCTTGATCGCGTCGCCGTCTACCGTTGCGACGCGGAGACCCTTCCCGACCCCCTCCCTGCCGTCGAGACCCTCGGTCAGACGGCCAAAATCGGCTTCGACCGCCTCCTGGCCGAGCACCGCCATGCGTGGGCGCGTCGGTGGGAGGACGCCGACGTGGTCGTCGAGGGAGACGACGAGTTGCAACTGGGCATCCGCTTCGCGCTCTTTCATCTGATGGCTTCTGTCGCTGACACTGGGGAGGCGGCCGTCGGCGCTCGGGGCTTGACCGGTACCGGCTACAGCGGCCACGTGTTCTGGGACGCGGACACCTTTGTGCTCCCTTTCCTGGCCGCTACTCACCCAGCCTCGGCCCGTGCCATGCTCGAGTACCGCCTGCGACGACTCCCCGCTGCCTTGGAGGCGGCGCGCGCCGCGGGCCGGGCCGGGGCGCGCTTTCCCTGGGAGTCTGCCCATTCTGGTGCCGATGTGACACCGAAGAGTGCGCGTGACCGGTCTGGGCGACTCGTGCCGATCCGCACCGGCCAACTCGAGGAGCACATCGTCGCACAAGTGCCGTGGGCAGCGTGCTGCTATGTGGACTGGTCCGGGGATGAGGAATTCGCTCGTGGGCCGGGGCGCCGCATTCTCGTCGAGACTGCTCGGTATTGGGCATCGCGAATCCGCATCGAGCCGGACGGGAGTGCCCACATCTACGGAGTCGTGGGGCCCGACGAATACCACGAGCCGGTCGATGACAATGCCTTCACCAACGTGATGGCGCGGTGGAACCTTCGGCGAGCCGCCGAGGCTGCTGGGGACGCCGAAGCGGCCGAACCCAGCGTCGGTGACGATGAGCGGCATCGGTGGCTTGAACTCGCCGACGCCTTGTTCGACGGCTATGACGCCGACACGGGCATCTACGAGCAGTTCGCCGGCTTCCATCAGCTCGAACCGTTGATCATCGCCGAGGCGGCCCCTCGACGTCCGATTGCCGCCGACCTGCTCCTCGGAGCCGAGCGAACCAGCAACGCACAAGTGATCAAGCAGGCAGATGTGCTGATGCTCCATCACCTCCTCCCCGATGAGGTGATGGCTGGCAGCCTCGAGCCAAACCTTCGCTACTACGAGCAACGCACCGCCCATGGCAGCTCCTTGTCCCCGGCGATTCACGCCTCAGTGCTGGCCCGTGCGCGCGACTTCGATCCCGCCCTGCGTGCGTTGCGCATCGCCGCACGCATGGATCTCGACGACCTGACGGGCTCTACCGCTGCGGGCCTGCATCTCGCCACCATGGGCGGCACATGGCAGGCACTGGCCTTCGGATTTGCGGGGCTCCGCCCGCACTCGGGCGCTCTCCACGTCGACCCGGTCCTGCCTCCCTCGTGGTCCGCCTTTGAACTGCGTGTGCGGTTCCATGGAAGCAGGGTCCGCATTCGAAAGGAACGAGCCCACCTCTCCATCTGGGCTGACCGGCGCATCTCTGTTGTCGTCGGGAGCACGCCGTTCGTCACCGGACCAGGCAAACAGGATTTCCGACGCCACGGATCGAATTGGGAGCTCATATCGTGAGGAGAGTCATCGCCGCCATCGACAATTCGGCCGCAGCACGACCAGTGCTGGCGATGGCCAAGGCGATCGCCTCGGACCTAGGTGGTGAGCTCGATGTCCTCCATGTCGTCGAGGATGGCGACGAGACCGCTCGTGCTTCGGCAGAGGTCGCAGGCGAGACCCTGCGCACGCTTTCGGGTGATCCAGTTGAGCAGCTTGCAACGGTGGTCGCCGAGGAGGATGTCGCGGCTCTGGTCCTTGGAGCCCGAGGTGGCGTCGGAGGCCCCCGGCCTGCTGGGCACCTCGCGCTGACTCTCGCCGGTCGAACCGACAAGCCAGTCATCGTGGTGCCTCCCGGCGCCGAACCGCCCGGGCAAGTACGCAGAGTCCTGATCGCGATGGCGGGCACGCCGGGCAAGGCACGCGCCCTCCAGCGGACGATCGAGCTGTCGAGCAGCGCCAACTTCGAGATCGTGGTCGTGCATGTCGACGAGGAGATCCCGAGCTTCACTGACCAGGTTCAACACGAGACCGAGGCATACGCCCAGGAGTTCCTTGCCCGACACGTCCTGGGCGCGCCCCAAGCGCAGCTCGAGATGCGTATGGGTGTTCCGGCCAGCGAGGTGCTCGGCGCCGTCGAATCGCTCAAGGCCGATCTCGTAGCTGTCGGGTGGCCCCATACGACCGAACCCGGCCGAGGCGCTGTTGCACGGGAAATACTTGACCGGAGTCCGGTGCCGGTCCTCCTCGTCGCCCTGACCTAAACCATCTGGTTTGTTGTGCCTTGCATTGACGCCGGAAGGGCATGTCTGGCTGCCGACTCGCGGCCGTCCTGTGCGTTGTCGACATCGCCGAGGCATAGGTGCCGAGTCCGGGCCCTCGAATCAACTGTGAGTTGGGCCCCGTTGACGTAACGCGCCGTGTTACCGGCTAGAAGGGCGAACGGCCTTCCATCTAAGGGACGACCCGCCCATTGCGCCGGACGGGCTCCCGCTCTTGATCATCTCGGTCAGCACACCGTCGTCGAGCCCGTGAGGATCGGGTGTCGATCGGCCCTGAGGCGAATGGAATGGGCACGGAATGCCGTTCGACGTGAGGTCCAGCGCTGCGCGCTTGTCATGTCTCGAACGGCCCACTTGCTCGCAGCGTGGGAGTACACCTAGAGGGCGCCGGTCAACGAGGGCGATGACCCACTCGCAGCTGTCATCGATGTCGGTAGACCACTCGAACCCTGTGCGGACTGCAGACCGTGGTCAATGAGGTCGACCATCCAGGTGAAGCTGTCGTCGACATCGGTGTCGAACCGGAATCCGCCTTCGACTTCCAGGGTCGCGAATCCGTGCAGCATGCTGCGCAGCATCCGCAGTGCGTGGATCTCCTGGGCGGGGTCCAGCTGGTATCCGCGCAGCACGGCCGAGAGGGAGCCGAGCAGCCGGGTGATCGCCGTGGTGAGCGGGTCGTCGGGTCCGGCCGGCTGGACGGCGTTCCCGGCCGCGTACCGGCCGGGGTGTTCCTTCACGTACGCGCGCATGGCCTGCGCTGCGACGATGAGGGCGTCGCTGCCGGCTCGGCCCTGGATGGCATCGCGCAGGGCGTCGCCGAGTTCGGTCGCGGCCAGAACGGCGATCCGGTGGATGAGGTCGGCCAGGTTGTCGACGTGGTTGTAAAGCGAGGGTGTCTTGACCCCGAGGCGCTCTGCGAGCAGCCCCATGCTGAGCTGCGCGAACCCGATCTCGTCGGCCAGCATGGCACCGGCCTCGGTGACCGAGGCCGGTGCCAGCCCGGCCCTAGGCATGCGGCAGCACCTTGGCCAGGAATGGCAGGGTCAGCGCGAGCAGCTCATCGGGCGTCTGGGCGTGCGGGTAGTGACCGACACCCTCTAGGACAACCAGCTCACCGAGACCGTCGGGCAGGTCGTTGATGATCGACTGGCCCTCGGCGCGTGGGTCAGCCCAGTCGGGGTCGGCGCTGCCCTCGATCACCAGGACAGGGCAGCGGACGTGTTCCAGCTGCGCGCCGGCGTCGCTGGGCTTGGACTTGCACATCGCCTGCAGCGCCTTCATCCGGCCGGGCTCGCTCAGCTTGGCGTCGATGCGGGCTGATTCGGTGTCCCAGTCGGAGGGCTTGGTCGGGTACGCCAGGTCGAGGTACTTCTTCCAGCTCGGCAGGCTTCCCATGAGCAGGGTCGCCGTCAGATGCATGGTCCCGCTCCGGTAGCGCTTTATCCGCAGCAGCCCGCCGAGGGGGTACGACTGTGCGCGGGTGAACGGTGCCAGCTCGATGAGTCCCGAGATCAGATCGGGCGCGGTGGCGGCGGCGATGGTCGCGGCGCCGCCGCTGATCGACTGGCCGATGATCACGGCCGGGCCGTCGCCGAGGTGGCGAACGAGGGCGACCAGGTCGCCGGCGATGTCGGTGCGGCTGTAACCGTCCCAGCCGAGGCTGGAGTCGCCACAGCCGCGGATGTCCACGTTGGCAACCCGGTAGCCGGCGGCAGCCAAGGTCGGGGCGATGAAGCGGTAGGAGTGCCGGCTGTCGCCGATACCGTTCGCGAGGACGACGAGAGGCCCCTCGCCGGTCATGTCGTAGGCGATGGTGTTGTCGCCGATGTTCAGGCGTTCGGTCATGGCTTCCTCCGAGAAAGTGGCTTGCTCTGTTAGGCCGAAAGCTAATGTCATTAGCTAAGGGTGTCAAGCAGTTCCTCCGGGCGACCTCAATGCCTGACCGTCCTGACCGCTACTACGGCCCGTCGCGCGCCTTGAATCAAACCGCCCTGACGCGCACCACTCCGCTTCGCCCGCCCGCCCGCCCGCCCGACGGACTTGAGTGCCACACCTGCCTAGGTGTTGTGACCACAATCTCAGCCACCCCGCCGCATATTCGTTGGCGGTTACCAGCTGCTCGAACCCGCCGTCAGCCTGCACTCGCACATAGTCCCATCTTGCGCAAGCCACCCGGGGTTCAGAATTGGCCCAAGGTCCGGCATTCTTGCTCCAAAACCCCAGGTCAGCGGGCCACGAGGGGTTCATCACGGTGTCGGGCCAGGAGCAATTGCGGGACCCGACACCGTGATGCGTCAAGCTACCGGGTGACCGCAGGCGTCTTTTGAAGGTCTTTGACGTACTGGGCCGTGATGGCGTTGCCACCGATTCCCCAGTCGCCGCTTTCGACTTCGTCGATCGTGACCCACGTGACTCCACGTAGGGCCTCACCTTCGATGTTCACCATGGTCTCGGTGAGCTGGGAGATCATGTCTTGCTTCTGACTGCTGTCGAAGACTCCCTTGATGACTTTGACCTGTACAAGCGGCATGATGCCCTCCTTTGCCTCTGCGCCCGATTTGGGGGCTGGGATTCAGTATCCGGGGGACGTCTGCGAGTGGCCTGCGGGTTTCCTGTAGCCCCCATGCAACCGGCTGCAAGCGTCTTGCAAGCGAGCTTGCAATAATGGCCCGTATGGCATCTGACCTCGACTTTCGGGTGCTGGGGGGCATTGAGGTGGTGCGTCATGGACAGCCCGTCCCGATTGGCGGACCGAAGCCACGTTTGGCGCTTGCGGTATTGGCGGCCCATCGGGGGTCAGTAGTTTCGACGGACCGACTGTGCGACGAGTTGTGGGGTGGCAGCCCTCCCGCAGACCCGTCTGGCGTGCTGCAAAGCCATCTTTCGCGGTTGCGACGGATCCTTCGGCCCGACGCCGAGATCCTTGCTCGCCCACCGGGCTACGTGCTGCAGATTCCGGATGACACGATCGATGCAGCTCGTTTCGAACTGTTGTGCAAGCGAGCGAGCGCCTCCTCGGACCCGACGGCGACAGTCGAGATGTTGGAAACCGCTCTGGCGTGTTGGCGGGGATCGGCGTTTGAGGAGTTCGCCGAGCACGATTGGGCTCGGTTCGAGGCCATGCGGCTCGACGAACTTCACATTGTTGCGCAAGAGGAGCTCTTCGAAGCACGCCTCGCTCTCGGTGACCACGTGCCTCTCATCGGTGATCTGGATGCTTTCGTTGCGCAGCATCCTTTACGGGAACGATTGTGGCAGCAGCTCATCGTCGCCCTGTATCGCAGTGGCCGCTCAGCAGAGGCGCTTCGACAAGCGGAGGCGTTTCGGACGCTCATGCAGGAGGAACTCGGGCTCGACCCTTCGCCGGTGTTGCGCGAGCTCGAAGGCCGTGTCCTCAACGAGGACCCGACGCTCCTTCAGCCGCCCGTAGCGTCACGCCGATCGGTGATGCGACAAGTCCGGGCCGAGTCCACCAGGCTGGTTGGTCGGGCCGATGAGCTCAGGTTGCTCACGGGTTGGCTACAGGTCCATCGATTGGTCACGCTGACGGGCCCTGGGGGAGTCGGCAAGACGCGGATCGCAATGCGGCTCGCAGGTGAGCTGTGGGATGAGTTCGACGGCGAGGTCTTCGTGGCAGAACTCGCACCGGTGAGCGATCCCGCATCGACCGTTGGCGCCATTGCCACGGCGCTCGATGTGCAACAGCGCCAGCATCTTTCCATTGAGGACACCCTTGTCGAATACTTACGAGCGCGGCGCGCACTACTGGTCCTCGACAACTGCGAGCATCTGCGAGGCACCATTGCGTCGCTCTCCGAGCGAGTTCTCAGCTGGTGTCCCGACGTGACCATTCTTGCCACTAGCCGCGAAGTACTCGGACTTCCTGGCGAACAAGTGTGGCGCGTTCGGCCGCTTGTCATTCCAGATGAGGGTTCCGCTCCGCCGATAGCAGCGGAGGCTCCGGCTGCGCGCCTCTTCGTCGAACGCGCTATCGCAGCCCGCCCAGGGTTCGCGCTCGGACCGGACAATGTGGATGACGTTATCGAGATCGTCCGCCACCTCGATGGGCTTCCACTTGCGATCGAACTCGCGGCGGCGCGCATCCGGGCTCTTAGTCCGGCGACGCTCGCTGAACGTCTCAACAAGGGTTTCGATCTTCTTTCCGGCGCGCAAACGTCGATGATTCTCCGTCACCGCACAGTGCAAGATCTAGTGAAGTGGTCGCACGACCTTCTCGCTCCTGATGAGCAACAGCTGTTCGCGCGATTGTGCGTCTTCGCTGGAAGTTTCGGGCTCGACGCCGTCGAAGAGGTATGCGCAGATCAGGATCTGGGCAGTTCCAGCGTGTCGTTGTTGCTCGCGAACTTGGTGGACAAGTCGATGGTTCAACTCATCGACGAGAATCTTCCCCACTATCGACTATTGGAAACTCTGCGCGAGTATGGCCGCGACGGCTTGGGCGAAGACGAGCGCGACATGGTTCGGTCCCGACACGCAACTTGGTACCTCGAAGTCGCCGAACGATGTGCTCGATCTTTGGCGGGACCCGATGAGGCGATCGCGGTCAAAATGCTCGACCGCGACTTCGACAATCTGCGCGCTGCACATCTGTGGTCTATAGAGCATTCGGACATCGACACGGCGTTACGCCTGGTCGCCGGGCTCAGAGAGTATTCGTTCCGGTGCATGCATGCCGAGATCACGATCTGGGCCGATGCTGCGATCGCCCTACCCGAGGCCAGTGCGCACGATCGCTATCCCGTCGCTGTTGGCGTCGCAGCCTACGGTCGGTTTGTGCGAGGTGACCTCGAAGGCGCCATCGAACTCGGTGAGCGTGCCATCGCCGCTGCTGATCAACTCGCCATCGATGGCTCCGGCATCGCTGAACGCGCGCTCGGCAATGCGTGGTTCTATCGGGGAGACATCGAACGAGGGGCCGAATGGATCGATCGCATGATCGCGTCAGCTAGGAGGGGCTCGCCGGCCCGCCTCGCCCACGCGCTATATATGCGATCAGTTGCCTTCACCAGTGTTGGCGACAATGTCAGCGCTGACCAGTTTGCCACCGACTCCCTCACCGCCGCCGCCGATTCAGGATCGTCCACTGCCCTGGCTCAAGCCCATTACGCCCAAGGTCTTGCCCTCAAGTCGACGAGCCCAGTCGAAGCAACCGCTGAGCTACAGCGAGCGGCCGATATAGCCAGAGATGCTGGGAACCGGTGGATCCAAGCATTCGCGCTCACCGAAGTGCTCTGGCTCGAGGCGCGCCAGGGCCGACCACGCGAAGCGCTTGCGCGCTACATCGACGTGATCGACCTTTGGTATCGAGGCGGGGACTGGGCTAACCAATGGCTGTCTCTCCGGCACGTTTTCGGCATCCTTGTTCAGCTTCGGGCTGACCTCGCTGCGGCAACGCTCCATGGTGCGCTCACCGCTGCGGGCTCTGCGTACGCCTTACCGTTCGAAGCCGCCGACGCACAGCGAATCGGCGCCCTTGTAGACAATCTCCGTGACCGGCTCGGACCTGCCGCCTTCGCTTCAGCGGTACGGCGCGGAACCACCCTCAGCGATGGCGAGATCATCGATTTTGTACGCGCGCAGATCCGCGCACTCTCATATCCAGAGTGACTCACGTGCGGTGCCAGACTGTCCTCCTCGTAAGGAGCGGTCCACTCGTGTTGGACGGGTCTGCTGTTGCCGAGCGGTACTTCCTTGGCTCGCAGGACGATCCCCATGATGACCACCATTTTCCGGCCCTGGAGTCGGACTCGGAGTACGTAGGTCGGGCTCGGCCCCCGGTGGGGCTGCCGGACAAGAATGGAGCCTGGCCGAGGGCCTCGGCCCAGTGGCGGACCCGATCGTCCGCACCGCCGGTGAGTTGCTGCAGTTCTCGGCGCTCGACAACGACAGTGTCCTTTTGGTCTGGCGTGTCTGCAGCTGCCTTCGAGCACCCGAGCGGGCTTCTCGGGATCGCACGACACGCCGTCGTCTCGCCGCTCACCAACGCGGAACGCGGGCAACGGGCGCAGAGCTGCGGCTTGGCCCGAACCGCCAGACAGTTCGTTGCACTGTACGAAGCGGCCGTTCAGCCAGCGGACCTCGCCCTCCGTGCGTCGGTAAGGCCATCGGCGTGGCCGTCACAGCTCGCCACCTTGAAGACCTCGCCTTCCGCCGTGCGATAGGTGCCCCGCCAGACGACCGGCACGTGGCAGTGGGACGGGTGCGTGGTTCCGTTGTCGTCCTCAACCAGGCGCCAGCACCGACCCGGCGCGACGGCAAACGCCTCGGCGTAGTGGTCCACCGCTCGAAGGTAGCCGCCGGCCGTATCGCACGCCGCGGCCGTGCGGCACGCCGACCTCCTCCCCGATCCGCGCCGCTGCTTGCCCGAAAACGGCAATCTCTTATAATCTTTGTCATTGAAGGCGCAAGGGTCCACGCGGACCCGCCCCCGCCGAGGGGGTTGCCTGCAGGGGGACAGCATGGATCGACTGGTCGGGCGCGTGGCCCTAGTGACTGGGGCCGGCTCCGGTCTCGGCGCGGCGATCGCACAACGGCTGGCGGCCGAAGGTGCGGGGGTCGGCTGCGCCGACATCGACGAGCCGGCCGCCCAGACCACCGCCACGGCGATCGCAGACGCCGGCGGTAGGTCACTCGCCGTGCACCTCGACGTCACCGACTCGCAGCAGCAGGCCACTGCGGCGGCTGCCGTGAACGAGGAGCTCGGCGGCATCGATATCTGCGTCGCCAATGCCGGCATTCCCGGCGTCGGGTCCGCCCACGAGGTGGACGAGGCGACCTGGGCCCGGGTCCTCGCCGTCAACCTCACCGGGGTGTGGTTGACGGCGAAGGCCGCGCTGCCCGCCATGTTGGGCCAGGCGAGCGGCAGCATCATCATGACGGCGAGCATCGGCGGCGTCCTCGGCGTGCCGAGGCTCGCCCCCTACGCCGCGTCCAAAGGCGCGGTCATCGCCCTGATGCGCCAAATGGCGATCGACTACGCCCCGCACGGCATCCGGGTGAACGCGGTGGCGCCGGGGACGGTGATGACCCCGTTGGTCGCCGCCAGCGCGCAGCTCCGCGGAGAAGAGGGTGGGGTGTCGGCCGACGAACGGGCACGCCAGCACCCCTTGGGCCGCCTCGGCTCCCCCGGCGACATCGCGGCCGCTGTCGCGTACCTCGCCAGCGACGACGCCGCCTGGGTCACCGGCACGGTGCTCGCCGTCGACGGCGGGCGGTCGGCGAAGGCATGACGTACGACCCGTTCGCCCCCGAGGTCATGGCGGACCCGGCAGAGGCCGGCCGTCGCCTGGCGGGATGCCCGGTCCACCGCTTCGACGGGGTGGAGCCGCCCTTCTGGACGCTGTCGCACCACCGCGACGTGCTTTCGGCGCTGCGCGACCCGGCCACGTTCTCGAGCCGATTCGGCCAGGGGATGCACTACACCGAGGAGCACAGCATGAAGTCCGACGCCCCGGTGCACACGTTTTTCCGAAAGCTGGTGCGCAAGGCGTTCACCCCCCGGGCCGTCGCCCAGATGGAGCCGCGCATCGAGCGGATCGTCGCCGAGCTCCTCGACGGCTTCGCCGGGCGGGGCGAGGCCGACCTCTACCAGGCCTTCGCCTCGCCCCTCCCAACCATCGTGATCGCCGAGATGCTCGGCGTCCCGGCCCGGGACACGGGACGGTTCAAGGGGTGGTCCGACGCGTGGGTGGCTGCCATGGGATCGCCCGACCCCGAAGCGTTCGCCCCCCGGATCGCCGAGATGCGCGAGTACCTCCTCGAACACGTCCTGCGACGCCAGGAGCTCGAGGCGAGTGGCCGCGGGCTTCCCGACGACCTGATCTCGGGCCTCGTCCTGGCCGAGGAGGACGGTGAACGACTGACCGCCGAGGACGTGGTCAACGTGGTGCGCCAGCTGCTCGTCGGGGGGAACGAGACGACCAGCTCGCTCATTACCAACGCACTCGTTCGCCTCACTGAGCGTCCTTCGCTCCTCCAGGGCATGGCCGGCGACCCGTCCCTCGTCGAGAGGATCGTGGAGGAGAGTTTGCGCTATGACTCCCCCGTCCTCGGGCTCTTCCGCACGACGACGAGGACTGTCGAGCTGCACGACAGCGTGATCCCAGAGGGAGCCAAGGTGATGCTCCACTACGGAGCGGCCAATCGCGACCCCCTCGTCTTCAGCGACCCGGGTCGCTTCGACGTGGACCGAGACGCCCAGGAGCTGCGGTCCCATCTCGCCTTCGGCTTCGGCCCCCACGTCTGCCTCGGCGCCGCCCTTTCGCGACTCGAAGGCCGGATCGCCCTGCGCCAGATCGCTGAGCGCCTGCCCGGACTCGTCCTCGCAGCGCCGCCCGAGCGGGTGACACCCTTCCTCTTGTGGGGCAAGCGAAGTCTCCCCGCGCGCTGGACGCTGGGCGAGTAGGCGGTGGTGCGCCGACGGCGATGCACTTCGCCGGCGCACCTCGCATCCATCGGCCCGCTGCATCGGGGGAGGCGGGTCCGGCGGCGGAAGCCGCAGCGGATGCCCGGGAATTACAGCCCCCATTGCGTTACTCTCACGGGCGCGCGTCCGATGTCGAGTGAACCGGGGAGCAAACATGCAACGGGGCACGTCGCTTGAACACGTGGCCTCGGTGCTGGCCATTGAGGACCGGGTGCTGCGCAACTACTGGGTCACCCAGAGCTACTCCGACCTCGCCTCCTCCCTCGCCGCCCTCCTCGATCCCGACACCGCCAACTGGTGCACCTTCGGCACCTGGGCGTCGTGCACGGTGGGACGGAACCTTCGAGGCGAGGACCTCCCCGAATGGCTCCAGAGGCGGGTGGTGCTCGACGACGGGATGATGGGCGCAGTCCAGCACGTCGCGGCACCGTCTCGGTGGGGCCACTTCACGCACCGGTTCCACGACGTCACGCCCGACGAGGTGGCCGAGGCGGTGAAAGAGGCGTTCGGGTCTTGCGCCATGAACCTGTCGAACGGCAACACCGAGGTCTTCGGCGAGATCGGCCCGGTGGCGGCCACGTTCATCACCGTCTACGGCGAACTCCCCTCCGCCGACGAAGGGGCCCGGGCCGGGGTGCTCGCTGCGTGTGACGGTGCGCCCGAGTTCGAGGGCGTCAACCACCTGGCGGCGGGATTCTCGCTGTGGTGCGACGCCCTCAACACGACCGACCCGATCCGGCGGAGCCAGCTCATTCTCGCCGGCTCGCTCCACCTCGGGACCCATGAGCAGCATCACCTCCAGGCGGCGATCGCCGGGAGCATGGACATGGGCATCAACCAGTCCATCGCCAACCTGAAGCAACGGCTCGCGAAAGAGGGCCGTGACCCCGACAAGGCCGACGCCGCACTCGATGAGGCGCTCCACCCCGTCGCCCACGGCGTTGGCGACGTCTGGGGCGACCTCATGACCGAGCTGCTCGGCACCATCGTGACCCCCGATGGCACGATGCGGCTCGACCACGACGTTCCCGCGGCGCCGGGACAGGCCTTCCTCTCACCGGACGTCTCGACGGTCGTGGTCGATGACCTCACGGCACTGCTCGCACGCTTCAACCGGGCCGACGCGGAGGGGCGCGACTCGAGAGCGATCGACTGGGTCAGCATGGACGACCGGATGAACTTCATCACCAACCTGTTCCGCTCCCGGCATCACCGCATGGCGCTGTTCGAGCCACCCTTCACGCCTGAGGTGCTGGCCGACATCGAAGCTGACACCCTGCCGGGCGAGCCAGCGGCGGCGGCTCGATGAGGGTCGCACGCGGATCGGGCGCGCCCGACGGGAGCGGCCTCGGGTGACCGAGATCCACGGGCGCGACGGCGCCTGGCGCCCCTCCCCTCCACCGTCGGTCGGCACCGAGATTTTCACCGACGAGTTTGTCGAGGAGTTGCGCAGGGCCGGTGATGACCCGGCGGACGCGGCCGTCACCACCTTCTTCGAGGCCACCGATGCCGGCCACGCCGAGTTGTTCACCAAGCTGGCCATGTCGTCGGCCGGCGCCGTCGCCGACGAGGACCTTCCGGGCATCGGGCCCTTCGTGAACGAGCTCGAGCCGTGGCCCGACTGGGCCGAGCCCGAGCTCGTGCGCGAGGGCCAGCGCGTCTTCGGCGACTGGGGACCCCAACTCGGCATGGGGCTCTTCATGGCGAGCATCCCGGCCGACTATGCGTTCGCCAAAGGCGTCCAGGCGCTCGGCCTCACCACCCGGCTCACACGGAACCCCAAGCGCCGCTTTGTCGAGACCGGCCAGATGATCATCGACGCGATGACCCCCGGCGCCCTCGAGGCAGGTGGGCGCGGGTACCGGGCCGTGCGACACGTCCGCCTCCTGCACGCGTCGGTCCGCCACGTGCTCCAGCACCCCGTACAGATCGAAGAGCTCGGAGCAGAGGCCGTCGCTCCGTGGGACGAGTCGCTCGGCCTGCCGATCAGCCAGCTCGAGCTCCTCGGGACGCTCTTCTCGTTCAACGTCATGGGCATCGAGGCCCTGCAGCGCACCGGCGTCACCTTGAGCCAGCGCGAGGCCGAGGCCTACGTCCACGTCTGGAACCTGGTCGGCCACCAGATCGGGATCCGCAACGACCTCCTCCCCCTCTCGCTCGCCGACTCGCAGTCGCTCTGGGACGTGCGCCGCAAGAAGGAGTATGGCCCGACCGACGTCGGCAAGGAGCTGACCGCCGCTGCGATCTCCTGCATGCAGGAGCTGTTCTCCTTCACGCATCTCCCGGGGCTCCCGGCATCGGGCATTCGCCACTATCTCGGTGACGACACGGCGGACATCCTGGGCGTGCCCCCCGCCGACTGGACGCGCTCGTTCTTCTCCTTCCTGGCACGCACCGACCGCTCGCTCGGCCGCACGCTGGCACAGACACCGGCCGTGCGCTCGATGACCGCCGCCCTCGGCAGGCGCATGTGGAAGGCCTTCGAGGCCTATGGGCGACAAGGCGAGCGGCCGAGCTTTGAGGTCACCGATGAGCTGCGCCAGGCATGGGGGCTGGGTTCTTGAGCGCGAGGTGCCTCGCCGCCGGCGCCCTCGGCGGCACGTCGAGCCATGCGCGCCACAAATAGAGTCTCAGTCGTGCAGGCAGGATGGTGTCGATGACCACCGAGAATGTGGCAATCCTCTTCACCGACATCGTCGGCTCGACGGCGCTCTCCCAGCGCCTCTCGGCCGAGGGCGCCGACGATGTGCGGCGGGCGCATTTCGCCGTTCTGCGCCAGGCCATCGCCAACACGGGGGGCGTGGAGGTGAAGAACCTCGGGGACGGGGTCATGGTCGTGTTCACGTCGGCCTCCGCCGCACTCGCCTGCGGCGTCGCCATGCAACAGGCCGTCGAGCAGCACGACCGGCGCGGCCTCGACAGGGTGGGGCTGCGGGTCGGGCTGAGCGGCGGCGAGGTGGTCCATGAAGAGGAGGACTACTTCGGCGACCCGGTGATCGAAGCAGCCCGGCTGTGCGCGAAGTGCGAGAGCGGCCAGATCCTGGCCGCCGACGTGGTCCGCCTGATGGCGGGTCGCCGGAGCCGCGTCGAGTACCGCCCGGTCGGCGAGCTCGCCCTGAAGGGCCTCTCGGATCCGGTCGCCACCGTCGAGCTGCTCTGGGAGCCCTTGGCCGGCTCGGCAGTCGGCACCGTCCCCCTCCCCGGGCGCGTGACGGTGCGACCGTCCGCCGGCGTCGTCGGGAGAGACACCGAGCTCGCACTCATCGCCGACGCCGCCAAGCGCATTTACGGAAGCGACGGTCGCGAGGTCCTCCTGGTGTCCGGCGAGGCTGGGCTCGGCAAGACCACCCTCGTGGCCGAGGCAGCTCGAAGCGCCTATGACGCCGGCGCCTGCGTCCTGTTCGGTCACTGCGAGGAGGACCTCGCCACCCCCTACCAGCTCTTCGCCGAGGCACTCGGCCACTACGTGGCGCACACCGAGGAGGAGCAGCTGCGCGAACTGGTCGAGGCACACGGATCGGAGTGGATGCGCCTCGTCCCGGCCCTCGCCAGTCGGATCCCCGACCTGCCCCCGTCAAAGGCCACGGACTCGGACTCGGAGCGCTACCTCCTCTTCGCAGCAGCTGTCGGCCTCTTGGGCTCGATCTCCCAGCAGCAGCCGGTCGTGCTCGTGCTCGACGACCTGCAGTGGGCGGACAACGCCAGCCTCTTGTTGCTACGGCACCTGGTGGCGGCCGAGCACCCGGTTCGCCTCCTCGTGCTCGGCACGTTCCGTGACAGCGAGCTGGCCCAGTCCCCGGGCCTGCGCGAGACGCTCGGATTGCTCCGGCGACACCGTGGCTTCACCCGCCTCGAGCTCGAGGGCCTCGACGAGAACGGCGTGCAGTCCCTCATGGAGGCCGCGGCCGGCCATGCATTGAGCGAAGAGGGCCTCGGACTGGCCGACACGCTCTTCCGGGAGACCGACGGCAATCCCTTCTTCGTCACCGAGCTGCTCCGGCACCTGAGCGAGACCGGCGCCATCCGACAGGACTCGAGTGGCCAATGGGTGGTCGAGCACGCGGGAAGAAGAGTCCTCCCCGAAAGCGTCCGGGAGGTCGTCGGCGGCCGGGTGGCGCGCCTCGGCCATGCGGCGGCACAGGTCCTCGTCACCGCCGCGGTGATCGGGCGCGACTTCGACCTCGAGCTGCTCGAGTGTGCGACCCGTGTGCCCGTCGATGACCTGCTCGACATCTTGGAGGCCGCCGAGACCGCGGCGTTGGTGCGCGAGGTGCTCGACCGCCCCGGCCGCTACAGCTTCCGCCACGCCCTGATCCAGCACACGCTGCACGAGGAGCTGGGCCCGACGCGCCGCGCCCGCGCCCACCAGCACGTGGCCGAGGCGCTCGAGGAGCTCTGCGCTGGGGTGCCCGGGAGCAGGGTGGGCGAACTGGCCCATCATTGGATCGAGGCGACGAAGCCGACCACCCTGCCCAAGGCCATCCGCTACTCCAAAGAGGCGGGTGACACGGCCCTGCGCTCGCTCGCGCCGGACGACGCCCTCCACCACTACGCCAAGGCGCTCGAGCTCTCCGTCGGTCTCATGGACCCCGACCCCGTGTCCCTGGTGGACCTGGCCATCGGCCTCGGTACCGCACAACGCCAAACCGGCGAGCCGTCGTTTCGCGCCACGCTGCTCGACGCCGCCCGCCAGGCGGGACACCTCGGCGACGTGGAGCGACTCGTGGCCGCTGCCCTCGCCAACGACCGGGGCTTCTACAGCGCGGTGGGCGCCATCGACGCCGAGAAGGTGGAGATCCTCGAGACGGCCCTTGAACAGCTCCGCCCAGAGCACCCCGACCGCCCGCTGGTGCTCGCCACGCTGTGCTCCGAGCTCACCCATGGCAGCCCGCTCGAACGTCGGCGTGCCCTGGCCGACGAGGCGGTGATGATCGCACGGGCGTCGGCCGACGACGCTCTGGTCGCCAGGGTCCTCAATCACCTCTACGTCCCACTCCAGGTGCCATCGCTGCTCGAGCTCACGACCGCGTGGACGACAGAGGCGCTGGAGCGCTCGGAGCGCACCGGCGACCCCGTCTTGAAGTTCTGGGGCGCGCAATGGCGAGCCGAGTCGGCTGCCCGGTGGGGCGACCTCACCGAGATGGACCGCTGCATCACCATCCACGGCGCAATGGCCGAGCAACTCGACCAACCGATCTTCGCCTGGGGCCACGCATTCGTGCGCTCGTTGCGCGCCCAGATTGCTGGCGACGTCGACCTGGCCGAGCAGTGCGCCAGCGAGGCACTCCAGATCGGCACCGACGGCGGCCAGCCCGACGCCGCCATTATCTTTGGCGCGCAGCTCATGATCGTCTGTGGCCAGCGAGGCACCATGAGCGACCTGGCGCCCCTCATCGAGCAAATGGCGTCGGAGACGCCCGACATCCCGCGGGAGCTGTTCACCTCCCTGCTCGCCAAGGCGCGCGTCGAGGGCGGCGACCTCGAAGGGGCGCTCCCCCTCTTGGAGGAGTTCGCGGCCGCCGGCTTCGAGCTACCCCAGGACCAGGTGTGGATGACCGGCATGGTCGACTTCGCCGATGCGGCCATCGAGTGCGGTGAGCCGAGCTACGCCGCACCGCTCTTCGAGCGGCTCGAGCCCTGGGCGGGGCAGCTCCCCGTCACCGGCGCATCGGCACTGGGTCCGGTCAGCCACTACCTCGGGGGACTTGCGACGGTCCTCGGCCGCCTCGACGAGGCCGACGCCTACTTCGCCCACGCGGCCGCCATGAGCGAGGGCATGGGTGCGAAGTTCTTCGGCGCCCGGACCAACCTGCTGTGGGGCAGGATGCTCATCGGTCGCAACGAGGATGGCGACGCGGCGAGAGGTGAAGCCCTCCTCGTGGCCTCGCGCGACGCGGCGTTGACCTACGGCTACGCCGTCGTCGAACAGCGCGCCGCTGCCGCACTCGGCGACCTCGTCGGCTGACCCGGGCCGTCGAGCGAGCGATAACCCCGAATCAGCGACAGGGGCTCCGCGCCCCGGTGAGGTCGACCGGGAAGAGCGCCCCGTTGAACCCTGCCGCGTTGTCGGCCGGGCAGAAGTTGGCCGTCGAGAGGTTGTACTCGGCGTTGAAG
>Ga0302198_10001342_pt1 | contig 26942 bp, 24 predicted proteins | sample II_Bog_N2_2_FD_193521 | JGI IMG/M metagenome (GOLD analysis project Ga0302198, IMG submission 193521) | Peat permafrost microbial communities from Stordalen Mire near Abisko, Sweden - II_Bog_N2_2 | ecosystem: Environmental > Terrestrial > Soil > Wetlands > Peat | place: Sweden: Abisko... | reverse complement strand
TTCAGTCCCGCCCTCGACTGTGGACCCGCCACAATCTTCGGGCTCGGCTTCGTCTGGCCGCTTTTTCGCCCGCAACGCCATTTACGCCAGTAGTGTGAACAGGCCCTAGCTTTGCGCCTTTGGCGCTTCATGGCTCGGCGTAGATGTCGAACGCCGAATCGTTCAAGGAGTACCCCTTTAGTGGCATCCGGCATAACGTATGTGTTAGTGCCAAGCTTCACTGTTCCGTTCCATAATGCGAGGGTGTAGGCTGTGAGATCCCTAGCCATATCTGTGCAATCCACTGCCAGCTTTCAGAGGAAGCCCAGGAAATGCAATCGCGGTCGGAATCCGAGATATTTGACCGCGACCCGGACCCGACTCTGGACGAACTGGCTCAGCTTTCGTCCGTATTGTGCAACTCGGATTACGCCTACATAGGCTGGATCGACTCGAACCGGCTGTACTACAAATCGCAGGTTGGATTCACCTCGCCCGAGCAGCAGCGGTCTCTGATCGTCTGCCATTCGATTTTGGAGAATGGCGAGCCCCTGCTGGTCAGGGATACCCAGCGGGATCCGCGGTTCCCTCGCGACGGAATCCCTTTAGTAGAGGGAAAGCCTTGCCGTTCTTATGCCGCGGTGCCGCTCATCGCCAGCACCCGGCAGGTCGTCGGCGCCTTGGCCGTGCTGTCGCACAAGGCGAATTGCTTCAGCAATGAACATCTGGTTCTGCTGGAGATCATGGCCCGCCAGATCGTAACGCGGCTGGAACTTTATGCCTGCATCACTTCACAAGAGCTGACTCAGCGGGCTCGGCAGCGGGCCGAGCGAGCGCTCGCCAACGAACGATTCTTCGTGGCCGCCGCGCTGGATTCGATTCCCTTCCTCGCAGCTCTGCTCGATGCAGACGGCTGCATCGTGAGGCTGAACTACCCCTGCCTGCAATTGACTGGCCTGACGCTCGCCGATGCCGTCGGCTCTGAATTCATTGAGCAGATCCTCGAACCCGATGACCGGGACTGGGCTTCGGCAGTTTTTCGGGAAGCGGCCGCAGGGGAGGTTTCCGGCCCGCACGAGACGGTATGGCGGACGCGCAGCGGCAGCACCCGCCGCGTCAGTTGGACCCTGCGTCCTGTGCCGGGATCGGATGGCATCCAGTACCTGATTGTCAGCGGCCAGGATGTAACCGACCAGCGCGAGACGGAAATCGCGCTCCTCTCCAGCGAAACGCGCTACGAACAGACGGTCGAGAACAGCCTCGGGTTCCTCTTCACCTGCACAATGGTGGGCCAGCTCACATCTCTGAATGCATACACTGCGGAAACCCTCGGTTACCGGGTCGAGGATCTGATTGGGCGTTCGGTCACTCTTCTGCTCGATTCCGACGGCGAGGCCGCCGCCCAGGAGGCTCTGAAAACCATCGAGGCTGGCAAAGAGTGGCAGGGCCAGTTGAAGGTGCGGCGCAACGACGGCGAATTTCGCAACATAGCCGTACGCAGCCGCCAGATGGATCTGCCGGGAGAACAGCCGTTTATTATCAACCACGGCATGGACGTGACCGAGCAGGTTGAGGCTGAGCAGGCGTTGCACCTGGCCACGCATCAGCGCGAACTGATTCTGGACTCAGTGGCTGACGGCATTTATGGCATCGACTTGGAAGGCCGCCTGACCTTTGTCAACCTGGCCGCCGCGCGCACCCTTGGGTACACCCCTGACGAACTGGCCGGCTGCGATGTGCACGAGGCCATCCACCACAGCCGCGCCGACGGCACGCCCTGCTCCAGAGACGACAGCCCAATTCTCCAGGCCATGCGGCGGAACGAAGCCGTTCACGTGCGCGATGAGGTCTTCTGGCGCCAGGACGGCGCCGCAATTCCGGTCGAGTACAGCGCTAGCCCGATTACGGAGAATGGACAGATTTCCGGCATGGTCGTGGCCTTCCAAGATGTTTCCCAGCGCCGGCGCCTCGAGTTGATGAAGGATGAGTTCGCCTCGACTGTCAGCCACGAACTGCGCACTCCGCTTGCCGCGCTGCGCGCCTCGCTTGGGCTCATCGCCTCTGGCGCCCTGGCCAGCAAGCCGGAGAAACAGAGCAAGATGCTCCAGATGGCGCTGGGCAATTGCGACAGGCTCGTGCGCCTGGTCAACGACATTCTCGACTTCGACAGCGGGAAGAAGGGAAAGTTGCCGATGCGCCGCCTGACGGTCGAGGCGTTTAACCTGCTGCGCCGTGCTGTGGGGATGGCTCAGGCACAAGCCAGCGCCGCCCGCGTCAGCTTCCGCATCGACGCTTCTCCGGCGCCGGTCATGGCCGATGAGGAGCGCATTCTGCAGGTACTTCAAGAACTGCTGGCCAATGCCCTCAAGTTCTCGCCCCCTGAGACTACGATCCGCCTGGCCGCGCAGCCGCTCGACGAAACCGAGGTCTGCTTCACTGTCGAAGACCAGGGCTGCGGGATCGCCGCCGAGAAGCTGGAACACATCTTCGACGGATTCCAGCAGGGCGACGCCTCGGATACACGCGCCATGGGCGGCACGGGCCTCGGACTCGCCCTCTGCCGCGGCATCATCGACCAGCACGGAGGCCGCATCTGGGCTGAAAGCACCCCAGGCCAAGGCAGCCGGATCCTGTTCACCTTGCCCGCCGCCGCGGCCTACACGCGATAGCGGATCGGGCGCGCGGCAGAGCAACGCATTGTGGAGCCTGCCGCGCCGCGAACCATCCGATGCAGTTGCTTCCGGAAATGAGAGGAGCGTAAGGCAATGGCGCCCAGATTGTTGGCCGGCTTGGCCGTATTGTTCTCAATGTTCTTGCCGGCGGCATTCGCCGCTGTTACTCCTTATCCTGCCTATCCCGGCGCGGCGCCGAGCCTGGCTTACAAGGTGACCGTGGACGGCCAGGCTGTCTTCGTCCATCGTTTCCCCACTTACAACCAGTTCCAATGGATGGACCATGCCAGCTTCTCCATGACCGGCAAGGTGCATGTCACGATCACTTCGCTCGTCAACGATCGGAATGTAGTTACCTGTTACATTCGGCCGCTCGCCTACGGCATTCATCCCCAGATCGCCGGCAACACGATTAGCTTCGATCTCGATCAACCTCGGTATCTGGTGGTGTTCTTCAACGAAGAGCCAACCTTTCAAAGCCCCGGATTGCTTTTGTTCGCTGAGCCCGAGGAGAAGAATGCGCCGAAGCTCGGCGATCCCGGAGTCGTCAACGTTCTTGACTACAAAGTCGACAACACGGGCAAGACTCTCGATACAGCGAAGATCAATCAGGCGATCAGCGACATCTCTGCCAGGCCCGGTGGCGGAGTGCTTTTCTTCCCCGCCGGAGTTTACCTGACGGGCACGGTGCTCATGCAGAGCAACGTCAAGCTCTATGTGGACGCGGGCGCGCTGATTCGAGGGTCGCGCAAGAGTGCGGATTACATTTCACCGCCGATACCCGAGGGAGCAAGGCCGCTCAGGGCCATGTTCGTTTTCAACAACGTCGAGAATGCAGGGCTGATGGGGCGAGGCGCCATCGACATGGAAGGCTACCCATGGCTGTGGCACGATTTTCAGCCCGATACAGGAGATGGAAAGGCACGATCCGAAGAGGGACTTGTGGACGATCCACATGCAACCGGAATCAAGGGCTACATCGTCAACCATTGCCGAAACATTTCTTTTCAGGGGCTGCTGCTCCTGCGCTCCGCCTATTGGACTGTGACGGTCAGCGACACAGAAAACTTCTCCGCTACAAATATCAAAATTATCAACCGCAAGCAGCAGTACCACGACGACGCATTCGACTTCACCGGCAACAGCAAACACATTCTCGTGCAGGACAGCTTTGCCATGACCATGGACGATACCTTTGCCTTCTACGGCGGCAAGCGATCCACCGTGGAGGACATCGTGGTCAAAGGGTTTGTGAACTACACCTATACTTCCGCGCTGGCCATTGGGTACGGGGGCGCGCCGAATATCGAACACCTGCGCTTCGAGGACGTACACTTCGTCACCAACCAGAACAAGTTTGCTGTCTGGATTCAGATGACGCCCGCGTATTTCATCGGCAAAGGATACACATCGGGACTCAAGTCGAGCGAAGATGTTTCTCTCGACGATTTCAAGTTCGTCAACACAACCTTTGAGAACGGCGGCGGCCATATCTACATCGACGGCGGCAAAGCGGCGTTGACGAATTTCGTCTTCGAGAACTGCACGTTTGGGAAGGCGACCCGGCCCGGCATGTTGATGGGCTCGAAGGTTGCGCCCATCCTGTTCAAGAATGTCAAGATGAACGGAACTGTGTTGCGCAAGGGCGATCAGCTCGCGCGGGGTGGCTACGAGGTATTCGTCCCTGTCAAGTTCGAGCCGTGAGGCCGGGTGACGCCCGTTTGCAGGCGGACGTCCAGGCCTTCTTGATGTTCTCGCGGTAGCATCGCCATTCCTCAATCGCATCGCAGGGCAACAGTGGGATTCACCCGGGTCGCAGAGCTTGCTGGAACCAGCGTTGCCAGGATCGCCACCAGAATCAGCAGGCCAGTCACTCCCGCGAAGGTCAAAGGATCGTGCGGGCCGACGTTGAACAGCAGGCTGGACAGGAGGCGGGAAAGCGCCAATGCCAACGCCAATCCTAGAAATACTCCCGGTACGATCAGTCGCAGCGCGTTGGTCATTACAAGCCTCAGAATGTCGGCTCGCGACGCTCCGACGGCCATTCGTATTCCAATCTCCTGAGTACGCTGAACAACGAAAAAAGAGATCACTCCATACAGTCCGATCACGGCGAGCAGCAGTCCTGTGAAGGCAAAGAAGCCAACCAGAAGCATTTCAAAACGAGGCCGATCCGCCAATTTACCGACTCGTTCAGAGAGGGTCTTGATGTCCACCGGGACCGTCGGGTCGAGCGATGCGACTTGTGAGCGGATCCATGCCTCGGTTGCGGCCGGCGGCAGCGTTGTCTTGAGGATCAGCACAGAACTCCGATCCCAGTCCTGCGCTCTCTGGCGCCGCAGCCGGTAGTACTCAGGCTCCTCGCCGCCGGCAAGACCGCCGTTTTTTACATCCGCGGCAACCCCCAGCACGGTATAAAAAGTATCGTTCGCCGCAGACGCGCCGCCTGCGAAGCGCAGATGCTGTCCGAGCGGGTTCTGCCCTGGAAACAAGCGATCAGTGAGCAGCTTGCTCAGAACCACGAAGCGGTCGTTCGATGTGAGTTCCTCATCGGTAAAACCCTGGCCCCTCACAATCGGAATTTGCAATGCCCGAAAATATTCTGGCGTGACCCATCGATATGCAACCGTGCCACCTGTGCCGGATGTCAGGTCGGGCTTGCCAACCACGTGCAGCGCGGCAAAGACCTGATCTCGGTGATATCCACCTGGTGGCAGAGAGTCGCTGATTGCCAGTGCCGCGATGCCGGGCCCGTAGCGCAGATTGCGCTCTAACTGCTGGAAGAACGCCATCTGACTTTCTGCTGTGGGGTAGGATGTTTGGCCGAGGGAAATCGCGGCCGTAACAATGTTTTCCGCGTTCATTCCGAGGCTCTGTTTATCGAGGTTCCAGAAACTATGCGCCAGAAGCGCTCCACCGGTGAGAAGGACCATGCTCCCAGCAATCTGTGCAATGACGAGCCACCGTCTCAATACGGTATGACGCAAGGCCGTCCGCGTACGTCCCGTCAGCGCTTCTGTACCCACCTTGCGTATGCCCGACAGCAGCCCGAAGAAGACGGCGCAGAGGAGCGAAGTAGTGAGAGCGAAGGCGAGGATGCGCGGATCGATTCGCGCTTTGCTCAGAAAAGGCATCCCATCCGGAGCCATGGCGACGAACGCCCGCAGCAGCAACGTGGCGAGCAAGCATCCGGCTACTCCGCCGGCAACAGACAAGACGAAAGACTCTGTCAACGCTTGGCGCACCTGGCGCATCCTGCTGGCTCCCAATGCCGACCGAACGGCCAGTTCTCTTTCCCGGCTTGCGCCGCGCGCCAACATCAAGCCAGTGATGTTGGCACACGCAATCAACAGAACCGCCAGCACAAGGCCGAGCAGAATCCACGCGGCCAGGCGCACTTCATGCACCTGGCGATCGCGCAGGGATCGCACTTGCAGGTGGACTTCCTTGCGGAATGGCGCTGGGGCCAATCGCAGGGAATACTCGAACAACGGCTCGAGTGCGGCCTTTGCTTCTTCAGCGCTCACTCCTGGCTTGAGACGGGCAAATGCCCACATGGGATGGCCGGGATCGGCGTGACGTTCTGCGGCCACATCCAGCCTCTCCGCCAGTACAATGTCCACTGACTGCAAACGCGGCATCTCGAAATCCTTTGGCAGCACTCCAACGATCTCTGTAGCGTTGCCGTCGATGCGCATCAGCGTGCCAACCACCCCCGGGCTCTGGCGAAAACGTCTGAGCCACAGGCCGTAGGAAATCAGCGCCGCCCGCGGGCCGTTGGGCCGGTATTCCTTTGCTGTGAAGTTCCGGCCGATGACCGGCGAGATGCCCAGGGTAGGCAGGAAGTTTCCTTCCACACGGGCACAGTCGAGCCGTGCGGGGTTAGCTTCCGTCAGATCGCAAGGTTCCACTCCGATCTCGGAAGTCAGGGCCACGAACGGCTTTTGATTGTCCTGCCACTCGTAGTACGAGCCGCCCAACATGAACTCCTGCGGCTCGATTGGCGCAACCAGGCCTACGGAGACGAGGCGGCCTGAATCGCCGTAAGGCAGGCTGCGGAAGAGAATTCTGTCCACAACGCTGAATACAGCGGTGGTCGATCCGATCCCCAGCATCAACGTCAGCACGACGGTGAGAGAAAACGTCGGATTGCGCCGGAAGCCGCGGAGAGCATACCGCACGTCCTGCGCGGAGGTTTCGAGCCAATAGCCGGGCCGCGCTTCCCGGCATTGCTCGCGGGTGCGCTCCACTCCTCCGAATGCAATGACGGCTTGCCTCCGCGCTTCCCAGGGAGACATGCCGGCCTGGATGTTGGCCTCGATCTGCTGTTCAAGATGGAATCTCAGTTCTCCATCCACTTCACTGTGGCTCCTGCCAGCGACAAAGAAGCGTAGCCGTATCAGAAACTCCTTGAGCATGTGGTCTCCTAACCTTGCTCAAGCACCAGAGCAACGGCGCCTGCCAGGCGATCCCAGCTTTCGATCTCCGCTTCCAACTGTTTCTTGCCCGTGCGCGTCAGAGCGTAATACTTCGCTTTCCGGTTGTTCTCCGACGCCTTCCAGTCAGCCTGAATCCAACCCTTGTATTCCAGCCGGTGCAGGGCTGGGTAAAGCGATCCCTGGCCGATCTGAAACACATTCTGGGAGACCTGCTGGATACGCAGGGCAATTCCCCAGCCGTGCATAGGCTCGAGCACAAGTGTTCTCAGGATGAGCAGGTCGAGGGTTCCTTGCAGAAGATCCGTAGGCTGCGGCATATCCTTCCTCTTGACGTTCTACAAGACAATGATCGATTCTCTTGTCGAATGTCAAGGGGAAAATGCCGAACACGATTCCGATGCTCGAATTTCGCTGTTCAGAAGCCCAGATTGCGCATAATAGCCATGGCACTTGGCGAGGGTGGAGCACCTGACGCAAAACTGGTCTGATACTCGATTCTTTCCGTAGCCTCTAAGAACCTCTGATTAAGAACTCATCCGCAAATAGCTAGCGCCGACCTCCAGGTCGGCTGTCGTGCGGGCCTCCTGGCCCGCGCTGGGATGCTGGCGGCGAGGACGCCGCCAGTACATCCGCTCTGGAGAGCGGCGCTACTCAAATGTGCAATTTACGGATAAGTTCTAAGTCCTGTTTTGAAAGGGCACGACTTCAGTCGTGCCGATAAAGCCTGCAAAATCAACAGGGCTTTAGCCCCTGAGTGAAGGCCGTTTTGCTAATTGAGACTTGTTTAGAGCTTCCCTAAAGCCCACTCCTTTTGTTGCATTTGCGGCACCCTTCGACTTCGCTCAGAGCCAGCTTGCGCTGAGCTTCTCTATGATAGCGCCACATTGAGGTTGTCGATGGCTTCGTCGATCTCCTGGGTGCTTTTGAATCCCACGGTGACGCAATCGACCCCGGCATTCTTGAACGCGAAGCGCATGGCGACCTGGCGGTCTTCGTGGCGCACGAAGGTTCCATTGCCGATGAGCTTCATGCTGATTACGCCCATCCCGTCCTTCTTGACTTGCTTGACATGCTCGACAACCTCATCCACGCAAGTTGGATTGTTGTCGTTCGTGTAACTGGGCCCATCCATGCTGGCGCCTTTGTGGTTCATGCGGATCATGGCGACTTCGAGCCATTTGTTGCCGGGCATCTGGCGGAGCGCAGGCAGGCCGTGGACCGAGGCGCCGCGGGTGCGGATGATCTTCTTCGATTGGGCATCGAGGATCCCATCCTGCCAGCGGCCGGTACGGGCTACCCACTCGGGCGTGTGCTGCCAGTGGAGCAGCATAATGTCAAAGTACTCGGTCTGCGAGATGCGGCGCATCTCGTCGAAGCGCTTGCCCGGATCGACGCCCTCGTCGGTGGTCACCTTGTTCATGAGCTGATAGCTTTCGCGCGGGATGCCCTTGAGGGCTTCGCCAAGCATGGCGGGGGTGGAATAGGACTCGGCAGTCTCAAAAAAGCGGATGCCGCGATCATAGGCGTAGTGAACCAGGCGGGTAAATTCCTCCTGGCCAAGCGCGGACTGCACGTAGCCGTTATTACTGCCGGTGCCGAAGGCCAGGCGCGTGACATTCATGCCGGATTTGCCAAGGGTGACGACTTCAGTGGCTTTGCTGGGCGCGGCGTGCAGCGGGAGAGCGCCAACGGTGCTTACAGTTCCGACGGCAAGCGAACCTCTGAGGAATTCGCGGCGAGAGAAAGGACTCATGGGAACCTCCATAGTCAGGCCGGACGAGGGGGCGGGGACGGCCTTTGCGGAGATGGTAACACGGGACGGGCACCCGGTGGATTCCTGGGCCGGTCCACGGTCAACTTGGCAGGAATGACTCGAATCGAACGATCGCTTCGGCTATCGCACCGCCAGCTCCGTCGCCATGACTTTCAGCCGGGGCTTGCACCATCGGGGACAAGCCTTCGGAGCATTCCGGGCACAGCAGCGCCGCCACGCGGCCTTGATTGGATCGTTCAAACCGGCCATGCTTGCGGCGCTTCCTGCTGGCCATGAGACAATGCCCTCGACAGCCATTCTTCCTCCCAACTCTCCGGCTGCTGGATAAAGGCCCATGGCCAAATCTTCAAGCGTAGCGAACCTGCTGTTTGGCCGGCCGCTGGCCACCAGCGAAGAACGCGCCGAACACATCGGCCCCATCGCCGGCATTCCCATCTTTGGACTCGACGCACTGAGCTCCGCCGCTTACGGCCCCGAGGCCGCGCTCACGCTGCTCATTCCGCTTGGCCTGATGGGCGTGGGCTACATTGTCCCGGTGAGCGCCGCTATTGTGGTCCTGCTGGTCATTGTCTTTTTCAGCTACCGGCAGACCATCGACGCTTATCCGCAGGGCGGCGGCTCCTATACAGTGGCATCGCAGAATCTGGGCGAGGGCGCGGGTTTGCTGGCCGCCGCGGCACTGATGATCGACTACGTACTCACGGCGGCAGTGGGCATCTCGGCCGGCGTGGGCGCGCTCATCTCCGCCGCTCCCGGCTTGCAGCCCTACACGCTTGAACTCTGCCTTGCCGTGCTCTGCATCCTCACCATCGTGAACATGCGCGGCGTCCACGACACGGGCGTGGTATTCATGATTCCCACCTACCTGTTCACGGGAACGCTGCTGATCGTGATCGGCGTTGGCGCGTGGCATGCACTTGGCAGCGCGGGCCATCCGCACCCAATGACTGCAATCCCGACACTTCCGGCAACCACGGTCGCCGTCGGCTGGTGGCTGCTGCTCAAGGTCTTTTCTTCCGGCTGCACGGCCATGACCGGTGTCGAAGCAGTCAGCAATGGCGTAATGGCCTTCCGCGACGATACGCGCAAGAACGCCAAGATTACGCTGACCATCATCATCGTTCTGCTGGGTGTGCTGCTGTCCGGCATCGCCTTGCTCTGCCGCGCTTACGGCATCGCCGCCACCAACCCCGACGGACCGGGCTACGAGAGCGTGCTCTCGATGCTCACCCGCGCGGTGATGGGGCACGGCTGGTTCTATTACGTCACCATCGGATCGGTGCTGCTGGTGCTGGCTCTCAGCGCCAATACCGCCTTTGCCGACTTTCCCCGGCTTACGCGCGCCATCGCCCTCGACGACTACATGCCCCACGTCTTTCTGTTGCGCGGCCGCCGGCTGCTTTACTCCTGGGGCATCTATGTGCTGGTGGCGCTCACCGCGGTGCTGCTGATCGTCTTCCGCGGCGTTACCGACCGGCTCATTCCTCTCTACGCTATCGGCGCATTCATGGCCTTCACGCTTTCGCAGGCCGGCATGGTCATGCACTGGAAGCGCAAAGGCCAAGCACGGACGCGCATGTTCGTCAACGGACTGGGCGCTCTGGCCACCGGAGTTACCGCCGTGGTGGTGCTGGTAGCCAAGTTTGTTGATGGCGCATGGATCACGGCTTTGCTGATCATGTTGATGATCCTGTTGATGCGCTCGGTCAAGCGCCATTATCTTCGCGTGAACAAGGAGACAGCCCTGGACCGGCCCATCCTCCCGGCTCATATTTCTCAGCCGATCGTGGTGCTGCCTATCGATCGCTGGAGCCGCATTACGGAGAAGGCCCTGTCCTTCGCACTCACCATGTCCTGCGATATTCGCTGCCTGCATGTGCAGACGGCGGACGATCCGGACGAGATCTCAAGGGACTGGGAAAGGGACGTGGCCGGTCCATTGCGCGCCGCCGGCAAGTGTGTTCCCAGGCTCGACATTCTCAAGTCGCCCTTCCGTTACGTCCTGGCCCCGGTAATCGACTACATTCTGACCGTCGAGCGTGAGTCCGAATTCAACAAGGTCTGCGTACTGGTGCCGGAATTGGTGGTTCGCCACTGGTGGGAGAATCTGCTGCACAACCGCCGAGCCGACATGCTGAAACTCATCCTGCTCATGCGCGGCAATCGGCGCATCGTGGTCATCAATATCCCCTGGTATCTTGAGCGGGACTGAAGCGGGCTGCTACCCTCCCATGCGAAGCGGCGTCCCACTGACAGACATATTTGGCAGACTCGCGTTCAATCTCGGGCGGTTCCGAAGCAAATTGGCCGCCTATTGGATGTTCGCGCATCCGGGACTTCATCGAACCGGGGTCGAGAGGATAGTCTATGAAGGTACAGCATCGCAGTCGCGGCGTCGCCACCGGGGCCAGGCCCTGCGAGCGGCAGACCAGCCACACCAAGGTATTGAGGAGAGTTTCAAGTTGAAGAGGACGTTGCTTCTATCGATTCTGGCCGTGATTCCGGCCGCGCTTATGCCCCTGGCGGCCGCAAGCCAGGTTGCCCCCTCTGTTGAAAAAGGCTCGGTCGGCGGCGGCGACAAGACTTACAACTGGGAGGCCTTTGCCGGATTCGGCTACACCAGCCTCAATCAGGTCAACCAGTCGCGCAGCGGCTTGATGGGCGTCAACCTCTCCGTTACACGGGATTTCGGCAAATACTTCGGAGTCACAGCGGACGGCGCTTATTATAAGTACGCAATTGTGTCGGGCAACCCCGGAGCTCCGACGGTCGACGCAGTCCTGTTTGGACCCGTGGTTCACGCCGAGCTATACGGAAAGTTCAGCGGGTTCGCTCACGCCCTGATGGGCGGGGAACACACGGGCGGCGAAAGCCAGACTCCCAACATCTCTTTTGCGGGCGGCGTCGGCGGCGGATTGGAATACAAGCTCGGACCTCGACTTTCCTTGCGCGCCTCCGGCGACGACATTGCTTCGTCGTTTTCCCTGATCAATAACTCCAAAGCTCTGGGATACTCGCCCCATCTGCATTGGAATTCCCGCGCCGCGTTCGGTGCTGTGTACAGATTCTAAGCCGATCGAAGCCGGATCGATACGATTGACGCAAAGTGGGGTACGCCCACGCATCCGCCTTTTTTCGCTTTGCTCGATGAGATATCTGCCGGTGAGCACCTCATTTGAGAGGCATGGGGAAGAGAGTCGGAGTGCTGGTCGCCGGGAACAGGGGTTTGAGTTATACTGGTTGAAGCCTCAAGAGGGCAGGGGAGTCCCTGTCTCACTGGCGTTGCGACGGGGCGACGAACCCCATCCAAAACGAGAGAAAAATGCCCAAATTGAAGACCCATACGGGCGCGAAGAAGCGCTTCAGCAAGACTGGCACCGGCAAGATCAAGCGGGGCCAGACGAAGACGCGTCACATCCTTACGTCGAAATCGCCAAAAGTGAAGCGCAAGCTGGGCCGGACCCTGCTGGTTTCAGACGGCGACTACGCGAAGGTAGCGCGCATGATTCCTTACGCCTGACCATCTGCCGTGGGGCGGACCCTTGCATTGGGTTCGTGCCGCTGCTGTTGATGGGCCAAGACAGAATTGGCCCCCGCCAGATGCGAAACGCGTTCGCATTGGCGAGAGATCAAGGCTTGCAAGAGCGAGTGAAGAGGTTTACCGGCCTGAAGTTGATGGCCCTCCTGCCTCCAGCCGCATAACCGAACGCAAAATGGAGAAGAACCGATGCCCCGCGTAAAACGCAGTACCAAGCGGCATGACCGCCGCAAGAAGATTCTTGAGAGAGCAAGCGGTTATTTCCTTACCAAATCGAAGCTCTATCAGGCAGCCCAGGAAGCCGTCGAGCGCGGCCTCAAGTTCGCCTACACCGGCCGCAAGCAGAAGAAGCGGCAGTTCCGCTCCCTGTGGATCGTGCGCATCTCGGCCGCCGCCAAGCTCAACCACACCAGCTACTCGCAGTTCATCAACGGCCTGAAGAAAGCCGGCATCGAGCTCGACCGCAAGATCCTGGCCGACATCGCCGTGAAGGACGCCGCTGGCTTCACCAAATTGGTCGAACAGGCCAATGCGGCCCTTGCTGCGGAGAAGAAGGCAGCGTAAGCCGATTGTTGCCGGAAGACAAGAACGGCCCGGAGCCTGGCTCCGGGCCGTTCTGTGTTTAGAATAAAGGGGCAAAATAGGCTATAGTCGCATTATTAACATTATTGCGTTGAATATTGAGGTATAGGAGGATAAATTTCGGCTATAGATGTTCTTTGTCCTAATCGCAGGGGATCCAAGCGGGTGATCTACGCGTCGGCTGGAACGCCGCGGATGAGGACACGATAGACAAGCGAAAATTATCTATACTCGAATTATTGACACAATACTGCCGACAGTGAGAGTATAGTGGACATGTTTTGGGCTATAGGCGGCAATTCATGATCCATCGCTTGGAGATCGAGAACTTCTATTCCATCCGCGAGACGCAGGTGATCGACTTGCGCATCGGCGCGAAGGTACCAGACGATGAGGGCCGGTTTGCCCAGATCAACGACGGCAGCGGTGAGCGGGTGCCGAAGACGGTAGCCTTCTTTGGAGCCAATGCATCGGGAAAATCGAATGTTCTCAAAGCGCTGACATTTCTGCGCTGGTTCCTGGTTGACAGTGTGAATGCAGCGCCAGATGCGATGCTAGAATTTGTTTCATTTGCAGACACTACGGGCACGGCGTCGCCTACCCGAATCAAAATTTATTTTGACTGGTTCGAAGACTTGTCGAACACGAATCTGCGTGAGATGGAAGGCCGGCCTTTTGCGCTATACAGTTACGAACTTCGTGTCATCAATAATCTTCGCATCTTAGATAATCCTGAGCGCGGTGGGATAGTCCTTTCTGAGCAACTCAGGATGCATCCACCGTCGGGGAAATCAAGGCGGGTCTTTGAGCGGAGTGCGGACGGGGAGGTGAAGTCCGACACCGGATTCTCACTGAAACGCTTCAGTCACATTTTGGCAAAGCTTCGGAAGAATGCGAGCTTGACTTCCACTGTCGCGCAGTTCATTGAGGAATCCCCAGTGTCGGTCTTCTTGGCGTGGGCAAAGCGAATTCCCTCAAACCTCCATGGTCACAAATTTGATCTGCAAGAGAACGCGATGGTGCAGTATTATGCTTCACACCCTGAAATGCTCGCCAGTCTGAACGAGGTCATCCATCGCGTCGACTTCGGTCTGAGCTCCGCTTCCTTTATGCAATTGCCTTCTGGCGACCTTGGGGTGACTTTCGCGCACAAAGGACTGGATTTCCCTCTCATATTCCAGGCGGAGAGTGAAGGCACCAAAAACTTCGTCAAGATGTTCCCCATTATTAAAGAGGCACTCATCGTTGGGGGGACCGCAGTGGTGGATGGGCTGGACTCAACGATCCATCCAAACCTTTTGCCCGTGATACTGCACTGGTTTTATGACAAGGAAACCAATCCGCACAATGCCCAACTCTGGATAAGCGGGCACAGCGTCTCACTTCTCGAAGAGTTGCGCAAGGAAGAGATTTTCTTTACCGAGAAGGATGAAAACGGGCATACGCGGGTTTACGGCCTTAAGGACATCGAGGGCGTACGTCGTGTAGATAACTTCTATCAGAAGTATCTGGGAGGCGTGTACGGCGCTGTACCGCGGATCGGATGAGCCGGCTGCGCATTAAGCAGCGTACTCGCATCTATCTGGGATGTGAGGGGCAAAGCGAGCAGAGTTACGGGGCGCGATTGTGCCAGATTGCCGAAGCTGCCGGGCTGCAACTTCATTTCGATAACGACGTTCTGCAACCGGGCGGCGGCGATCCTCTGGCCCTTGTTCAGTTGGCTATCCGACGAATAAGAGAGAAAGAAGCCAGGCGCGGCATTTTTGCTTTTCGGTCAATCTTGCTAGACCGGGATAAGGTTGGGTTAAAGCCGGAGCGGGATGCGCAAATTGGACAACTTTCATGTAGGAATCGGTTGCATCTGATCTGGCAAGAACCCTGCCACGAGGGTTTTCTGCTACGGCATCTGGATGGACACCAGACCGCGCGGCCCATCACGAGCGATCTGGCCGAGCAGGCTTTGAAAAGCGTATGGGCTGAATACCAAAAGGCGATGCCAGCCATTCGGCTCGCTACAAGAATCGATTTGCAGGCGGTTCGGTGTGCGTGTTCGGTTGAAGCAGCACTGGCCGCCTTTCTGGATCAAATTGGATTTACGCCGAATTTGTAGAACACCGTTCGCACACCCATTCACTCGGCGCCAAATTCCCGTGGCGCGCAGTGCCCCCTACGCAACGGGGCCGGTGGTTTATCCTGCTGTTTACGCATGATGAACGAAGAGATACCCAATTTAACGGCATTTGACGAGGCCGCGCTGGACGAGGCGTTTGCCTTGGTGGAGCGGCAGGCGCGCGGCGATGCAGCGGCGCTCGACGGCGACGCGGCTGTAGAGGCCTTTCGGCTGAAATGGCTGGGGACCAAGCAGGGGCGGCTGAAAGAGGTGTCGGCCCGGTGGCTGAAGGCTGCTCCTCCTGAGGCCAAAAAGGCGCTGGGGATGCGCTTCAACGCGCTCAAGCCGGTGGTGGAGGGCCTGCTGGATGCGGCTCTTGGCGCCGGCCCGAGCGAAGCGGCTTTGGCGGCCGAGGCCATCGACATTACGCTGCCCGGAACGCGGCGGCTGACTGGGGCCGAGCATCCAATTACGCGCACGCTGAACGAGATTACGAGCGTGTTTGCGGCGCTGGGCTACTCGGTGGGTGTGGGGCCTGAGGTCGAGACCGACTACTACAACTTCGAGTGCATGAACTTTCCGCCGGGGCATCCGGCGCGCGATACACAGGATACGCTGGTGGTGGCCGGGCAAGAGCGGCGCTCGCAGCGCGACCGGCTGCTGCTGCGCACACATACCTCGCCGGTGCAGATGCGGACCATGGAATCGCAGCCGCCGCCGGTGCGCATCGTGATTCCAGGCAAGGTGCACCGCAACGACGCGGCCGATGCGACGCACTCGCCGATCTTTCATCAGGTCGAAGGGCTGTGCGTGGACACCAACATCACCTTCAGCGACCTGAAGGGCACGCTGGATCACGCCATGAAGGCGCTGTTTGGCTCGGCGGTGAAGACGCGCTTCTTCCCGTCATTCTTTCCTTTCACGGAGCCCAGCGCCGATGTGCAGATCAGCTGTATCTTCTGCGGTGGCAAGGGCTGCCGCAAGTGCAAGAACTCGGGCTGGATCGAGTTGCTGGGCTGCGGCATGGTTGACCCGGCTGTCTTCGCGTTCGCGGCGGAAAAGCAGCCCGGATACGACCCGAAGAAGATTTCCGGCTTTGCTTTTGGCATGGGCGTCGAGCGCATTGCCATGATGAAGTATGGTGTGAGCGAGATAGGGCAGTTTTATGCGGGGGATATGAGGTTCCTGGGGCAGTTTGTTTAGCGAGTTGGCGCGCTTAGCGCGATGGCAAGATGGCAGGTTGGCAATATGAGCAGGACCCGGCATTATCGCGATTTGATTGCATGGCAGAAGTCCATGGAACTGGCGCGGATGATTTATATGCGGACGGAGGAATTTCCAAAGTCAGAGACGTTTGGGTTGCGGATGCAGTTGCGCCGGTCTGCCGTGAGCGTGGCGAGTCATATCGCCGAGGCACATGGACGTTTGAACGATGCCGAGATGCGGAAGGGACTCGGAGCAGCTCGCGCAGCTATCAATGAATTGCAGACTCAAACCGAATTGGCGGCAAGCCTGGCCTTTTTCGAAAACCCTACAAGTGAAGAGCTACTGGACCTTGGTACTCGCGTGGCGAAGTTGATCAATGGTCTCCTGGGAGTGTTGGAATCAGACTCGGAACCATCTGTGCGCGAACCCGCCAACTTGCGACGCGAGCAGCGCGCCAACTTGCGAAGAGAGAACCTTGATCAATGAAGATACTGACCAAATGGCTTAGAGCATACCTGCCCGCACTGCCGGTGGGCGACGCGCGGCTGGCTGATGACTTGACCCTGCGCGGGATTGCTGCCGAGGGGATTCACGACCTGGGCGAAGGCAACGGCTCGCTGTTCGAGATGGACATTACCACCAACCGCGTCGACGCGATGAACCACTACGGCGTTGCGCGCGAGGCGGCGGCAATCTATGGCTTGCAGTTACCGGCGCTCGATTTCGTTTTGCCTGAGGCACGCGCGACCGCCAAAGCTTTTCCCGTGCGCATCGAGGCCGAGGATGCTTGCGGGCGCTTTACGGCGCGGGTATTGCGCGGCATCACCATCGGCGATTCGCGAGACTGGTTTGCGGGCGCGGAGGTGGCCACGTATTTTGGACTGCTGGAGCAGAAGCGCATCTCCAATGCCGTCGACGCGACGAACTTTGCCTGGCTGGCAATGGGCCAGCCCACGCACGCCTTCGATCTGGACAAAATCGAGGGCGGAATTGTGGTGCGTCGGGCGCGCAAGGGCGAGCGGCTCAAGACGCTGGACGGCGTGGAGCGCACGCTCGATCCGGAGGACCTGATCGTTGCCGACCATGCCAAGCCACTGGGGCTGGCTGGGGTAATGGGCGGCTGGGACACGATGATTACGCCGGGGACCACGAATGTGCTGGTGGAGGCGGCGTGGTTTGATCCAGTTGCAGTGCGGCGAACGGCACGGCGGCATGGGCTGCATACCGACGCCAGTCATCGCTTCGAGCGCGGTGCGGACTTCAATGCCGGGCCAGTCGCCTCGGCGCTGGTGAGCAGCATATTGCTGGCCAACGGCGGCTGGATCGAGGGCGAGCTGGTGGATGCGCGGGTTGCGGCAATCGAGGCGCGGACCGCCAGCCGCAGGCCGGTGGCGCTAGCGCTCAGCGAAGTGCGGCGCATCCTGGGCACGACATTGGCCGCGGAAGGCATTGGCGCGGAGACTGTCGAGGGCGTGCTCATGGCGCTTGGATGTGGGTTGACCACCTGCGGTGGGGCGGCTGGTGATGAATCGTCCTGGATGGTGAAGCTGCCCAGTTGGCGGCTGGATTTGGAGCGCGAGATCGATCTGATCGAAGAGGTTGCTCGTGTTTACGGCTACAACCGCTTTGCCAACACGCTGCCGGCTTTCGGCGAAGGGGTGCGCGCGCTGCCCTGGGCAGAGAAAGAATCGGAAGTCAGGCAGACGCTGCTGTCGGCGGGCTTCCATGAGGCCATCGCCAGCACCTTCTGCTCGGCAGCCGAGGCAGCCTTGACGGCGCCGCAGCCGGGGCTTGTGGTCCCGCTCGGCAATCCGCTCAGCGACGAGGCGGGTGTGCTGCGTCCGTCGCTGGTGCCGGGAATGCTGGCGATGATCGCTGGAAACCTGCACCGCGACGTGAGCGATGTGCGCCTTTTCGAAGTTGGCACGGCCTTCAGCGGAACCACAGACAAAGTGGAAGAACGGCCAGCCCTGGCCTTCGGCGCAGTGGGCAGCTTGCCAGAGCAGGGAGCGTTGCATGCGGCGCGACCTATTGAGTTTCACGATGTAAAGGGAGTGGTCGAGCAGGTACTGGAGAGGTTTCAGGCGCGAGCCGCCTATTTCGATCGCTTTCCGGCCGAGTCTGGGCTTACTCCTGAGTGGCTTCATCCCTACCGCGCCGCGCGGGTGGCCGTGGACGGCGCCACTGTGGGCTGGTTCGGCCAACTGCATCCGCGCGAGGCCGAGGCCCGCAAGCTGAAGGCGCCTGTACTTGTGGGTGAGTTGTATCTTGACCGGCTCTACAAGCTGTCGCTGCGCAAGCCGGTTGCGCGCGAGATTTCGCGCTTCCAGCCCGTCCGGCGCGATTTCTCGCTGGTTTTGGATGAGACCATCGTCTGGGAGAAGATTGACCGGGCGCTGGCTGGATTGCAGATTCCCGAGCTTGTGGAGTGGCGGGCGCGCGAGGTTTTTCGCGACGCAAAGTTGGGCAAGGGCGAATACTCGCTGCTGCTTGGCGCGACCTTTCAAGCCCAGGGCCGCACCCTGCGCGAGGAGGAGTTGCAGAGCTTTCAGGCACTGGTGGTGGATGCGGTTGGCAAGGCGGGCGCGCGGTTGCGGACGTAGACACGGAAGGGCGCATGATCGGCGCTATACTTGCACGGGTGCAGAGCATTTGAGCGGAGGGGTTAATTATGTCGGAGTTTTCGTGGAATACCGAGGTGGTGGACGAGCGGGAACAGCAACAGCGCGAGGCGGAAGCGAAGCAGCCGGATGAATTGGCAGTGGCGCCGGAGACGGTGGCCTTGAACGCAAACGACTTTTCGGCGTTGGAAGAGCGGATTCTGCGCGCCGTGAACATGGTGAAGCGGGAACGGCAGGCGCGCGCTGAGGTCGAGGAGCGGCTGGCAAAGGCCGAGGCGCAACTGCGCGAACAGGCCCCGCTGGCAGAGCAGTTGCAGAATGAAGTGAACGCATTGCGCGCCGAGCGCGACCAGGTGAAGGGCCGCGTGGAGCGGTTGCTCGGTCAACTCGATGCGCTGGAACTTTAACGAAAGGTTTGGGAGGTAGGAGATGGCTGAGAGACAAGGCGGCAATGCAGCCGGCTACGTGACCGTCGAGATCTACGACCAGATCTATCACCTCTCGGGCCAGGACGCGGGGCACATCCGCGAACTCGCGGCGCGGGTTGACGCCAAGATGCGCGCCGTCGCCGCGCAGGGCCGCACCGTGGACTCGCTGCGGGTGGCCGTGCTGGCGGCGTTGAACATGGCTGATGAATTGTCTCTGGCCGGCGGCGCCGATGCGCAGGTGGGCCATGCGCGAGCAGCCAGCTTGAGCGGGCTGCTGGACGAGGTGCTCGAGGAAGACTGGAAGACAGGCTCGTAGGCTCCGCGGCCTTCCCGCCAGCCATAGACATTCTTGATAGAAACATTCCAACCGGGCGGCACGATCAAGAGCTGGGGAGGAGACGCATGTTCCGAGTCCATCTTTTTGAACACAAGAAGCTGATTGGTATTTTGGCGCTGGCGCTGGGAATTGGACTTCCAGCAGCCGGCTTGGGCCAGACCGGTGCGCCTGTGCCTGATGCAACCAAGACGGAAGCGGCAAAACCAAATTCGATTGGAACTGATTCGCTTCACCCGGGCGAACCTACCGATCCCAAGGCCCGCAAAACGTTTGCTTCGGCAATCGATTGGGAGAAGCGCCACGACGACGGCGCCGCGGAGAGCGACTATCGCAAAGCCAACAAGCAGGACGGCGGCCATTGCTGGGAGTGCCTGTGGCACGCGTATCGGCTGGCGATGAATCTTGGCGCGTATAAGGATGCAGTGGACATAGCGCGCGATTGGCTTCCGGTGGCCCTAAGGGATGCGGACAAAGCCACTGTCCATTACCGGCTGGGGATAGCCTTGCAGACTCAGGGCGTCAGGGAGAAGAAGGACAAGTTTCTGGCAGAGAGCGGCGACGAGTTCAAGGCTGCCCTCGCGCTGGATCCGAAGTTTACACAGGTGCGTTTCAATCTGGGGGTCTCACGGGCGCGGCTTCATCAGGATGAGGCGGCACGGGAGGAGTTTTCCGAGTTCCTGAGTGAGGAACGGAGCAATCAAAGCTTGCGCGATCGCGCGCTGCGTTACATGAATCGCATTGACCTGGCGCGCGCCACCATGGCGCCTCCCTTTTCAGTGACCACGTTGGACGGGCAACGGGTCTCAATGGACGCTCTTGCGGGCAAGGTGGTGCTGATCGACTTTTGGGCTACCTGGTGCGGTCCCTGCCGCGAGGCTCTGCCGCACATTCGTCAGATCGCCAAGAGGTTTGACGGGCAGCCGCTGGTGGTGCTCAGCATCAGCCTGGATTCGGACGAAGCCAAGTGGAAAGACTTTGTCGGGAAGAACGGAATGACCTGGTTGCAGTATCGCGACGGAGGATTCACAGGCCAGATCGCGACGCAGTTTGGCGTGACGGCAATTCCAGCTACATTCACCATCGACGCCGATGGCGTTCTGGAGGACCAGCACGTCGGCGATGCGGACATCGAGGGAAAGCTGAAAAAACTGGTTGCACGAGCAGTTGAGATGGGCAATCGCGCACCTGCGCCTGCGGCAGCGGACAAATCCCCGGGTGGCGGGCAATAGCAGAGAGCCGTCAGTTCCCGATTTCGCCGCATGGTTCACAAAATCGGGGACAAAAACGTAGCACAACGCGGCCTGCTCGCACAAGACTTGTAATTCCCGGCGCGGACCCGTACTATCCGCAATAGAAACCGGCCTGCAAAGCAGGTGGGTGGTCAACGCTGGTTGAACCAATAATCATGAACAGGGGCTCAACTCGACAATCGGTTCTGTGTGCCGTGTCCGCCAGTCCGGAATGCCTAATGAACCGCGGAGAGCTCCACCGTCTTAGGGCGGGTTCACCAGCACATCATCCACGGCCCAGCGGGCCGGATTCTACCCTCCTCGTGCCTGAGGGGCTATTCTTGCTCAGGTGCATCCTGTCCTCTTTCACATCGGTTCGATTCTCATTCCGGCCTACGGCGCACTGGCCGCGCTGGGTGTGTTGCTGGCGCTGTTTCTGGCGCAGCGAACGGCGCGCATCGCGGGCGTCGACGCCGGTCCTGTCTGGAATCTCTGCATCGTGGCTTTGTTTGCAGCCCTTCTCGGCCAGCGCCTGCTGCTGGTGGCGCTGAACTGGAACGATCTGCTCAAGCATCCTTCCTGGGTATTCGGGTTGGGGATGGTTCATCATCCTTTGCTGGGCGCTGCGGGCGCGCTGGCGGGCGCGGGGTCCGCATTGCTCTATGCGCGCTGGAAACGGCTGCCCTTGGGTACTACAGCCGATGCGCTGGCCGCGCCGCTGGCGCTCGGGCTGGCGTTCGAGCAACTGGGCGCTTTGCTGGCCGGGTCGGGCTATGGAACAGAAGCTACCGTTCGCTGGGCTGTGACGTATACCAATCCGCTGGCCGCACGCTGGAGTGGCACGCCGCTGGGCATTCCGCTGCATCCAGTGCAGGCCTATGCGGCGCTGGCTTTTTTGACGCTCTCGATTTTGCTGCTGGCGATCTTGCCGGGCAGGCGGCAAGAGGGCGATCTTGCCGGGCTGTTTCTGCTGGGAGCCGGCGTGAGTGTCTTCCTCACGGAGCTTTGGCGCGATCCCGAGGGCAGGGGCACATTGCTGGGCGGCGCGCTGGATGGGCCGCAGGCTGCGGCCGTGTTGTTGGTGCTGGCCGGAGGGCTGGTATTGCGGGAGAGGAAAACGAAGGGTCAAGGGTCGAGGTCTCCCACCCTTTCGCCAGAAAGACGGCGAAAGGATGGGGCACCCACGGTTGAAGAGTCGCAAGCAAAAAACGAGGCTGTAAATGACTGAACTGCGCACCATCGAAGTACCCGCTGAGGCAGCAGGGCAGCGGCTCGACCAGTTTCTCGCTGCGCAGCTTGAGGGCGTGAGCCGCTCGCGCGTGCAAATGCTCATGGACCAGGGCGATGTGCTGGTCAACGGCGAACGGGAAAAGGCTTCGTTGAAGCTGCGCGGCGGCGAGCGCATCGCCATTACCGGCGAGCCCCATCCCGCGCCGCTGAAGGCGACGGCAGAAGACATTCCCCTGGACGTGGTCTATGAGGACGCGGACCTGGCGGTGGTGAACAAACCGGCGGGCATGATGGTTCACGCCGGGTCGGGGCAAAATGAGGACGCGCGCAGCCGGGGCACGCTGGTGAATGCGTTGCTGTACCGGTTCAAGGCGCTTTCTTCCACGGGCGGCGACCTGCGCCCCGGAATTGTTCACCGGCTCGATAAAGATACGAGCGGCCTGATCGTGGTGGCCAAAAACGACCGCACCCATGCGGCGCTGGGAGAGATGTTTGCCAGCCGCCAGATGAAAAAGACCTACATTGCGCTGGTTCAGGGAAAGGTGGAGCGGCAGAAGGGTACGATCAATGCCGGGGTGGGACGCGATCCCATGCGGCGGACGCGCATGACCGCAAAGCCGCAGGATAATGCTCGGTCGGCGGTTTCGCACTACGATGTGGCGCGCCGGTTCGAGAACCGCTTTGGCAAGTTCACGCTGGTGCGGGTACGCATTGAGACTGGCCGCACCCATCAGATTCGAGTACACATGGCGTCCATTGGGCATCCGGTGGTGGGCGACTTGCTCTACGGTGGCGCGGGGCAACTGACCGATCAGGTGGCCTCGCAAGCCGCCACATCCAAAGCCGCGCGGCGCAAGTCGGAGCCGGAAAGGCTGAGGCTGGGAAGGAACTTTCTGCACGCGGCGCAGCTTGAGTTTGTACACCCCACGACCGGCAAGCTGCTGCAGCTTGAAGCGCCGCTGCCGGAGGAGCTGGAGAGCTTCCTCGCCAAGATGGAAGGCGCCGCGGAACCGCCAGCCAGAAGAGCAAAAGCTTAGGCCGTTCAGCGCTGCTGCAAAGAATGCAGAAGACAGTCTCGAATACTACACGAAATTCGTGTACACTATTCTCGTATGAAAAACATTACTCTTAGCGCCGACGAAGACCTGATTGAGCGGGCGCGCCTGATTGCGCGCGGACAGCGCAGAACCGTGAACGAAGCGTTCCGGGAATGGCTTGTGCAGTTTGTTCAGAGCGCGGGGGATGCCCAGGGTTTCGATGGGCTGATGAAACGCTTGCAGCATGTCGATGCCGGCCGGCGCTTCAGCAGGGACGAATTGAATGAGCGATAGGTACTTCCTGGATACGAACATCTTCGTCTATTCGTTCGATCAAAGCTCCCCCGCGAAGGCCCAGGTGGCCGCGCAACTCATCCGCGAGGCTCTGACGACGCAGAAGGGCATCGTCAGCTATCAAGTCGTTCAGGAGTTCTTCAATGTTGCCCTGAGACGGTTCTCCCAACCGATGAAGGCGACCGATTGCGAGCAATATTTGAGTACCGTCTTCCGCCCGTTGCTTGGCGTGCATTCCTCACAAGCGCTCTATGTGGAGGCATTGCATCTCCAAGCCCAAAGCGGGCTTTCGTGGTACGACTCATTGATCGTCTCATCGGCGATCCAGGCACGGTGCGATCTTCTTTTTACCGAGGATCTCCAGCACGGGCAGCGGTTCGGAACTCTCCAGGTCAGGAATCCATTCCTCTGATTTTTCAAGATCGCATAGAGGAGTGTGGACCGCTCAGATCAGCCAACAATGTCGCAGACAGAGCGGCTATTCGCGAGGTCGCCAAAGCGCGATGATGCCGGGGCAACTGATAAAATGAGGAAGTTATGATCAGACAAGCGTTCGTTTTCGTGCTTTCGGCGGCGTTTTCGTGCGCCATTTTGCCCGCGCAGACACCCGCGGCTTCCCCCGCCGCGCCACAGGCTGCCCAGCCCGCCCAGACACCGGCCGTCCAGCAGCCAGCGCCTGCTGACCAAGGCGCCGATGCGGGCGTGCCTACGATCAAGCTGGGCGTCAACGAGGTCAACCTCATCTTCACCGTCACCGACAGGCACGGGCAGTACAAGCCCGACCTAAAGCAGAGCGATTTTGCGTTGCTTGACGACCAAAAGGCGCCGGCGAAGGTCAACTCCTTCCACCAGCAGATCAATCTGCCGATTCGGGTGGGAATCGTCATTGACGCCAGCACCTCGATTCGTTCCCGCTTTCAATTCGAGCAGCAGTCGGCCACCGAGTTCCTTCTGCAGATTCTCAAGGCCCGCAGCGACCGCGCATTTGTCATGGGATTCGATGTAACTCCCACCGTGACCCAGGACTGGACCAACAATATCGACGCCCTCGAGGTCGGCGTGAACCGGATGCGGCCAGGCGGCGGAACGGCGCTGTTCGACGCGGTATACACCGCTTGCCGCGACAAATTGCTGGAAGGCGCGCGCGACCGCGAGCCGGTGCGCAAGGCCATGGTGCTGATCTCGGACGGCGACGACAACCAGAGCCGCGTCCATCCCGACGAAGCCATCAAGGAGTGCGAGCGGGCGGAGACAATCATCTATGCCATCAGCACCAACTGGACGCCAAGCCGCGGCAGGGGAGACAAGGTCCTGACCGATATGGCCGAAGCCACCGGCGGCCAGGTCTTCTTTCCGCCTTCGGTGGAACAGATGTCGGAGAGCTTCAAGCAGATTGAAGAGGAACTGCGCAGCCAGTACGCCCTCTCTTACACTCCAGCCGACTTCAAAGCGGATGGCTCTTTCCGTCCCATCTATCTCTATTGCAATGACCGGCATTACCAGGTGCGCGCTCGCAAAGGGTATTTCGCGCCGAAGCAATAAGGTCAACGGATTTCCGGATCAAGTTCGGATGGCCGCTCCATCCTTTTCGTGTTCGCTGCGAAGAGGGTGGGACTCGCCGTTGCTTGCGCTGCTCTTACTTAAACTCTTGCTTTCAATCTTGCCGCCGGTATGTTCCGTTTCAGGACGATTCCGGAGCCTTCTGTGCAGGTTTGACCCGCCTTAATCTATCTTTTCTTCTTCTCTCGCACATTCTCGCGGTTACGCGATGAAATAGAGCATGGCGATGCCGGAATCTCTCACAATGAGATTCCGGTGCGGCTTGCGGCGAACTGAGTTGCAACTTCACTGAGAAGTTAAAGACTGTTCGGAGTATATCGAGCAGCGGAAAACTGAGCGGGCTGGGGGAAATCGGGTGATCCGGCAGGCGATATCGTGCGACATCTGCGGAACGGAGAAGAAGCAGACGAACCACTGGTTTGTGGCTCAAGACCAGGGCGGGGAGCTGCGCCTGAGCGGATTGAACCTGCGCAATCGCCTTCGCCCTGGGACCAAGCATCTCTGCGGGCATACATGCCTGCACAAACTGGTGGACGATTTCATTTCCAGGGCCTTGGCGGTGCGGCCTCAGGCGGACGCCGCCGAAGATGCCGATGCTTTGGCGCCCGCGACAGCTACCGATACGAGCCTGACCTCTAGTGCGGCGTATGCGAACACGGCGCTGCCTTCGCGGCTGGCTACCCCTCCGACCCCGCAATTGCCTGACAGTCCACCGCTCCGCGCGCTGCCGGCGCTGGTTGCCATGACGGGCAAACTTCAAGCTGAAGCGCCCTCGCTGGTGCCTGACGAGCCACTCCGCTTTGCGTCGCGCAACTGGCGTTCGGAGGCTTGGGAACGGGAGCGCGAGCGAGAATTGCGCGCCATCGAGCAGACTCCGAACAAGATCGCTCGACGCCGCACCGGTTCTTAGTCTGGACCCAAAACTGGTTCTTCGAGCCGCCCCCTATTCTGCCGTGCGCTGGGATTGAAGCAGCGAGAGCAGTCCAGCCTCGTCAAGGACAGGGACTTTCAGTTCACGGGCCTTGTCGAGTTTCGAGCCCGCTTCTTCGCCGGCCACTACGTAGCTTGTCTTCTTGCTGACGGAGCCGGCGGTCTTGCCGCCCGCAGCCTCGATCCTGGTCTTGGCCTCGTCGCGGGTGAGCCTGGGCAGCGTGCCGGTGAGTACAAAGGTCAATCCCGCCAACTGCGCAGAGCGCTGTTTCTTCTCTGCGGTCATATCGACCCCATCGTCCTTGAGAGTTTCAATCAGAGCCAGGTTGGCGGGCTGCGCAAAGAACTCCAGAATTGCCTGGGAGATGCGCGGGCCTACCTCTTCCACGCGCTCCAGTTCTTCGACGCTTGCTGCGGCCAGCTCGTCCATGGAGCCGAATTCCTGTGCCAGCAGCTCCGCAGTGCGTTCGCCGACGAAACGGATACCCAGGCCCATCAGCACGCGGGCCAGGCCGGCGCGTTTTGAGCCTTCAATTTCTGCGATCAGCGCGCGCGCCGATTTTTCCGCGAAGCGTTCGAGGCCGGCCAACTGTTCTTCGGTCAGGGTGTAGAGATCGGCCACGCTGCGCACGAGCGCGCGATCGAGCAATTGCTGCACCACTGCATCGCCGAGGCCTTCGATGTTCATGACCGAGCGCTTGCCAAAGTGAAGCAGGCTTTCGCGGAGCTTGGCGGGGCAGTTGGCGTTGACGCAGCGGTAATCGACCTCGCCTTCAACGCGTACGACTGCGCTTTTGCACTCTGGGCACTCCGTTGGAAACTGAAACTCCTGCGTACCCCTGGGATGCGCGCTGTCTGTAATCACTTCAACAACTTTTGGAATTACGTCGCCGCCGCGTTCCACCTTTGCCCAGTCGCCGAGTTTAAGGCCCAGGCGCTCAATGAAGTCGGCGTTGTGCAGGGTGGCGCGGCTTAC
>Ga0302198_10001319_pt1 | contig 27115 bp, 15 predicted proteins | sample II_Bog_N2_2_FD_193521 | JGI IMG/M metagenome (GOLD analysis project Ga0302198, IMG submission 193521) | Peat permafrost microbial communities from Stordalen Mire near Abisko, Sweden - II_Bog_N2_2 | ecosystem: Environmental > Terrestrial > Soil > Wetlands > Peat | place: Sweden: Abisko... | reverse complement strand
GACATCGCCATGGTGTTGGCGATCCCCAACATGCCCACCAGCAGCGCGATCGCAGACGTGCCCCACGCCGCTGCATGCGCCAGCACCACCAGTTGGTTGTTGCTCGCTCGCTCCATCGCCGGCACTGCTCGCAGCCCGGGCAGCGCGGATTCGATCGCCGCCTGCGCTTTACGCACCCGGTCCTCCGGCAAGTCGCCCGGATCGCCCGGCTTCAGCTTGACGTGAAACGCCGTCACCTTCCCCTCCAGGCTCGCCAGCGTCTGCAACTGGTCCAGCGGCATGATCATCGCGCCGGCCTCCAGTGCCGAGCCGCCGTGGTAGACGCCAGCCACCAGAAACGTTGTCCCTTGGATATCCATCGTGTCGCCGGCCTTCTTACCCAGGCTCTCGGCCAGCAACCTGCCAAGCATGACTTCGGCGTGGCCATCCTGCAGGCGGCGGCCCTGGTCTAGCGTCAGCGCCGCAAACTCGAACGAATCGGCCTGCCATCCGTAGACCAGAGCATTGACCTCCGGGGTCACGTCCATCATGTTGATGATCATGGGCGAGACCGCGGCAACCTCCGGCAAGGAGCGCAGCGTGCCCTCGGCGGCCTGGTTCACAGTGGTATTCATGAAAGTCCGCTGCACAACCGCCAGGTCGGTGCCGGAGGACTCATACATCTCCAGCCACGCATGCTCGAACCCGCGCGAGAAGCCCACCAGCGCCACAAATGCGCCTATCCCCATGCCAATCCCGCACAGGGTGAGGCAGGTTCTCAGACGCCTGCGCCCTGCGTTCTTCCACGCAAAGTTCGCCAGTGTCAGGGTTGTGCTCATTCCGAACCTGTCTGTGCAGTCATAGGTGGAGTCCAGACTAATCAGGGACTCAAGTCCTGACCACGTAAGACTACGCGGCGCTCTAGCAGTTTCGCAATTGCGGCCTGACTTGGCCCGCGCCATCCGATTTGGATAGACATTTAAAACCGTCGGGCCGGACAGGACCTGGTTGCGGTCTTGCCCGGCCCGATGTTACGAGCTGCTAGTTGATGGTAATTGGCACAATGAACGTCCGAGTTTCCGACGGGATTGTGGATCCCGGAGGTGCAGTGTAGGTTGCTGTGATGGTTACGGTCTGCGGACCAGTGGGTACCGGGGTGTAGAAGTCCACCTGGTTGCCACCGCATCCCTGCATTCCGGCGCCGACTGCGGCGATTGCGATCAGCATCCACAACATCTTGCTCAGTCTGCGCCGGCGCCGCACGCAGAAGGCGAGAACCCCGAACGGCAGGAACGCAAGCGCGGTCCTGGTGGCGGAGGTCCGCACCTGAGCTGAGTTGAAGAAGCCCAGCGGCAGAGTTGCGGGTGTCTGGACGGAGAAGACGCTCGCCGAACTGGCTCCCGTACCCGACGCCGTAAGGGCGACCGTTGGCGGCGTCATAGCGCAGGTGATGTAGCTCGGATTCTGCGTCGTGCAGGTCAGAGCCACGTTGCCGTTGAAGCCAAGAACCCCGGCGACTGTGATCACGGCCGACTCCGTAGCAGCAGACGACTGGTTGGCAGCCGGAGGCAGCCCGTTGCCGCTGGGGATGATGCCCGGAATGATGTTGACGACACCCGTCGAGGAGGACAGCGTGAAGTCCGGATAGTCAATCAGCAGTTTGGTTGCCGTCGTTCCCGTGGTCGGGCACGATGACGTTGCTGCCTGGCCAACCACCGAGCATTGGAAGTTGCTGTCGCCACTGTATGCAAAAGAGTAGATGTGAGTTCCCGGCGTGGTGCTGGTTGGGATGTAGGTCACCGATCCCCCGACCAACGGCAACGTCGTCAGAACAGGCGCCTGCGCTGCACCCGGTCCAGGTGCAGTCAGCAGGATAGGAGTGAACGTGTCGCTCACGGTGATCGTCCCGCTCGGTGTTCCCTTGCCGGCCGGCACCGAGGTACCAGCAGTCAGAAGGATCGTCGCGCTGGAGACACCAACCGTCGTATTCAACACCGATGTTTGCGCCGCCGCTACGCTGATGTTCGACGCAGCCTGCGTAACCGTCAGCGTGGACGACTTTGCCGTGACCGTATAGTCGCCGACGTGAGCACCGGTGACAGTTGGTTGGATTGTGTACGTGCCCACGTTCAGCACCGATGACGCTGGGTTGGTGAAGGTGGCGCTGAAGGTGTCACCGTTCAACGCTCCAGTGACCACGCCCAGAGCTCCATAACTCAGATCGGGAGCGCCAAAAGCGGCGGTGAAGTTAGGAATGGAGTACGACAGTGGTGCCGCTGTCTCCGTCACGATGGCCGGCCCTCCGGTTGAGGTAACCGCAGCCGGGAAGCCATAGTTCAGATACGTTCCACCGGAGAACACAACGATGATCGGATAGGTGCCGATCGCGGTTGTGGCCGAGGCCGCACTGGTAAAGGTATAGGTCACGGCCGGGTCCGTAATGCCGGTCACCGTCCCTGTAATCTTCGGAGGCGTTGTGCCGTACTGGAACGTAACCGACCCAGCCGTTACCGTGACCGGTACGCCGGGCACATACAGCACCAGCGGGGATGCCGTGGTTCCCGTGTCCAGAGGGTCCGTCGAGGTATAGACCGCGTTGATGGTGTAGCGCCTGCCAGACAGCAGTGTGGGCAGCGCAAAGGTGGCTGTGGCGACTCCACCGGAACCAGACAGAGTCCCCGTGGCCGTGCCGGTTGTCCCATCTCCCAGAATCGTATAGGAGAAGGCGACCGTGCCGGTCGGCGTATCTCCGGGAATATTCGGCTGGGTGACCGTTGCCGTAATCGTTGCCGTCAAACCCGCAGCAGGCACCGTACCCGACGAGTAGCCAGCGGTCAGAACCACCTTGGCAAGCGGCTGTTCGCCATTCGCCTGCAGCGTAATCTGCTGAGAAGTATTACCCGTTCCGTTGATGTTGACGGTAATTCCCGACCGGGATGTGTCCGACGTTGGATTGAACGATACCGAGATCGAGCAGGTCACGCCGCCAAGTAGAAGACCTGCTGCGCACGAGTTGTTGGCGATGGTGAAGTCAAGGATCGACGGCGTGCTGGTAAAGGGCGAGAGCAGCGTCACCGGCTGGGTGCCGATGTTGGTGATGGTCAGCGGGATGGTCGCTACGCTGCTCTGGTCCTGTGGGACCGTTCCGAAGTTGAGGTTGGGGGTCTGACGGTTATCCAAAAGGATCTGCTTGTTGCCCGAGTCAGCAACATACAGATTTCCATACGCATCCAGGGCCAGGCCGGCGGGCGTGTTCAGGTTGGGGAAGTTCAGAGCGAACGGCGCCGCGTGTGCACCGCTCCCGGATGGGAACTCCATGACAGCATTGGCTGAGGAATCGGATACATATACGTTTCCGGCACCATCCACTGCAACGCCGTTGGGCGAGAGCAGAGAACTTCCAGCCACGCCCGGGAACTGAGACGTAGGTAGCGTGACCAGGTCGCCGCCGCCCGGAGGCAGCTTGACAATCTGACCTGTTGCGTTCTTCGTGTCCGCCACATAGATATTGCCAGTGGAATCGGTTGCGACCGCAACCGGGTTGATGAACGTTGGAGCGTTCGGATACTGCAGCAGCGGCGTCGCGCCACCAAGAGCAATGTTGGAGGGAATCTCCACCACGACTCCATTGCCGGTGTCCGCTACATACACGTTGTTGAACAGGTCAACCGCAAGTCCCTGGGGAGCTTTGAACTGGTACTGCGGAGGAGCCGTCGTCGCCGTGACCGCAGAGCCAGGAGCGGTCGAGGATTGGACCCCGGCAGCAGCACCCGAAATCCACAAATTGTTACCCAGCAGGGTGGCAACGTTGGTATTCGGGTTTACCTTCAGAATCCGGTTGTTGCCGGTATCGGAGATGTAGACATTGCCTGCAATGTCGACCGCCACGCCCATGGGCCCGCTCAGGGTGGTTGGGGTAACGCCGCACTGGACACCAAGCACCGCAGGCGTCGGGCAGGCTGGGAAGGTCAATGCAAGCGTTGTCTGCGTGCCACCGCCGGCCGGTTCCACCACGATCCGGTTGTTCGCCGGGTCCGCGATATACACGGTGCCGCCAGAGGTGACAGCGACACCCGCCGTCTTGCCCAGGCCGGTTGCCGCGATTGGGAGCGAAGAGCCACCGTCAATCGCCAACTGCCCGCCAAGGCCAACTCCTGAGAGCGGGAAGTTATACACCGAGCCATTCGCCGTGGTCACCTGGAGTTGCGCCTGGCGCAGTCCGGGGCCTTGCGGTGTGAACGTCACATAGGCCAGGCAGTCCACGTCTGTATCGGCGGTTGCCGTGGGATACTGTCCCATCTCCGTGCAGGTCGGCAGACCGGAGACTGTGCCGAAGGCGGTCGTATTCTGATTGTTCCCGTATGCGTTCACGGTGGCTGTGAGCAGCGACCCCAACGGAAACTCGGCATCGGTCTGGTCTAACGTGAAGTCGCTTGTCAGACCAGTAATCTTGAACGTATTTCCGGCGGCATAGAAGCCGGATGCGGACGAGTCATTAACCCCTGCTCCAAGAGCAGGAGGATTGCCCAGGCTGAAGTGGACCTGGATCGGCTGGGTGACGGGAGTAGCCGTGCCCACCGTTGTCGCCGGGAACGCATTGCCCAACGACAGCAAACGAACCAGGCTCTCGCCGCCGTCGCCCATGATGATGTTGCCCAGTCCATCCGATTGAGCGGTGTAGTTGCCGCTGAGACGTCCCAGCACTGAGGGGCAACCATCGCCCTCAGGGTCGTAGGTAATGGGGCCAGCTTGCCATGGATGCGCCGCGCTGCCATACACGCAATACCACGGGTTGCTGAACGAAGCCGGCGCCAAGTAGTTGACTGGATTGCCGTTGATGGTCACACCGGAGATGCCGGCGACATTCGCCGTAGCGCGCATCCCCGTCGAACCGATCATGTCGGTGGCCAGGGAGGTGTATTGGTCGATTCTGGAGAACTCCGGATAGTGGTTATCCATATACCAGAGAGAGCCGAAGTTGTCCGACATCAGGTGGCTGGGCCGAATATTGAAGCTACTGTTGGTGGTCACCAGTACGTCCGGGAAGCTGCCCGGCAGCGCACTGCTGACCTGCGGGTTGCTCATGGTCATGTACGAGTTGCCGTAGGTTGGCAGACCCTGCGCATTCAGCTCTGCGGGGGCGTTGCCAACGGTCGGTCCATAGTAGCCAGCCAGATTCGGCGCTTCCGCAATCAGCAGGTTCGTCAGCGGCGCGCCACCGGCATACGTCGTCGCAGAATAGATTCCCGGAGGTCCGGTGCCGCCGCCGGTGCCGTTCAGTTGGTAGATATTGCCGTACGCGTCGGCCTGGGCTATCTTGTACTGCGAGTTGTATACGATCGCGTTGACCGGACCGTTGATGCCGGTATTCGCGACAGTCGTCGTGGTGGCAGTGGGACAGGGCGTCGTCAGCAGCGCATTGCAATTCGTGATGGACCGCAGGAATCCGGGCTGAACCGTGTACTGGAAAAACGTCTGCGGCGTCAGTTGCGTATTGATCACGCGGACCGTAGAGTTGCTGACGTCTGCAATGTAGATATTGCCGGCGCTGTCCAACGAGATCTGGGACGCGCCGTGCAGCGTCGTGCCCCCGAACGCCAGGGCGTTGTCGGTATTGCCGGACGTTGAGGAGCAGGTCCCCAGGTTCATCGTTCCGGCGACATGGTAGACGTAGCCCGGCTGCGCTACCCCCCCAGACGCGGCGACTCCGGCCGGATCCTCCAGTGCGATAAACGTCGCCACGCGCGAACCGCCGCGGTAGATCACAGAGACGCTATTGGTATTGCCGTCCAAAAAATAAACGTTGTCGTAGTTGTCGACCGCGATTCCCTTCAGGCCGGTTCCCAGCGGATTGCCGTAAGCAGGCACGCCATCCGCGCAACCCGATACCTTCAGCGAGCAGGATACGCCGCTGCACCCCTTTGGAATCACGCCGGCGATCGTGGTAATCAGGCCGGTCTGGGCATTCACTTCGCGGATAATGTAGTTGCCAGAATCTGCAATATAGACGTTCCCCGCCGAATCGACCGCCTCGGAGAATGCGCCGTTCAGCGTGGCGCCCGGCTTGGTAGCCGACGGGGTCGCCAGAACACCCTCGCCGAAGTACCCAGCTAATAGCGAGGTGGTCCCTGCAGCAAACTGCGGGTTGCCGGCCAGCGTGGTAACCGTGTACGGAACCAGCAACGGAGCGTTGGTGGTTCCGGCGGCAACGGCAGATACTACTCCGCCAACCAAAAACGCCACTGCTACGGTCAGTTGGAGGAGCGTTCGTGTCGATACGATGTTTTTGCGGAAGAGCATTCGGGTCACCTGATCCTTGATAATTGCGTCTACGGTCCGGCAGGTTGAGCAGCAAAAGCTCATAACCGCCGGCTGATTTCCTGGCTGATTTCCCATGGGAAACGGTTTCCAAAAATAAGCGGCATAATACGTCTTGGCTGAAGCGACTTGCAAGAGAAATCTTCGCAGCCGCGCAACCCCCCATTTGGGGCCCCTAATTCTCACCCTTGCCTCCGGGTGGACCGGCCAGGTGGACCCGTTGCTTCCTGATCGTCATCGGTATCTCCAGCGTGCCCACCTTGTCGGACACGCGATCCAGAATTCCGACCCGGAGGAATATCTCCCCAGGCGGTAAATCCACTTCCTGCAAAAACTGCTGCGGCTTTCGAATGAATTCCTGGTACTGGTCCGCCGTCAGTGGCGGCGGCGTCCTCGTCTGGCTCAACCCGGTGATGAGCTTGCCGTACACATCATAGGCTGCAATGTCGAATTCAAGGGAACATTTTCGCGTCCCGCCCGGCCCATCGCCAAATGTAATCTGCCGCGACGGCAGGAGGTACTGGAACTCATAGCGCACCAGCGGCTTGCTCTTCAACTGCGGGTCCAGCGTCCCCAGCACCGTCGCATCATCCGGCTTGGCCGGCTCCGCACTCGGCGCTACGCGCACGTCAAACAGCAGTTGGCTCGAGGTCGGCACGCCGCGCCCCATCGACGCCTGCATGTTGTTGCCGTAAGGCTCCGGCGCATCCGCGGTCAGAGGAAGCAACGGCGTCACGGCATTGCGCTGGATATCGTCGGCGTTGTATCCGGTGCGGTACAACACATGCACATTCGGGCGGTCCACCTCCACATGGATCGCGTGGTAGCGGCCGTCGAACTCAGGATTCGGCGCAACGTAGGAGACGCTGTAGTAATTGGCCCCGTGTTCGATCGCCTTGCCCACCGCTTCCTTCAGGCCGTTGGTGTTGTAGTAAGCAACCCCACCGGTCGCCTCCGCGACTGCCTCCATCGACAGTTCCTCGCTGCTCTTCTTCTTCGCAAAGCTGGCTTGCGAAGTCGCCACTCGCCCCCCCGTATTCCTGCCGATCGTGGTCAGTTCCTGGTCGGCGCCGTTGGCGGGATTGCTGAACAGCTTGCGCGCGTCCACCGGATACACCGCCACCTCTGCCGCCGTCAGCAGATCGGTCGTCTTACGCAGATCCTTGGCATAATCGGTGATCCCCTGCAGGTCGTTCACACCGCCATCGGGAAACATATCCAGAGGGATCCCATCGGTAAACCAGATCAGGTTCTTTCGGCCCTTGATTCCAGCAACATATGCTGCAATCTGGTTCAGCGCCTCCAGTGTCATCCGGTTGCGGGTGTCCTGCTGCTGGTTGGTCAGTTCGTTCTGAAACTGCTGAATGCCGGCCGCTGTGTCATCGTCGCCCAGGTCGCTCTGGTCGTCTGCCTGCGAACTCAGAACGCCGGCGCTGTCGTTGTCAATGAACGGCGATGGTAGCGAACGATTCTTCTTGCTGTCGACTGCTGCAATCAAAATCGCCGGGTCCGCCGTAAATCCCTGCAGGACGCGCAGACTGCTCGTCAGTCCCAGGACCGCGACCCGCGTCCCCCTGGGCATCGCCTTCAAATATTTCAGCGACTCCTGCTTCATCGAAACCTGGTCCGCAGGCGCTGTATTCAGCGCATCCAGCAACAGGATGTTGACCGCGCTGGTCGTCGGCGCCGGCTGTAAATTCGTGTATACGGCGGCCGGCAGTGTAGGCGGGTTCCGAGGCGCCGGCGGCGTGTCCTCGCGAACCTCCTGGAAGCTGCGCAGCGTCAGCGGCTTGCCATCTTCCTTCACGGTAAAGTCCGACTCCTTCAGCCCGTGGACCGGCTGGCCCTTCGCGTCTGTAACGGTCGCGTCTACCACGATCAGCCGGGAAAACACCTGCAGCGTCGCCGTATTCGGGGCCGCGGAACTCTGCGGAGCAACTCCGGTCGCTGGCCCTGCCTCGATCTGCGCCCACCCTGTTGCCCGCCCTGCGGAGATCGACGCCGCCGCCACCCAGGCGAACCCCAGAATTGCATTCTTGCGAAGCCGACGCGCAGTCGCATTCCGGGGATAGCGCCGCGCATGGGCACCACCGCAAAAGTGGTCGGCATCCAGCAGGTCGCGGTTTGGTTGGGTAGGGATTGCTCTCTCCAGCTTGCCCCAGATTCCTCGCTGTGCGTCCAGCCGTTAGCTCATGGCCGAACTGCTCTGTCCCACTTTTCCGTGGAAACATAATTTCGGTGTTGAATATGGGCAAAAACAAAGTAGCATGTTGCGTGAAGCTTTGCACACTTAAATCTTCCCGGCTACGCCCCGCCTGCTTCTCACGGGACACCGTCGCCGAGGGCCTTTGCATGACCGCAAATCGGTTTCAACGGGAAAACATTTTCTTATTGACAATCACCTGCGTAAACAAATACTTTTTTCGCGTTCCGGCTCAATGGCAATTTTATGTTTCAAGTCACCGGCGCAAGGCTTTTGCGGGATGTTCCAACCGGAAACACCGGCATTCCAGATCAACGCCTTACCAGCGCAAAAATCAGATGGAGCAAAATTATGTATCGCAACAAAACAGTTGGGTATTTGCCGCTCGGGCTTTCACGCCGTCTCCTCGCACACTGCTGCTCCCTCTTCGCATGCCTGATGCTGGCCAGCGGTCTGGCACTGGTGGGCGGCTTAACGCTCCACGCCCAGAGCACCACTGGCGGCGGCATTAAGGGGACCGTACTCGATCCCGACGGAAAGGCCGTCACGAACGCCTCCGTCACGGCCACAAACACTGAAACCGGTGTGGCGACGCAAGTAAAATCCAACTCTGCGGGCGAGTATTCCATCCAGCCACTGCAGCCCGGAAATTACAACGTCGAGACCGTCGTCACGGGCTTCCAGCGGCTGCTGCAGGAGAACGTGACGGTCGATGCTCTCTCGGTCCTCGGGTATAACCCGAAGCTCACGGTCGGCGGTGATACCACCACCATCACCATCACCGACGCTCCGCCCTTCCTCGACACCACCGACGCCACCCTGGGCGGAACCATCGAGAACGAGCTCTACTCGCAGCTTCCGCTCTCCATGAACGGCGGCCCGCGCGACCCGACGGCCTTCCAGTACCTGATGCCCGGCGTGCAGGAGAATCCGGCCAACAACACCGGCCAGGGCGTCAACAACGGCAACTCCGGCATCTACGGTGGCACCGGACAGACCAACCTCAACGAAAACTATATCGAGGGTGTGCCGGTCTCCAACATCAACCAGCAGGGCACCAGCAACACGGTCTCAACGGCTGTCTCGGTGGACGCGGTCGACCAGTTCTCCGTGCAGACCAGCGGCGCATCCACCTCCTTCGGCGGCGCGGGCGCTACCAACTACACCATCAAGTCCGGCGGCAACCAGTTCCATGGCACCGTCTTCGACTTCATCCGTAACACCATGTTCGACACATGGGGCTACTTCTCCAAAGTTCCCTCCGCCACCGGCTTTGCGGAGAAGCCAGGCGAGCACCAGAACTCCTACGGCGGATCGCTCGGCGGACCGATCCTCAAGGACAAGCTCTTCTTCTTCGGCAGCTATGAGGGCTACCACTACACCAAGATCAGCAATACGCCCCAGTTCATCACCATCCCCACTCTGGCAGAGCGCGCCGGCAACTTTACCGACGCTGTAGGCAGCGTCGTGCAGAACTTGAGAGACCCGACCACGAACACGGGCGGCCCATTCCAAGGCCTCTTGAACGGTGTGCCCACGTATAACGTGATCCCCACCAGCGAGATGTCCACCATCGCGCTATATCTGCAGAGCGCGCTACCAGCGCCGACAACGCTGTCGACGTTCAGCAATTACCTCGCCAGCTTGCCCCTAGCTAACTCGGACTATAGCGTCGACGTTCGCCTGGACTACAGCATCAATAGTAGGAACAAGTTCTCGATCGTAGGTGTAGGCGGCAACATCGGCTATGCCGGCGCACCCAAGTACCAGAACTACAGCCAGCTTCCCGTTCCCTATGCGAACGGTTCATTCACCAATCAGAAGACTGCTTCCGGCATTCTGTCGTATACCTATGTCGCCTCGCAAAGCCTGATCAACTCTCTCAAGTATGGGTATACCCGCACCTGGGGCCAGGGCTTCCCGCTGACCGGGGCCAATTATCCCAACCTCTGTTCGCTGCCGGGCAGCGCCAAGGGTCCCTGCAACTCGTCTGCCGCCGGTATTACCAACCTGCCGGCCGGAAACGCCTCCAACCTCATGCCGGCTGTCAGCTTCAACCAGGATAACGGCCCCGTGGCACCGTCCAACTGGTCATCCACCTCCAGCACCGGGCCGGTGGCGACCAACGCTTACACCATCATCGACAACCTGCAGTGGATCAAGGGTCGCCATAACATCACCTTCGGCGCACAGGTGCAGTGGCTGGAGACCAACGGCGGAAGCTACGGCGGATATAGCCAGGCAATCAGTCTCAGAACAGACGCATACGACACCGAGACCGGCACGACGAACACCGGGCAGAATGGAGACACCTACGCCAGCTTCCTGGTGGGCGCATTCTACAGCGGCAGCGTATCCGCACAGACCATCCAGGACGTGGGCGCCCGCTACCGGCCCATGGCTCCCTATGTGCAAGACAACTGGCAGGTCAGCTCCAAGCTGACTCTGAACCTCGGCCTGCGCTATGACTATCTCCAGCCCTACCATGAAGTCCATGACCGCATCGCGTTCTTGAATGTCAACAAGATCAATCCCATCGTCGGCATCCCCGGAGTATTGGAGTATGCCGGCTTCCCCGACCCCGCAAACTTCCCCGCCATCCCCGGTGGCCAGGGTGTCCCAGCCGAGTCCGCGGCGCAGGTCTTCGCTGAGTACTCGCCCTACATCTGCCACTGCACTACGCCGGTTCATCCCTACAACAAGAACTTCGAACCGCGCATTGGCTTCTCCTACGCCTACAACCCAACCACGGTCTTCGCGGGAGCCTTCTCGCTCAACCTGACCCACGCCGGCGGCTCTGGCGGCGGTTCTGGAGCCACCTCGGCAACCGGCAACAATGGCGAGTACGCGCACACCTCCAGTTGGAGCCAGAACGGCAGCACCGGGTCTCCTGGCTTCTTCCTCAACCCGGGACTTGTTGGGGCTCCGCCCCCGGCCGTAGAGCAACCCCCGTGCCAGGGGACGCAGCCGCAAAGCACCGTCAGCTGCCCCGGCCCCGGTTCTCCGAACATCCCCTGCATCACGGCCGGCACCTGCAGCCCCTACTCCGCCTTGCCTCCCTGGACCGTACCTGGAGTTACGGTCAATCCGCTCCAATCCACCGGCAACTATAACTTCACCAGCTACTTCGCCGACCATCTCAACGACTATGCATGCTCCTCCTCGGACAATGTCAGCTGTGTGCCGGGCGGTGTCAACTTCGCCGATCCCTACTACGGCGGTCGCGGTCCTCAGTTCCTCAGCTACAACTTCTCCATCCAGAGGATGATCAACAAGAAGGCAGTCCTTACCATCGCTTACGCCGGCTCGCAAACTCACTTCCTGCCGGGTGGCGCTGGCCGGGGACCTGCCACCAACGCGTTCTCGCCGGATTACATCCAGCAGATCAAGGGTTCCTACACCGGCGCCTGCTCAACCGGCTGCACCGTACCCTATCCGGGGTATGCAGGTTCCAACGCAACTGTCGCCCAGGCGCTCAAGCCGTTCCCGCAATTCTCGGGTTTGACCGATCTGTGGGGAAGCACAGGAAACGCCAACTACAACGCGCTCCAGATCACCGTCATCCAGCGGCCCTGGCATAATCTGTCCGGCTTCATGAACTACACCCGGGCCAAGCAGCTCGACGATACCGGCCACCACCGCACGCAGTTTCCGCTCGGTCCGCAGGATGGAAACTTCACCTTCAACATGGATGCCAACCGCGTTGATCGCGGTCTGGGTCAGAACAATCAGACCAACGCGCTCAACCTCACCTGGGTCTATGCCTTCCCCATCGGCCGTGGACAGGCGTTCTTCGCCACCAACCGCATCGCGTCTCTTATCGGTGGCGGCTGGCAGCTCTCCGGCATCTACAAGTACCGCGATGGCTATCCGATCCAGGTTACCGGAGCGGCCTGCATGGCTAACTCGGTCGATGGCGGAACGTGCATGCCCGACTATGTGCCCGGCTTCAACAAGAGCCAGGCGCGGATCAATGGCCGCTGGGGCCGCGGTCCCGGAGCCAATGCGGAGAACATCAGCACAATCAGCTATCTCAACATCAACGCCTTCCAGTGCCCCGACTCTGCTCCAAACAACATCGGGTATTCGTGCGGTTCCACCAACGAGCCGAACACCACCTACAAGATCGGCAACATAGGCCGCTCTGCTCCCGACGGCCTCACCGGACCCGGCTGGTGGGATGTCGATCTTGGCCTCCGCCGCACCTTCGTCGTACGCGAAACCGCCACGCTTCACCTCACCTTCCAGGTCGAGGCGGACATCAGCAACTCCACCAACTCAACCTTCTTCAACCTGGCCAGTTCCGCCTGGGCATCCAGTTACAGCTCGAATTATGGCCAGGTCGGCGGTCAGAACCAGAGCATCCAGCCGCGCGATATGCAGTTCGCAGGCCGGTTCCGCTTCTAACTCAACCCCACGTACCAACCCAACGGCGGCCGTGCAGATCCTTTGCATGGCCGCCGTTTTCTTTCCCAAAGGGCTGCCAACTTACCCGGCAATCCGGCAAGAATCCGCTCGTGCGGTGTAGTTGACATGTTGCTGAATGACCTGTTCGGCGCACGCGGCCACGGTCTTGGTTGAGTGCATTTGCGGATTTATTCCCTACCCTCAGCGCTTTTCCTTCCGGACCACACGCACGTCCTGCGCCATCGTTCGCGGCAGGTCAAACGTCTTCGCCGAACGCCCCACGCTCACCCGGTATGCCTCCGCCTCCGGCGACGCGCTCTTCCGCACCCGCAGCATCGCGCCCGGCGTTATCCCGCAGGCCTCAATCCGCCTCAGGTTCCCGGCGTCGCGGTCGGATACGCTCTCAATCCGGTACGTCCCTTCCCGCGCCACGTCCGCCAGCGCAATCGACTCCGGCGCCGCCATCACGCCATCCAACGTCGGGATCGAGTGCCCGTGTGGGTCAATCTTCGGGTGCCCCAGCTTGGCCGCAATTCGTTCCTCGAAGCGCTCCGAGATGAAGTGTTCCAGCCGTTCCGCCTCGTCGTGCACCTCTTCGATCGGGTAGTCCAGCACCTTGTACAGAAACGTCTCGATCAGCCGGTGGTGCCGCACCACCTCCAGCGCCCGCCGCTTGCCGGCCGCGGACAACTGCACCCCTCCATGCCGCTCGTACTGCACCAGCGGCGCGGCCGCGCCGGCCAGCTTCTGCAGCATGTTGGTCACCGACGCCGGCGCCACAGCCAGCCGTTCCGCCAGTGCCTTGATGGTCACACGACTCTCCGCCGGCCCTCCCAGGTACAGGATGGCCTTCAGATAGTTATCCACCGATTCCGTACTGCCGCTCGCCTGCCGTTGCGGGGACATGCCACCCTCCCATCCACCTTCAGTTTGACCCATAACCCAGATTTAGGTATACCTAATTATTAGGTTCGCCTAACTTAGCTCGATCCGGAACGCCGCAGCCCCCTCCCCACGCTCCCGCTCGCAACGCCCGATTGGCTCACCGCGTCTCAGGAACAGCATGCCCAACCATCCTGCACAGTACGACCAGACCGGCGCGGGACAGGGCGCCTTGCAGCGTGGCTTCCTGCCCAACTTCCACCGCAACGAGATGTGGACCTACTTCGGCCCTGCGTTCGTCGCTTCCGTCGCCTACATCGACCCCGGCAACTTTGCCACCAACATCCTCGGGGGCACGCAGTTTGGCTACCGCCTGCTCTGGGTCCTGCTCTGGTCCAACGCCATGGCGATGCTCATCCAGTATCTCTCCGCCAAGCTCGGCATTGTCACCGGCCTCACTCTGCCGCAGAACTGCCGCAAGCACTTCTCCCGCCGCGCCACCATCGGCCTGTGGCTGGCTGCGGAGATCGCCGCCGTCGCCACCGATCTCGCCGAATTCCTCGGCGCGGCGATCGGGCTCGACCTCCTCTTCGGTCCTCTTCTCTACGCGCACGGCATCTCGCCTGGAGAGTCGCTCCTTATCGCCGCGCTCGTCTCCACCGTCCTCGTCTTTGCCATCCTCGCGCTCGATCTCGCCGGCTTCCGCTGGCTGGAGCGCGGCATCATGGCCTTCGTCGCCATCATCGGCGTCTCCTACGCCTTCGAGATCTTCCTCGTCCATCCCGACTGGAAGCTTGCCACCATCCACACTCTTCTTCCCTCGCTCGACCGCTCCTCCGCACAGAACTTCCACGACAGCATCTACGCGGCCGTCGCCATGCTGGGCGCCACGGTGATGCCCCATGTCGTCTATCTTCACTCCGCGCTGGTGCAGCCCCGCCTCAAAGAGCTCACCGGATCCGCGCTTCCCGCCACGGCTACGCTGGAGCACCTGGAAGCGCGCAACCAGCCCACGGCGCTCCCCCGCCGCGCTATCCTCAGCCGCTTCCTCCAGTACGAGCTCATCGACGTCTTCGTCGCCATGAACGGCGCCTGGCTCATCAACTCCGCCATGATCCTCATGGCCGCCGTCGCCTTCGTCCACACCAGCACCCTGCAACCCACCATACAGCAGGCCTATCAGACGCTCGGACCGCTCTTCGGGCGCGCCGCGGCCGTGGTCTTCGCCGTCGCGCTCCTCTGCTCCGGCCTGTCGTCCTCCACGGTCGGAGTCATGGCCGGTCAGGTCATCATCGAGGGCTTCCTCGATATCAAGTTCCCCATCTTCCTACGCCGCCTCATCACCGTCATTCCGGCCGTCGTCATCATCGCCACCGGCCTGGACCCGCTGCGCATCCTTGTACTGTCGCAGGTGGTGCTCAGCTTCGCGCTGCCCTTCGCGCTCATCCCGCTGCTGCTGCTCACCAGCCGCGCAGACGTCATGCAGACCTTCGCCAGCGCGCGCCGCACACGCATCGCCGGCTGGCTCTCCGTCGCCGTCATCATCGTCCTCAACGCCGTTCTGCTCGGCCAACTCGCCTTCAGTTCCTAAGGCTCCGGACGTCCGCAACAAAAAAGAGCGCGGCAGGAATGGCATTTCTTCGCCATCCCCACCGCGCCGAACAATGCCCGAATCACTCCAGGGCTAACTCGCGCTACATGTGCCCTCGGTCGTCCTTCTTGTCTTCTTGCGGATGCGCAACCGGAGCCTGATGCTGCGGCTCGGCCGGCCTTGCCTGCGGCTGCGGTTGTGGTGCCGGCCTTGCCTGCGGCTGCGGTTGTGGTGCCGGCCTTGCCTGCGGCTGGGGCGGCGGCGCCGGCCTCGCCTGTGGCTGTGGCTGCGGACGAAACTGTGGTTGGGCTTGCGGTTGGGTTTGAGGTTGAGGACGATACTGCGGCCGCGTCTGCTGTGGCTGTGCTTGTGGTTGTGGCTGTGGCTGTGGCTGAGCCTGCCGCTCCTGTGGCCGGTACTCAGGCCGTGTCGGCTGCGGCTGAGCTTCCGGTTGTGCTGTCCGCGTCTGTGGCTGGGCCTGCGGCTGGGCACGATACTGCGGCTGGGCCTGCGGTCCCCGTTGATCCGGCTGTGCCTGCGGCCGGTTCTGGAACCCCGGCTGGGCCTGAGCGGGCCGCGTTTGCGGCTGGGCCTGTGGTCCCCGTTGATCCGGCTGTGCCTGCCCTGGACGCGCAAATGGCGCAGCACCGCCCGGCTGGGGTCCACGCGCCGCCGGCATGGCCTGCGGAGCAGCTGCGCGCGGCAGCGCCGCCGGCATCCGATGGTCCGACACAATCGGGCTGGCCGCCGCCGCAACCGCCGGCCGCCCGCGGTTTTGGTTGTAGAACTGCTGCTTGTTCTGCGCCGACTGTTGCCGCAACTGTTCCTGTGCCGGCATCGGAGCATTGCGCTGCTCATGCAGCACGGCTATCTCCGCCGGTCGAGGGGCCGCACGCAGGCCGCCACGGCCGCCATTGAAGCTCACGCCCCCGGCAAACCTGGCATCGCCGCCATTGTGCATGTAGACGTTGTGGACGACGGTCACATTCACTCGGTTGTACCTCGTGTTGTAGAAGAAGTGCCCGCCGTTCCAATAGCCGCCGTCGTAGCCATAGCCGGTGTATCCAAACCCGTAGTTGATGCCGCCATAGAACCCGATGTGCAGTCCCCAGAACCCATGGTGGAAGCGGTAATATCCGCCCGTATAGCCCCAGTAGCCCGGCGTCCACAATCCGCCGGAATACGGCGGCTCGACCCAGGCGCCCGGCACCCAGTAGTATCCGTCGGGCGACCACGCCCAATAGCCCGGCGTCCAGATGTAATCCGGCCCCGGCGCGTACGGCTGTTCATAGTCGGGCAGCGGCGGCGGAGGATCGCTCGCCTGCGCCTCGGTCAGGTCCGCATCGTAGGCATCCTGCGCCTGCTGCTGCGAATCGTTATCCGCATTCGGATCGCTGTAGCTTCCATCGGGCGCCCGCCGCTCTATCGGAGCCGCCTGCTGCTGCTGGTAGTCCTCGCTCTGCTGTTGCGGCGTGTACTGCGCGTTCTGGGCCAAGACCTGCGCGGGCTGCGCCGTATCGCCACTCGCGCTCACCGGCGCCATGTTGGCGCTCGCCGGGTCGCTCACGTCCCCTCCCACGGCATTCTGCGCGGAGCTCTTGTGGCAGCCTGCCGCGCTCCACAGCAATGCCATGCCCAGGCCCAAACCGGCCAAGCTCCTCCAGCGCATCCCCAACTGCCGTACTCCGTTGCCCTTGATTCCAACTACGCCTGCACCAACGACTGTTCCTGCCAGGTCCCGGTCCTTCATCTTCGCTCTCCCATCGTTCCGCGGCCATGGAACCGCCGCCATCCGTAAGATGCACAATTCCCGTGCCAGCGAGCCGGAACGCAGCAATAATCGGGCTCCGCCTGCTTGCATGTGATTGACGCGACGCGTCTACGGTCCAATCGCGGTTTATTTGCCAGCTGGATAGTTCACCGTCTCGCCTGTCCGCCCGTTGGTCACGGCAAAGCTCCCGTCCGCATGCCCGGTCAGCTTCAGCCAGTTCGCGGCATCGGCTGTCCCCGGTGCGGCGGGCAAGTTCGCAATCCGCGACTCCGCAACGTTCTTCGCACCCGCGGCCTCGGCCGTGTGCAACTGCCACATGTCCTTCAGCCGCGCAGTGCCCTGGATCGTGTCGTACGTCGAAGGCGCGCCGCCCTTATGCGGGCCATCGTCCTCGATGGCGACCCGCGGGGCAATCGCGTCCACCAGCGCCGGGCTGCCGCTGTTCACCAGCCCGTGGTGCGACACCACGTACACATCCACCATACCCAGCTTGTTCGCCGGGCACGCCAGTCCACGCTCCTTGTTCCACGTCAGGTCGCCGAGGTCCAGAATCCGCAGCTTGCCAAAGGTCAGCACCATCCCCACCGAGCGGTCGTTCTCCGTCCCCTCCGCGTCCTTCAGCGGCGATGCCGCGCACGCAGCATTCGGCGAGCCGCCGGCCGCCAGCGGCTTGGCAATCACCTCGCCGTCCGCGCTCACCACTTCTACATGCATCGCCTTCACGGGCAGCACGTCGCCCGGCTTCACCACCAGGTGCTCCGCATGGGAATCCGCCAGCACCTTCTGGTACGCCGTCCATCCCGCCACCGTGGACGCGCCCCCCTGCACCGCTTCGCTCTCGCGGTTGATGCCGTGGTCGATGAACCGCCCCACCGGCACCAGCGCCACCAGTTGCGGCAGCCCGCCCACATGGTCGGAGTGGTAGTGCGTCACCACCAGGTTGTCGATCTTGGTCACGCCCGCCAGCTTGCACACCGCCGCAATCCGCCCGGCATCGCGCGGCGCGTTGGGATTCCTGGCGTCCGGCGATCCCGTATCCACCAGCAGGCTCTCGCCATCCGGCATCACAAACAGCGTCGACTGCCCACCCTCCACATCAACAAAATAAACTTGCAGATCGCCCTTGCCGCTCTTCGCCGCGTCCGCCTTCGCCGCACTGCTGCTCTGCGCGCTCGCCGCCGTTCCCACGGCCAACAAACCGGCCAACACTACACTCCACAGCTTTCCCATGCGCATTATCCCCTCATTTCGCGGCCATCGCCGCCGGATTCCTGCCAGCCTTGGCATCATCGCACAAACGCGATTCCACTTTCCTTTCCCATTTGGATCGGAAGAACCATGCCGTCGTATACTTCCGGTGCCAGCATATTCAAGCAGCACGAACCACGGACGGGAGTAAACCAGATGCCCCGGCGTCCTTCTCGCCAATCCGCCAAACTGCTCCTCTCGGCGGTCGCGTTCCTCGTCGTCCTCCCCGCCGCGCATGCGCAGCTCGAGCACAAAGGCCCTGCCAACCTCATTGCGCTCGCGCAGAACACGCCGCCCTACGACGTCGCCTCCGTCCGCGTCAACAACAATGCCGCCGACACCGGCAGCCTGAACTTCCACGACGACGCCCTCATCGTCCGCAACCTGCCGCTGGACTACATCATCGAGTTCGCCTACGACATTCCGTCCGACCGCGTCAGCGGCCTCCCCGGCTCGCTCAAAGATCAGCGGTTCGACATCGACGCCAAGGTTGTGCCCTCCGACGGAAGCAAGCCGCCCGAGACCACCGCCTCACAGGACCAGGCCAAGCTCATCCTGCTGCTGGTGGACCGGTTCCAGCTCAAGGTGCACATCGAACCCAAGGTGATGCCCACCTATGACCTCGTCGTCGCCAAGGGCGGCCCCAAAGTCAAACTCTCCCAGGACGAGCTCAAGGACAGCACCTGGAACATCAACGGCGAAAACACCAGCAAGGTCCTCACCGGCAAAGGCGCCGCCATGGGCGACCTCGCCTCCGCCCTCACCGACGAGGTTCACCGCAAGGTCATCGATAAAACCGGCCTTACCGGCCACGCAGACATCACCCTCAAATGGTCCGACGATGTCGCCGCGGAAGCAGGCGGCCCCAACGTCATCTCCATCTTCACCGCGCTCGAAGACCAGCTTGGCCTCAAGCTTCAGCCCTCCAAGGGCTCCGTCGACACCCTCGTCATCGACCACGTCGAAATGCCCTCCGAGAACTGACCCGGAGCCTGGCCGACACACTGCCTAAATCCATGCCACAACTTTCCTCTATTCGCCGCAAATCTTTGCACATCCCCGGCCATCGACAGGGATAAACCGTTTCGTTTCAGCTAGGCAAAACGGTCTTTCGATTGCTTTCTCTACGTGTGCAGCCAATCTTTCTTCCGGAGAAAACGCCATGAAGCACCTGTATGCAGTTCTTGGAATCACCCTGTTGGCTGTCGGCGCCTCAGCCGTTGCAATGGCTGCTCCCGCGGGCGCACCGGAGATCAATCCGGGCATGGCCGGCAGCGGAGTCGCTCTGGTCTCCGGAATGCTCCTGTTGTTCCGCAGCCGCCGCGCAAAGTAGTACCGGGCCCTCGTACTTCCATTTCATCCGAGGTGAATCTGGTTATGAAAGCCACTCAAACAGTTCTGGGCCTCCTTTTGCTGGTAGCTGGTACATCCACAGTTGCAATGGCCGCCGCGGTCGCTCCTGAGATTGCTGTTGGAACCGCCGGTAGCGGAGTCGCCCTGGTGTCGGGCATCGTGCTGCTGTTCCGCGCCCGCCGCAGCCAGAAGTAAGCCGTCCCATTCTTTCCCACCCACAGCACCCGCCACCGCGCGGGTGCTGTTGTTTTACACTCATCTCAACCTCTATGAGCATCGGGTCGGCCCAGCTTCCGTTGCGTGATCGCCTGCAACCACAGTTGGCTCGGCTTCGATCCTTCGGCCTGTTGCCGCGTCTGCTCGCGCTCATCCTCCTCTTCGCCGTGGAGGTGCTCCTGCTCTCCCTCTGGCTGGACAACGCCTCGCTGGTCGCCCAGGGCGGGGTATTTGCCATTGTCGGCCAATGGGGCGCATGGGGCGTACGCGGCATCGTAGGATTCGCGGCCCTCTTCACCACCTTCGCCTACCTCTCCAGGCGTCGCGCACTCACCTCGCTCTCCGCCCAGGTGGAGCAGACGCCCGTCCGGCGCGGTCTGCTCGCCGCACATCTGGCAGCCATCTCTGCCTTCGCTGTCCTCTCCTGGGCCATGTATGGCGGCCACCTCATGGCGCTCCCTCCGGCCCTTGTGCTGGCACTCTGGCTGGCAGCGGGAATAGCGGCCATCGCCTGCGCGGCGCTTGCCATCTCTCCACTGCTCATCTGGTCGCAACTCATCCGCCATACAGGGTCCCTCTGGCTGCTCACGCTGGCTCTGGTCATCGCCGCCTGCCTCGCCGGAAACTACCTGCGCGCGCTGTGGGGACCCACCACCAGCCTCACCTTCGCCCTGGCCAGGACGTTCCTCGCTCCGTTCGTCTCCAGCATCGTCGCCGACCCGCACACCAGAATCCTCGGCACGGCAAAGTTCAACGTCGAGATCGCCCCGGAGTGCTCCGGCTTCGAGGGCGTCGGCCTCATCCTTGCCTTCTCCGTATGCTGGCTCTGGCTCTTCCGCCGCGACTGCCGCTTCCCGCGCGCGTTCCTGCTGGTCCCGGTCGGTGTCGTCACCATCTTCCTGCTCAACTCCGTCCGCATCGCCGCGCTCATCCTGATCGGCAACGCCGGCGCGCCCCAGCTCGCACTCGGGGGATTCCACTCCCAGGCCGGCTGGATCGCCTTCAACGCCGTCGCCCTCGGCTTCTGCCTGGCCGCCACCCATGTGCCCTGGCTCCGCCGCCGCGACGCTGCAACTCCCACCCCGATCCTCGGCCAGCAGAACCCCGCCGCGCCTTACCTGCTGCCGTTCCTCGCCATCCTCGCGACGGGAATGCTCGCCTCCGCCGCCAGCAGCGGCTTCGAGTGGCTCTACCCGCTCCGCTTCGTCGCAGCCGCCGCCGTCCTCACCGCACTGCGCAAGCGCTACGCCGCATTCGACTGGCGCTTCTCCTGGCTCGGCCCTGCCATCGGCGTCACCGTCTTCGCGCTCTGGATCGCCGTCGACCACCTCGCGCACGCTTCCGCCACCAACGCCATACCCGCTGCACTCGCTGCCGCATCCGCACCCGCACGCATCGGCTGGATCGTCTTCCGGACTCACGCCGCCGTCCTCACCGTGCCGGTCGCAGAGGAACTTGCCTTCCGCGGCTTCCTTCTCCGTCGTCTCATCGCGTCGGACTTCGAGACCCTCCCAGCCACCAGCTTCACCTGGCCCGCGCTCACCGCGTCGTCACTCGCCTTCGGACTCCTGCACGGCCATCTCTGGTTCGCCGGCACGCTGGCGGGTCTGCTCTACGCATGGGCACTGCTGCGCCGCGGTCGTATCGGCGAGGCTGTCGCCGCCCACGCCACCAGCAATGCCCTGCTCGCCGCCTACGTGCTCGCCTTCCACCAGTGGCATCTCTGGTAGCCGCGCCCCGCCGGAGTCGAGTTCAACGCAGCGCCAGCTCGTCCTGGTGCTCCACTGACGGCAAGCCGACTCCCCGGTATGCGCCGCAGTCGATCGCTCCCCGCGCATCCTCCAGCGCATACTCCCTGGCCTGCGCAATCGTGCGGAACTTGATCCTCCCCTGCACCCGCGTCACCTGCCGTTCCGGATGCGTAATCAGCATGTAGTCGCACTTCCACCAGTCATCTGCCTGCTGCCGCATCTCCAACTCAATCTCAACCGACTTGTAAATAGACTGAATCACGTGCCACGCTCCTTGGAAAGAACAACTCCAACCAGCCGGGGCAGAGGGGTGCCGCGCCATGCGAACCGTTGCACTGCGCCGCACCACCGCCCCTTTTCCGTTGTAACCCTCATAGGACGCGGCTGTGGGGCCTGTCGATTGTCCGTTTAATGAACTCCTTACAACTATCGCCTTTCCACCGCCGCCAACCCCGGCGTAAAATTAATTCGATGGACTTGAGCCTTCCCAAAACGAAGCGCTTCCGCCACGGCCGCCGCGATCGCGGCCGCTCCTGACCGGTCCTGCGGTCCACTCCGATCGCATCCTCTACGCTCCCCCCGGAAATTTGATACGCTTTTCCTTCCCGCAGCCGTGCGCCCAGCGCGCTCGCGAGCCCCAAGTTCCGCGCCCGGTCCTCGCCTCACGACCCCGCGCCTCAAGTCGATATACGGAGAACACAATGACCGCACATCCCGATTCCTTCCGCAGCGCCGGAACCCTCGTCTCCGGCAAGTCCACCGTCAGCCTCTTCCGCCTCAACGCCCTCCCCAACACCAACCTCACACGGCTCCCTTTCTCCCTCCGCATCCTGCTTGAAAACCTGCTCCGCCACGAAGACGGCCACTCCGTCACCGCCGACGACATCGAGTTCCTCGCCAACTGGGATCCCAAGGCCGAGCCCTCCCGCGAGATCGCCTACATGCCCGCCCGTGTCCTGATGCAGGACTTCACCGGCGTCCCCGCCGTCGTGGACCTGGCCGCTATGCGCGATGCCATGCGCGCCCTGGGCGGCGACCCGGAAAAGATCAACCCGCTCCAGCCCGCCGAGCTGGTCATCGACCACTCCGTCCAGGTCGACGAGTTCGGCACCGTCAACTCCTACGACCTGAACGCCGCGCTCGAATTCACCCGCAACCGCGAGCGCTACGCCTTCCTCAAGTGGGGCCAGACCGCCTTCAACAACTTCTCCGCCGTGCCGCCCGGCATGGGCATCTGCCACCAGGTCAACCTGGAATACCTCGCCCGCGTCGTCTTTACAACTTCACCGAACCCCGACGGTACCATCGTCGCGTATCCCGACACCCTGGTCGGCACCGACAGTCACACCACCATGGTCAACGGACTCGGCGTCCTGGGCTGGGGCGTCGGCGGCATCGAGGCTGAGGCCGCCATGCTCGGCCAGCCCGTCTCCATGCTCGTGCCTCAGGTCGTCGGCTTCCGCCTCACCGGCAAGCTGAAGGAAGGCACCACCGCCACCGACCTCGTTCTCACCGTCACCGAAGCGCTTCGGAAGCACGGCGTCGTCGGCAAGTTCGTCGAGTTTTACGGCCCCGGAATCGCGGAGCTGCCCCTCGCCGACCGCGCCACCATCGCCAATATGGCCCCCGAGTACGGCGCCACTTGCGGGATCTTCCCCGTCGACAAGGAGACCCTGAAGTACCTCCGCCTGACCGGCCGCACCGAAGAGCACATTGCGCTCGTCGAAGCCTACTTCCGCGAGCAGGGCCTCTTCCACACCGCCTCCGCGCCCGAAGCCGAATACTCCTCCACGCTCTCGCTCGATCTCGCCACCGTGGAACCCTCCGTGGCCGGCCCCAAGCGCCCCCAGGACCGCGTCCTGCTCTCCCAGGCAGCCGCGAGCTTCGAGAAGCAGCTCCCCGCACTGCTCGGCCCCAACGGCAACCAGGACAACGTTCGTCCACTCGTCCGCTGGGAGGCCGAGGGCGGCCATCCCTCCGGCAACGGCAACCTGACCAGCTCCACCGGCGCGCCCAACGGCAAGGATACCCACGCGGCCGCGCCCACCAGCGTCCAGGCCCGTTTCGGCCTCAACCCGGAACCCTACCTCGGCAACGGGTCGATTGTGATTGCGGCGATCACCTCCTGTACCAACACCTCCAACCCCTACGTGATGGTCGCCGCCGGCCTGCTGGCGAAGAAGGCCGTCGAACGCGGCCTGCAGACGCCGCCATGGGTCAAGACCTCCCTTGCGCCCGGCTCCCGCGTCGTGACCGACTACTACAACAAGGCCGGCCTCTCCCAGTATCTCGATGCCCTGCGCTTCCAGACCGTCGGCTACGGCTGCACCACCTGCATCGGCAACTCCGGCCCGCTGCCCACCGACGTCAGCAAGGCCATCGAAGACCACTCCCTGGTGGCCGTCTCCGTCCTCTCCGGCAACCGCAACTTCGAGGGCCGCATCTCGCCGGAGGTTCGCGCCAACTACCTCATGTCGCCCCCGCTGGTCGTCGCCTACGCCCTGGCCGGACACATCAGCCACAACTTCGACTCCGACCCGCTCGGCAAGGACCAGACCGGCCAGCCCGTCTACCTGCGCGACATCTGGCCCACCCAGCAGGAGGTCTCCGACACCGTCAACGCCTGCATCGACTCTGAGATGTTCCGCCACCAGTACTCCACCGTCTCCGATGGCGACGCCAACTGGCAGCACCTCAAGTTCCCCTCCGGCAACACCTACGGCTGGGAGCCCGACTCGACCTACATCCGTAAAGCGCCCTACTTCGACGGCATGACGGCGACACCATCGCCAGTCTCAGACATCCGCGCTGCACGCGCCCTCGCCGTGCTGGGCGACTCCGTCACCACCGACCACATCTCCCCCGCCGGCTCCATCAAGAAGAACGGCCCCGCCGGCAAGTACCTCACCGACCACGGCGTCGCTCCCGCCGACTTCAACAGCTACGGCAGCCGCCGCGGCAATCACGAAGTCATGGTGCGCGGGACCTTCGCCAACGTCCGCCTGCGCAATAAGCTCGCCCCCGGAACCGAAGGTGGCGTAACCCGGCTGCTGCCGGAATGCACGGACATGTCCATCTACGACGCGTCCGTCATCTACGCCGAGCGCGGCACACCCCTCTGCATTCTCGCCGGCAAGGAGTACGGCTCAGGCTCGTCCCGCGACTGGGCTGCCAAGGGCCCGCGGCTGCTCGGCATCAAGTTCGTTATCGCCGAGAGCTACGAGCGCATCCACCGCTCCAACCTCGTCGGCATGGGCATCCTGCCCTTCCAGTACCTCGAAGGCCAGTCCACCGCCTCGCTCGGCCTCACCGGCGAAGAAGTCTTCTCCATCGGCGACCACCCCGGCCAACTCAAAGCCATGCTCGACTCCAAATTCGCCGATGGTCGCATCCTCCCCATCCTCGCCGAAAACCAGACCGGCAAAACCATCGAGTTCTCCGCTACCCTCCGCATCGATACCCCCCAGGAAATCCTCTACTACCAGCACGGCGGCATCCTGCAATACGTCCTCCGCCAACTCGCCGCCATGAATTAAGCCGCCCGTCTCAACGCGCGGCAGTTATTTGACAAATAACTGCCGCGCGCTTATATATGGAGAGGCTTCACTATCTTATAAATAAAGTTGAGATTATCCTATGGCATTGCAAACGAACCTTGCATCCACCTCCGAACCCACTATTAGCGATGTAGAGCAGACCGTTCAAGATGGCCTCGAAGCCCTTCGAGATGCACCTCTGAACGAGCAGATCACAGCCGCGCTCAAGTTCCTCGTCCCGCCCGGCTTCCGGCCCATCGCCCAACTCGAAGAAGACCGCCGCAAAAAGCGCAGTACAGCCTCCGCCTCGAACTGGAATCCCGAAACGGGCGAGATAGTAATTTATTTTGAACGCACGAAGTTAGATCCCAACCCGCCAACATCGCCGGAACAACATGCTGCAGGGCGCGCCAGAATCAACGTTGCGCGCAGCGAAGCTACCGCGCCAACCGCCTCACTAGGATTGGATTTTGAGTCGCGCTTGCGTAAAATTCGCGAGCGACGCGGACTCACCAACGACCCATACGTTCCAGACCCGCCCCCGACCTTCGACCAAGCAGCGGTCACGCCATGGCAGATCCAACAATGCTGTGAAGCGCTGGCAGAGGTCGAAAAGGCAGGCAAAGCCTTTATCGCTCTCAAATGGTTTCGCGATCAGGGACTCACGGTACACGGCTATTCGTGGGCTGAATCCCCGGCATGCCGACAGGCGGTGTTGACAAAAGCAATCGAGGAAGGAGCAATATTGACGGCTCAAATCCCGAACCCCAAAGCGCCGCAGCACCCAACTACCACGATAAAGCTGAACCGGGAGTCCGAATATGCCCTGTCGGTTCCGCCCCGTTATCAACCGATTCGCGCCAAAGGCGGCGCGTCGGCCTCGGAGATCATTCTCCGCGACCGAGGGAGGATTTAGATCCTCCACTTCATCGATACGAGCGCTCTATTGAAGCTGTTCATCGTTGAGCAAGGCAGCGACAGGATGGTGCAATTTGCCAATACCGTGGACGACCGCAACAAAGTTGTCTCGGCCTTGACGCAAGTCGAAGCCCGTTCAGGCATCTGCAGGCTTCGGAAGGGGGATCTGCTCACCCCTTCCGAGGCCTTATTTGCTCTTGATTTGCTCGCAGGCGACATGAGACGAATCATCGAGCAGCCAGTCAATCCACCGGTACTCGAAGCAGCCTGCGGGTTGGTGGATCGCCACTATCTTCGGGCTATGGATGCAGTCCAACTCGGATGCGCCATCGTCGCGCGCGACCTGCTTGCTTCGCCAGACATGCGGTTTATCGCGTCGGACGAATCGCTCCTCAATGCAGCCCGAGCAGAGGGTTTTGACACTTGGAATCCCTGTGACTAGGCTTTCGCCTAAATTGCCGCCGCTCTAAGCAACCAACGGAGGCCCTACATACTGCATCTCATACCTCGCAAACACCGCCGCATCCATCGTCGGTCCGTTCGGCACCGCCACCTCGCGGAAGAACGCCTCCATCTTCCCCGCTGGCGTAAACGCGATCACCATGTGCGCCGGAGTCTCTCCTACCCCCACAAAGCCATGCGGAACCCCGCGCGGCCCCAGCACCGACTCGCCCGCCCCCAGCGTCAACCGCTTGCCGCCCACCTGGAAGAGCACCTCGCCCTCGATCACGTAGAACCACTCCTCCTGGTGCAGATGAAAATGCACCGGCGGCCCACCATGCCCCAGCCCCTTGTGCTCGATCACGAACAGCCCGTCGCCCGTCTCGCGCGGGAGTGTCTTGAACAGGATCGTGCTGAACCCCAGCGAGTGCGTTTCCCCCAGCCGGTCCTCCCCTGCCCCCACCACATGCACGTCACCCGGCGTTGGAACCGAAGCTGCCT
>Ga0302198_10001318_pt1 | contig 27123 bp, 23 predicted proteins | sample II_Bog_N2_2_FD_193521 | JGI IMG/M metagenome (GOLD analysis project Ga0302198, IMG submission 193521) | Peat permafrost microbial communities from Stordalen Mire near Abisko, Sweden - II_Bog_N2_2 | ecosystem: Environmental > Terrestrial > Soil > Wetlands > Peat | place: Sweden: Abisko... | reverse complement strand
AACTGGATAACGTGCGGACGATGAAGGCTAAACTTTCGAACTGTCTGACCGATATTCGCGAGCAGGCTCAGCGTCAACAGCTTGAAACCGGAAAGACTATTCAGGAACTGCGCAGTCGCCTCGATCGCGACGGAAAACCTTCTGCCATGGATTCCGCTGAGAGAGCAAAGGATGTCGTCACCGGATTGCCCCTCCGGGATGAAGCCGAAGCGGCGCTCATCGAGTCCGCCAATATCGGCTCCCGGACGTACGCCGCCGCCATGGTGTTCGACCGTTTACAACTCCTCAACGCGCGCTTCGGCAGGCAGGCGGGCGACGAAATCCTGGTGGCGTTCATTCGCATGGTCCAGAGCCATTTGAATCCCGAGGACCGGTTGTTCCGATGGGACGGACCTGTGATTGTTGTGCTGCTGCCGCGGCAGGCCGGCTTCGAACAGGTGCGCCGCGAAATCGGCGATATCATCGAAAACAAGCTGGAGCACACCATTCAAACCGAATCGCGGAGTGTGCTGATCCCTATCGCAGCGCGGTGGAATCTGTTTCCCGTGACGGACGCGCCACAGCTCATTTTCCAGAAGATCGATGAGTTCGCGGCTTCTGCATCTGTGCGCATGTAGCGCCCGACTGATCTGCCGTAAGTTTATCGGAAAAAAAAATGGCGGTGAGGGTGAGATTCGAACTCACGGAACCCGTGAAGGTTCAACGGTTTTCGAGACCGCCGCATTCGACCACTCTGCCACCTCACCGCGTGCCTGCGTCCGAGGACACTCAGACCACATTAACCTCAATATAACATCCGCCAGCCACCACCCCGCCATCACCAGGCACGGCACGCACGCATGATAACCTGATGCAGGTCACCGCGGGTTTCCGCGGACAGAAGGACATTATGAGTCACGGCTTAAAAATTTCTCCGGCAGTCGACGGCGGTCTCGATTTTCTCGCGCTGGGCGCGCTGGTGCACCGCCTCGATCCCGGCATCATCCCGTTTCGCAAGGCTCGCACCTGCGAAATCCATGTCAGCGGCGGCGAATTCAATTGCGCCGCGAACCTTTCCGACGCCTTTGAACTCAGCACTGGCGTCGCCACCGCCATGGTGAACTATCCCATCGGCGAACTCATCGCGGAACGCGTCAGGGCCATGGGTGTGAAGCCGTTTTACAAGCGCTTCGAACACAACGGCGTCAACGGTCCGAACATGGCCGCGGTCTACAGCGATCGCGGGCACGGCGTGCGCGCTCCGGTGGTGTTCTACAACCGCGCCAACGAAGCGGGCGCGCTGCTGAAGCCTGGCGATTTCGACTGGCAGGCCATCTTCGCCAACGGCGTGCGCTGGTTCCACTCCGGCGGCATCTTCGCGGCTCTTTCGGAGACCACCGGCGAGCTGATCATCGAAGGCATGAAGGCCGCCCGTGCGGCCGGCGCCGTCACTTCGCTCGACCTGAACTACCGCGAGAAACTCTGGAAGATCCTGGGCGGCGGCACTCGCGCGGTGGAAATGCTGGGCCGCATCGTGGAACACGTGGACGTTCTGGTGGGCAACGAAGAGGATCTGCAAAAGGGACTGGGCGTCGAAGGCCCGCAGGTGGAAGCCACCTCGAAGCTCGATACCCGCGCGTTTGCCGGCATGATGGATAACGTGGTGAAGAAGTTCCCCAAAGTCCGGATTGTCGCGACGACATTGCGCGAAGTGCATTCCACGTCGCGGCACACCTGGAGCGCCGTCGCCTGGATCAACGGGAAGATGTACAACGCTCCTACCACCGAACTCGACGTGATCGATCGCGTGGGCGGCGGCGACGGCTTCGCATCCGGATTCTTCTACGGCCTGCTGGCCGGTGAAACGCCGGAAGAGGCGTTGAAGCTGGGCTGGGCGCACGGAGCCCTCATCACCACGTTCCCCGGCGATACCACTATGGCCACGCTCGATCAGGTTCGGGCCTTCGCCAAAGGCGGCTCGGCCCGAATTCAGCGTTGATTCACCGTTAGCGCGCTATCGCCTCTCTTCGTTCTTCGGGCCGGCCGCGGGTTTGGCCTGTGGCTTTGGGTGCGCGTTCGCGGCGTTGCTCATGTTGTTCTGCTGCCTGGCGACCTGTTGCTTTTGCTGCGGGGCCGGAGTTCCGCCATTGGGCTTCCGATCGGCGCGGCCGGTCTCGGCGGCATTGAGTCGCCCGGACGCAACGCCATTGGCGATTCGCCCCTGCTGATTGAAGCGCCGGCCGTTCACCGAGTCCATCGCTGGCGTGCCGGGATGGCCGTTGTTCACTGACGCCAACTGGGTGCGGTCGCGAGCGGCCGTTTGCTCATGCGACATTTGATTCGCAGTGGGCTGGATATGCTGCTCGCGCGCGGCGGTCTGCTCCTGCGCGGTGGCCTGAGCGCGGATTCCGCCCGGTCCGTTGAAGCTGACATGGCTGACGGCGGCGCTGTTGATCACGGTCCGGTCCACATATACATTGCGGACCACCGTGGTGTTCACGTTCAGCACGGCGGTGTTATACCGGAACGCGCCGCCGGCCCAGACACCGCCGCCGAAACCCACGCCCGCATAGCCAAAACCGTAGTTGATTCCGCCATAAAAGCCCACGTGCGGACCCCAGTAGCCGGCGTGCCACAGATAGTTGCCGCCACCGAAACCCCAATATCCGGGAGTCCACAATACGCCGATCCGCGGAGGAGCCACCCAGACGCCGGGTACCCAGTAATAGCCGTCAGGCCCCCAGGCCCAGTATCCCGGAGTCCAGAGGTAGCCATTCGTGGGACAGGGAGGCTGCACATAAACGGGCAGCGCCGGTGGCCCGATATTGATGGATACTGCTATTCCCGCTGAAACCGCCGATGGCAGCAGCAAAGCCAGCCCTAAGGCGAAGTTCCGAATCCGTGAGTTGGTGCGCATGGCTCTTACCCTCTGACTATCGAGCACGTTCCGGGGCTCGAAGTTGCGCGAAAGGCCATTAAATGGCGTTAATCGACGTGTGCCGGAGCGGCTTCGCGAACCGTGGTTTCCTTCCACAGGCTGCGGGGCGGCACAAAGAAGATGCGGATAGCGAACAAGGCCGCTGCCATGAGCGTGACGAAAGTGCGGATGGGAGACGTGAGGCGCTTGAGCGTGGACCCGCCTGGAATCGCGGGATCTGTCACGGCGGCCAGATAGAACAGAGCCTGCCCTATAAGCGCGATGGCGCGGAATGGTTCCGCCATCCCAAAAGTAGCGACCGCCATACCGATCAGACACCACGGCACCAGCAACCGCGCATACTTGCCCGAGAAGTAGTGGAAACGCATGGGATTCCGCGCACTAAACAGCCCGGGCAGCAGCCAGAGCAACTGGTAAAGGCCGGCCAGCGTCCGCACCTTGCGACGGAACTCGGAATTGAGCGCAGTCGGGAAATCGTACATCACCGCAGTCTCCTCCAGGATGACGCGGTGGCCCTTCAGCACGGCCGTCAGTGGCAGCCACGCGTCGTCGATCAGGGTGTCCGGCGGAATCGGCGTCCACAGAGACCGGCGCAGGCCGTAGTAAGCGCCGGTACAGCCCCATGTCGAATGAATGCGCGTCATCTGCTGACGAATCCAGAGTTCGTAGCGCCAGTAGAGACCGGTATCGTGTTCGGCGCTGGTTTCGCCGGCTCTGATGCTCAGCTGCGCGCTCACTGCGCCCACTTCGGGATCGCCAAAACAGGCGATCAGGTTACGCAGACTCTCGGGATGCAGGGTCTGCCGCACGTCGTTGAAGATCAGGATCTCGCCGGAGGATAGCGGAACGCCCGCGTTGATGGCGGCAGGCTTGCCACCGCGCGGCACGCGAATCAGCCGTACCCCTTCGGATGCAAAGCGTCGCGCGATGTCATCGGTCGAATCGGAAGAACCGTCGGAGACCACCAGAATCTCCATCAGTTCCCTCGGATAATTCAGAGCCAGGATGGAGCGCAGCTTGGTATCGAGAAACTTTTCGCCGTTATAGACCGGGATGAGAAATGAAACGGTGCGCAGCTGCCCATCTTTACGGATCGGGTGGTGATGACGCCGCGCGGCGAATCCCAGCAACAGGGGATAACCGATCAGCGCATACACCACGACCGTGAAGAGACAACAGAAAACTATCAGGCAGATTTGCGGCAGCGCCACATCCTCAAGGATACAGGACTAGTGCGGCGGCGCAGCGACGAATTCCGGCGGCGGCGCGGAGCCTTCACCGAAGAAGTATTGCTCCATCTGCTGCAGCACGAATTCCTGCGCTTCTTTCGTGCCCAGATTGAGGCGATATTCGTTCATGAGCATCTTCATGTGCTCCACCCACATGCCCCAGGCCTGCTTCGAGACATTGTCGTAGATACGCTGGCCCAGGGGGTGGCCGTCGAAAGGGACTTCGGCAAGACCGTCCATTTCACGCTGCAGTTTGACGCAGAAAACCCTGTGAGGTGCAGCTGGTGGTTGAGTGCTCATCTCCTATGAGAATACCAGTTGCTTTAGCGGTGCTCTTCCTGACGCCGGGCGCCGGTGCGATCGGACTCACGCTCTTTCGGCGACCGCTCTTCCAGTTTGTGGCCTTCCGGGTGCGGCGCGGCGCCGGCGGGCCGAACGCCGGGCCGGTCGGAGCGCCTCAGGCCCGGGTAATTGTGCACGTATACGGCTCTGTTGGCCCAGGTTCGCCCCCATGGCGCCCCGTGGATGAGCCATCCGTGCGAGGCCCAGTCAAACCGCACCGCGCCCCAGCCCCAGGGCTGGAAGGCAACGCCAAGATTGAAACCGAAGCCAAAATTGATAGCCGCTCCGATGGCAAAGCCGGGCCGCGGCGCGATGAAGACCACGGCGGGGTCGTAGAACGGGACATAGACGAAGGCGGGATTCACCGGCAGAATCGTAATATACGGGCCCTCGCGGGCAATCACGACGCGGGCGTTCGACCGCAGGTAGCCATAGTTCATCGAAAGCGCGCGTTCCCGCTGCACGGAATCCATCACGTCCTGCCGCTGAGCCAGTACGGCGTTGCCGAGCTGTGTGGTCCAGTTGAGGTCGGCTGCCATGGTCGCGAGCACGGAGGGGAAAGGCAGCAGGGCCTGAACGCTGGGATCCCAGGGGAGCTGGTCTTCGGTAATCGCATTGGCAAGCGCGGCTCCGGCCAGATAGTGATGCTGGTCCGCCCATTTCGCGGCATCGGGAATCTCATCGGCGAACGTAGAGGCCGAAAGAACCTGCGCGAGCAAGGGATCCGGATAGAGCGCGATGCGCTGCACCAAACGGTCGAGTTCGCCCGGAGGATACGAGGGCGGAGCCTGCGCAAAGCAAATTCCCGAGATCGCCAGAGCGAGTAAAGCTGTCTTGATTTTCATGTACATGCCTTCCATTGGTAGTAACGGTCACACAGCATAGCCGGTTACGAGGATGAAACCATTTTCATATTAGCGACTGGGTTTAGGCGACTGGGCTTAACCCGACTTTCGCACCTGAAGAGCATTTTCGGTTATTTTTGCCTTGCAACCGGCATTAAGCTGAATGCCTGCAACAGGGGGATGCCTGAAACCGTTGCGGTGAAGACCTACCCTCTATGAAAGTGCGGGAAAACATGGCATTCTACTGCTTCCATGTTTCTGCGCAGCACGAACCGGAAGAAGGACGGCAAAAGCCATCGCTACTACAGCGTGGTGGAAAACCAGCGTGTCTCCGGCGACAAGACAGTGCAGCGTACGGTGCTGTACCTGGGAGAGATCAACGATTCTCAACAGACGGCGTGGCGCAGGACGCTGGAAGTATTTGACGAAGAGAAACAGCAAACTCGCAACCTGAGCTTGTTCCCCGACGACAGGGAAGTGCCCGCCGACACGCTCGACAGTTTGCAGGTGAACCTGGCAGGCCTGGAATTGCGACGCCCGCGCCCGTTCGGCAACTGTTGGCTTGCGAGCGAACTTTGGCGGCAGTTGGGCTTAACGGAGTTCTGGCAGCAGCGATTACCAGCCGGTCGTGAAGACGTCGGTTGGGAGAAAGTACTGCGGCTGCTGGTAGTGAACCGGCTGCTGGAACCGGGCAGCGAGTTCCGGGTACATCGGCACTGGTTCGTGGAAAGCGCGATGGATGAGTTGCTGGAAACCGATTTCGCGGTGGCCGGCAAAGACCGGCTGTACCGGTGTCTGGATCGGATCGTGGAACATAAGCAGGAACTGTTCGTTCATCTGAAGCAGAAGTGGGCCGAGTTGTTTGCCGCCGACTTTGAAGTGCTGCTTTACGATCTGACGAGCACGTATTTTGAAGGCGGGATGGAGGAGTGCGACAAGGCGAAGCGCGGCTACAGTCGCGACAGCCGACCGGATTGTGTGCAGGTGGTGATTGCTCTGATCGTGACGCCGGACGGATTTCCACTGGCTTACGAAGTGATGGATGGCAACACGTCGGAACAGAAAACGCTGCAACCGTTTCTGGACCGGATCGAAAAGGCCTACGGTCAGGCACGGCGTGTGTGGGTGATGGATCGCGGCATCCCCACCGAAGCCACGCTGAAAAAGATGCGGGAGCGGAATATTTCGTATCTGGTGGGGACGCCGAAAGGCAGCATCAATAAGCACGAAAAGCAGTGGCTGGACCTGCCCTGGAAGCAGGTGAGAGATTCGGTGCAGGTGAAGCTGTATGAACACCAGGAAGAACTTTATGTGCTGGCCCGCAGCGACGGCCGTCAGGCCAAAGAGATCGCTATTCGCCGTAAGCGGCTGGTGCGGCTGTTGCGCAGGCTGCGCGCCATGCGGCGTAGTCTGCCAGGCCGCGATCAGTTACTGCTGCGGATCGGCGCGGCGAAGAAAGAAGCGGGCCGCGCCTTTGGCTTCGTGACGATCACCCTTCCGGCGGCAACGGAGTCGGTCACGCGGACTTCGTTCCACTTTTGCGTCGAGAAGATCAAACTGCGACAGGCCGAACAACGCGATGGCCACTATCTGCTGCGGTCGAATCTGACGGCGGAAGATCCGGCGGTGCTGTGGACCCGCTATATCCAGTTGACGAATATCGAGGCGGCATTCCGATCGCTGAAGAGTGATCTCGGACTGCGCCCGATCCACCATCGGCTGGAGCGGCGCGTGGAAGCGCACATTTTCGTGGCCTTCCTCGCTTACTGTTTGCAGGTAACGCTGAAGAGCAGTTTGCGAAATCAGGCACCCGGACTGAGTCCGCAAGCCGTGATGGAGAAACTGGCAACCATTCAGATGATTGATGTCTGGATTCCGACCAGAGATAACCGATGGCTGGTGCTGCCTCGCTACACGCAGCCATCGCAGGAAGTGCAGATTCTGCTCGACAAGCTGCGCATGGAATTGCCAAAACAGCCGCCGCCCCGCATTAAAGGGCAGGCTAACGTAGCCGCTGTGTCCGCACTCCCCGCCGTCGCTCCGCTCCAATTCGCAAACTAATTCAACCCGTCTTTGTGGTGAAGACCTTCGCGGACCCTTTACTCATTCCATTGCTTTTATGCGTTCGAATACTCTCCAGGTGCGAAAGTCGGGTTAAGCGATTCGGCTCGCCGAACGCAGGATCGCGATCTGGCCCGTGTGATAGAGGCTGTGCTGCACGATGACGAGAAAGAGGTAGTAGGAATCGTACTCGCGGCCAGCTGTGGCAAGGGCCCCCGCGGCGAATGCGTGGCGCAACTGAAGTGCGATGCGAGCGGATTCAGGATTCATGGGGCGCGGTTCCGGTATGAATAGTTGCGAGGAATGACAGCGCCTCGGGGTAGCCTGGACGAAGTGCGAGGGCGCGCTCGAAATCGGCGCTGGCGCGGAGACTATCCGCCTGGTAGACCAGATGGTAGATCCCGAGGTTGAGGTGAGCGGCTGCATCGAGAGGCCGGGCGCGGACGATGCGTTCGGCAACGGCGGCGGCTTCCTGAAACATCTCCAGCTGGTGGTATTCGGCGGCGAGAAAATCGAGCCGCGTGTCGTCGGCGGGATCGGCGGCGATTTCTTCCTGGAGGATTGCAATGTACCAGTGGTTCTTGCGGCGGCGGCTTTCGGGATCGGGAGAGAAGTTGTGGCGGATGCGAATGTTCGAGCGGCGCAGACGGCCACCGGCGGCGAGGATCGCGCTGTCGAGGGTTTCGTGGACGCGGCCGCGATAGCGGTAATCGGGGCGGTTGGGGAAGAGGCGGACGGCGTAGTCGGTGGTGGCGGGGTTGTGGCGTTCGACATAGTAGCCGGCAGGTTCCGACGGGATCACGAACGTGTCGCGATCGAGAGTTTCATCAGCATCGAGAACGAGTATCCATTCGCCTGTGGCATGCGCGAGCGCCCGATTGCGCGCGGCTGCGAAATCGACGAAGGCGAAATCGAACGGGATCACCATTGCGCCGTTGTGGGCGGCAATGTGCGGGGTTGAATCGGTGGAGCCGGTATCGACGACGATGAGTTCATCGGCTAATCCCTGCACGGAATCGAGACAGGACTGAAGATTGCGCTCTTCATTCCGCACGATCATGCAAAGACTGAGGCTCATGCAGGCGGGCGGCGTTTGTGCCAGTCTGTACGGCGCTGGAATTCGGAGGCCAGAGCGAGCAACGGATTCTCACGGAACGGCGGCCCGACCAGTTGCAGCCCCACCGGCAGGCCTGACGCGAAGCCGCAGGGGAACGAGATGCCGGGGAGTCCGGCGAGATTGGCGGCGGGTATCAGACTGCGCATTCCCGGTGTGGCTGGCTGCGGCCGGTTGGGGCCCGCGGCGTCGAGCGGTTCGCTGACCTTCGGCGCGACGGCATAGCGCGAGGGCGCGACGAGAAGATCGACCTGGTCGAAGAGTTCGCGAAAGCTCTTCTTGATGAGGGCGCGAATGCGCATGGCTTTCAGGTATTGCGTGGAGGTGATGGCGAGGGCGGCTTTCAGGTTTTCGATCTGGCTGGGGTCCGCGAGTTCATGCACCTGTTCGCTGGTGATGAGGGACTCGAACACGGAAGCGGCTTCCGCGCCGATGACGGTGCCGATGAGAGCGCCCCAGGGGTAGTCCGGCAGCTTGACTTCCACCAGGTTCGCGCCGGTGTCGCGGAGGACTTTCATGGCAGCTTCGAGCGCGGGGCGGGTTTCGGGATCGGCCCATTCCGAGTCGACAGCGGCGAAGCCGACCTTCATCTCGGCTGGCTTTTTGGCAAACTCCGGAGCGTAATAGAAGCCTTTGCCTGCGGAGCCTGGATCGTTCGAATCGCCGCCCGAGATGACGTGAAGAACGAGGCCGCAATCTTCCGCGGTGCGGCAGATGGGGCCAATTTTATCGAGCGTCCAGGAGAGTGGCATGGCGCCGAAGCGGCTGACGAGTCCATAGGTGGGACGCAGGCCGGTGACGCCGCAGAAAGCGGCGGGCGTGATGATGGAACCGGATGTTTCCGAGCCGAGTGCGAAGGGCACAAGGCCGGCGGCGACGGCGCTGGCCGGGCCGCTGGAGGAACCGCCCGCCCAGCGAGTCAGATCCCAGGGATTGAGGCCCGGTCCCTGCAACGATGCGGACGCGAGGCGGTAACCGGGGCCACCGGCCAACTCAATCATGGAGAGTTTGCCGAGGAGCAGCGAGCCGACGTCATCCAGTTTGGTCAGGACCGTCGCGGTATCGGGGAGGATCTGCGTGGCATACGGCTTCGCGCCCCACGTTGTGGGATGGCCGGCGAAGGAGAGCAGATCCTTGGCGCCGAAGGGAATGCCCTGGAGAGGACCGCGATAGCGTTCGCGCTTCAGATCGCCATCGACCGCTTTGGCGCCGCTGAGAGCGATCTTCGTCAGAGGAAGCGCTAAGGCGTTGTAGCGCGGGCCTAGTTTCTCCAGGCGCTCGCCGAAGGCTTTCACGAGTTCGACGGAGGAAAACTCGCGCTTCTTCAGCCTCGCATTGAGGTCGGAAATGGGGGCGAAGAATACGTCGTCGGTCATGCTTTGAACTGGAACGCCGGTTCGGTGGAGATCGGGATGGCGAACTTTGCGAGGGTCTCGGCGTTTTGCCGAACCTTGTCCGTTGCTGCCGGGGCTGCGGTTTGCGGCTCGGCTTGAGCCGACGCCTTTAGAGCGGCAGAGCCGGCCGCGGCTGCGATCACGAGTTGTCTGCGAGTCAGTTTCAGATTACTTACTTTCACTTCTTCTGCTCCAAATACTTCGCCGATAATGCGTCGAGCGCGGCCGCTTCCATGGCGGCGCGCGGAGCGGTTTCGCCAGTCCAGATTTCGAACTGGCGGACGGCCTGCTCTATAAACATTTTCACACCTGGCACGACCTGGCAGCCCTGGGCGCGTGCACGGCGGATCAGTTCCGTCTCCAGCGGGTTGTAGACAAGGTCAAACACGATATCGCCGGGGATGGCGCCGGGGAATACGCAATCCTTTACGTTAGGCCACATGCCGACTGAGGTGGCGTTGACGACGACATCGAAATGGCGCGCACAGGCCTGATCGAGAGTCAGGTTTTCGGCGCCCATGGAGCGGGCGAAGGCGCGGACGCGGTCGGGATTCCGTCCTGTGATGGCGATGGTGGCGCCGGCATCGGAAAGAGCGCAGGCGGCACTACGCGCTGCGCCGCCGTTGCCTGCGATCAGAACGGTCGCTTTACCGATATCGATCAATTTGGCCAGCGGACGGGCAACGGCCTCGGCATCGGTATTGGTGCCGCGCCATTTGCCGGCTTTGCGCCAGACGGTGTTGACGGCGCCGATGCGACGGGCGAGCGGATCGACGAAATCGAGATAGCGCATGATGCGGCGCTTGTGCGGAATGGTGACGCTGAAGCCGGATAAGGGCAGATCTTCGGCGAACTGGAAGAAGTCGCGCAGCTGGTTGGGAGTGACCAGCAGAGGCACGTAGACGGCGTCGATCCGTTTGGACTGGAAAGCGCGGTTGTGAACGTGGGGCGAGACCGAATGGCCCACGGGATCGGCAATGACGCCGTAGATTTTGGCAGCTTTGGTGAACTTATCGATGCGGTAGAGAGAACGAAGCTGGCGGGCGTTGACTTGTCCGGCGGCGGTGCCCTGAAAGTGGGCGGGCGCGGCATAAGTAAAGATGGTGCCGAAGGCCGGAGAAATCACGCGCGTGGGGAAACCGGTTTCACCCATGGCCAGGGTGACCAGCGGAACTTTGGGACTCTGCCTGCTGGCGGCGAGGATGCGTCCGGTATCGGTTGGCTTGCGCGCGGTGGTGACGAGTTTGTAGACATCGGCGGGAACCTTGCGCATGCGCTTGAGGACGGGATCGAGCGGCGGCGTGGTTTCGAAGTGATGCCAGGAAACGATGAGGTAAGCTTTGGTTCGCAGTTCGGCGCAGCGAGCGGGGACGACTTCGGCGGTTTCTATTTCGACATCGATAGCGCGGGCGCCGGAATGGATGGCGAGAGCGAGAATGCGGAGTTGCTCTTCGATGCTGCCGTTGAAGCGGCCGTGATTCTGGTGGCGGCGGCAGGTGGCGAGGATGGTGCAGTTGGGGTGCTCGCGCAGAAAGGTGGCGATGGCTTCGGCGCCGAGGGCCGGGTCGGGCAGATAGTCGATACGGAATTCGAGAAAGTTCTCGCCTGCCTCCGCTTCACGTCGCGCTTGCTCGAGCAGTTTGGGGACGTCGGGCAGGCCGAGCGCGATGCAGATTTTGGGAAGCGCTCGCCGCTGAGCCATTTGGTTTCCCAGAATAGCATTTGAGGTTGTGGTCATGGATGGATACCAATGCGTTTTACAAAACGAACTCCGGCCTGGCGGGAGGAATGGGCTGGCGCCCGGTCTGGAGTTGGCGCAGTTCGGCGGTGCATTTGTGGAGGAGGCGTGCGGTCAACGGACAGTGGATGTTCTCCCTGCTTCCCCGGACCAGAGCGGTGGAAGCGATTTCACTTGCAATTTCACCTTTTGTTCGCCTAAGATAAGGTCAAATGGCCTTAACCCGCAGACAGAAGGACGTGCTGGACTTCATTGCCGGCTATCAGGTGGAGAATGGCTACAATCCGAGCTATGAAGAGATAGCGCGGGGGCTGAAGTTGTCCTCGATTGCCACGGTTCACAAGCATATTTCGGCGCTGGCGAAGAAGAATTATTTGTCTCGCGGGGCGAACCAGAGCCGGTCTGTGGAAGTGGCGCCGCGGTATGTGCAGGAACAGAGCCGGAATAAGTTCGAGGCGTCGCTGGAGGTGCCGATCCATGGGACGATTGCGGCGGGGCAGCCGGTGCAGGCTTTCGATACGTCCGACACTCTGAGTTTTGCGGATTTCGTGGGGCGCAAGGAGACTTACGCGCTGCGGGTGCGCGGGAATTCCATGGTGGAGGATCATATCTGCGACGGCGACATGATCCTCGTGGAGAATACGAAAGACGCGAGCGACGGGCAGATTGTAGTGGCGCTGCTGGGCGGCGTGGAGACTACGCTGAAGCGGATTTATCGCGAGCAGGGGAATATGATTCGCCTGCAGCCGGCCAATGAAACGATGAGTCCGATACGGGTTCCGGCGAGCCAGGTGGAAATTCGCGGGCGATTGCTGGCTGTGCTGCGGAAGTATTAGTTTTAGCGAGGGGAACGTATGGTGACCCCCGCCGAGGCGCATTCGCCGGCGCTGGCTGTACAGGCGAGCGCTTTCAGGTTTTTATCGAAGCAGACACGGACTTCAGTAAGATCTGCGCCGCTGCACGCGGTTCTGACAGCACCTTGCGGAAACGAAGGATTGGCCGCGGCGAACTGCGCCTCAATCTCAGCGGGGCTCTCTGTGGTGGATTGCCCCAGCGACGAAATCTGCACAGGGATCTGCACGGCGGCGCGTGCCACCATCACTTTCGTGAAGTAGTCGCCCTGCGAAAGGCCGGTGCAGGTGCCGTGCGTCGCCCATTCATGCTGGATCAGGCTGGCGCTGGGTATGTATTTCAGCATGTCATTCACCAGGCTCTTTGGAACCGTTTTCGCGGCGCCGCAGGATTCCGGACTCTTACCCTGGTTAGCTTCCGGCCAGAGTCCGTGGACGACGAACCCCTTGCCCTGCCCGCATTCGAGCGGATTCGCAGCGGCCTCGCCCGGCTGGGCACAAAATTCCGGCGCCCACGAAAGCGACAGGAGGTAGTAATCGAAGGGCGCGGCCGTTTGGGCCACAAGCAACGATGTTACGCACAAACCGGCAAGCAGAAGGAGCTGTTTCATGATTCACCTGACGACGAAATTGATCAGCTTTTCGGGTACCGCGATCACTTTGACCACGGTGACGCCTTCGAGCAGCGACTGCACTTTCTCGTCGGCGCGCGCCGCGTTTTCGAGCGCCGCTTTGTGCAGACCTACGGGCACGTTGATACGCGTGCGCAGTTTGCCGTTGATTTGCACGGGAATTTCCACTTCGGTGGCGCGCGCCAGATTCAAATCGAAGGCCGGCCAGGATTGTTTGATGACCGCGCCTTTACCGCCCATCTCTTCCCATAGTTCCTGTGTCACATAGGGCGCGAAGGGCGAGAGCATCAGCGTGAGGATTTCGACGCACTGGCGCATCGCCGCGGCGGAAACGCGCGATTCTTTTTCGTAGAGCACATTCACCAGTTCCATCATCAACGCGATGGAAGTGTTGAAGTGCCAGCGGGTGTCGAAATCTTCGGTGATGCGCTGCAGCGTCTGGTGCAGTTTGCGAAGAACGTCGGCGTCCGCGGTGCCGTCTCCGCCTGGCGCATCCACATTGCGCGTCACGAAGCGATAGACGCGGCCGAGGAAGCGGTAAACGCCTTCGACGCCGGCGTCGATCCAGTCCACGTCTTTTTCGGGCGGCGCGGCGAAGAGTGCGAAGAGGCGCGCGGAGTCGGCACCGTGTTTATCGGCGACATCATCGGCCGCAACCACATTGCCGACGGATTTCGACATCTTCTGGCCGTTGCGAATGACCATGCCCTGCGTGAAGAGCTTCTTCACCGGCTCATCGTATTTCGTCAGGCCGATATCGCGCATGACTTTGGTCCAGAAGCGCGAGTAGATCAGGTGGAGAATCGCGTGCTCGACGCCGCCGATGTACTGATCGATGGGAAACCAGTATTCGACCTTCTTTTCGTCGTAAGGCGCGGTGGAATTTTTCGGATCGCAATAGCGATAGAAGTACCAGCTGGAATCGACGAAGGTATCCATAGTGTCGGTTTCGCGGCGCGCGGGTTCGCCGCACTTCGGACATTTCACGTTGACGAATTCGGGAACTTCATCGAGCGGCGAACGGCCTTTGCCGGTGATCTGGATCTGTTGCGGGAGCAGCACGGGCAACTGGTCGTCGGGCACCGGAACGACGCCACAGGTTGGGCAATGGATGACCGGAATTGGGGTGCCCCAGTAGCGCTGGCGGGAGACGCCCCAGTCTTTGATGCGAAACGTGACGGCGGCTTCGCCGAAGTCTTCACGGTCGGCGCGCGCGGCCATTTGCTTGCGCGCGACCGCGCTCGGCAGGCCGGAATATTCACCTGAATTTTCCACGACGCCGTAGTCGCCGAAGGCTTCGGTCATGGTCGCGGAGTCGGCCAAAGTGCCATCGACTGGTCTGACAACGGGGCGGATGTTGATGCCGTATTTGGTGCAGAATTCGAAATCGCGCTCATCGTGCGCGGGCACGGCCATGATCGCTCCGGTGCCGTAGCCCATGAGGACGAAGTTGCCGACCCAGACGGGAATGCGTTCGCCGCTGAAGCGATTGACGGCGGTGAGGCCGGTGTCGCAGCCTTCCTTTTCGATATCGCCGGGGCCCTGGTTGGCGCGCGCGTCGATCATCTTTTTGGCGCGCGCCTGGGCTTCGGGCGAGGCCATGGTGCGAACGATTTCGTGCTCCGGCGCGAGGATGAGGCAGGTAGCTCCATAGATAGTATCGATGCGCGTGGTGAAGACGCGCACGGGGCCGTAGTTATCGAGGTGAAAATCGACTTCGGCGCCTTCGCTGCGGCCGATCCAGTTGCGCTGCATGGTGAGGACGCGCTCCGGCCAGCCGCCTTCGAGTTTGCCGATATCGGCCAGCAGTTCATCGGCGTAGGCGGTGGTGCGGAGGAACCACTGTTCGAGCGCGCGCTGTTCGACGGGCGTGCCTTCATGACGCCAGCAGCAGCCATCGACCACCTGTTCGTTGGCGAGTACGGTGGCGCAGAGCGGACACCAGTTGACCAGAGCCTTTTTGCGATAGGCCAGGCCGCGTTCGAGCATGCGGAGGAAAAACCACTGGTTCCAGCGATAGTATTCGGGCTCGCAGGTGGTGACTTCGCGATCCCAATCGTAGGAGAAGGCGAAGCGGCGGTGCGTGCGCTTCATTTTCGCGATGTTGGCGAGGGTCCACTCGCGCGGCGGCGTTTGGTTTTTCATCGCGGCATTTTCGGCGGGCAGACCGAAGGCATCCCAGCCCATGGGGTGCAGGACGTTGTAGCCGCGCATCCACATATAGCGCGCGAGGGCGTCGCCGATGGAGTAGTTGCGGATGTGGCCGATGTGAAGCGCGCCGCTCGGATAGGGCAGCATTTCGAGCACGTAGTATTTGGGCTTCGAGGAGTTCTCTTCGGCTTTATAAAGGGAATCGTCCTTCCAGCGCTCGTGCCACTTCAGTTCGATCTCGTTATGGTCGTAAGTCTTTTCGGGCATTGGGTGGAAACTTCAGTTTCGCAAATCGTTATGGCCACTCAGGCGACCTGGAGGAGCGGCGGGGCGTTTTTTCCGCAGCAGCGCTTGTATTTTTCGCCGGAATGGCAGGGACATGGGGCGTTGCGAGCTATGGGCTCGGCTTGCGGCGCTTCGCGCTGCGGCTGGCGCGGAGCCGATTGGGTCTGAATTGTCAGGAGCCGCGCGGTCTGTTCGGCGGTGACTTTGGTCATTTCGTCATACTGTTCGGCTTCATCGAGATGGCGTTTGCGGAGACGGGCGGCTACCTGGCGATCGAGACCTTTTTGTATGGCGCGGTAGTCGGTGAGGCCGAGGGCGGAGAGATCGACGCCGGGTTCGAGAGTTTGGTTGAGGAAGTGGCGCTCGGTCTGGAGGCGGCGGAGTTCGGCGGTGCATTTGTGAAGCAGGCGGTGAGACTGGGAGCGGGCGCGGTCGACGGAGAGCTGGAGTTTAGCGGTGGACGCGGATTGCATGGGGTCCGGGGCGTCGGTTGCGTCGGTTGTTTGCGGAGTTATGGTCTGGAGGAAAGTGGCTTCGACGTGGCCGCAGCGGCGGAGACGCCAGAGGGCGCGGTGGACTTCGTCGACGAGGCTGGTTTCGAGCGGGCCGGCGGGTGCGAGGGCGGTGACGAGGTCGGCTTTGGCCTGGGCGTAGTCGTGTTCCTCACCGGGGCGGATGAAATCGGTTTGGGTGAAGAGGCCGTGGGTGGTGGCGTTTTTGGAGCAGGTGGCGCGGCCGGTGTCGGTGCGCGGGCCGGAGGAGAGCTGGGCGTTGGCGATGTTGGCTGCGAGTTGAGCGGGGGTCGACATGGTTAGTTCCTTTCCTGGTGAGGGCGCTGGGGCGGTCACCTGGTCACAGGTAAGCATGTTGGGGTGTTGGTTTTAGGCGGTTGGCTTTGGAAGATCGTGAAAACAGGGGAAATAGAGTTTTCATTTTGGCAGTACCGGGGTTGGGGGGAACTGCGGGAGAGCAGCTGGCGGAATGAAAAGGACGTACCCTGATCGGTGTGGGGCGCCCGCTTGTCGAAGATATTTCGAGGGTTTGGCATTTTACGCTGATGTGGTTTCCCCGGACAGCGCAAAGCCCACCGCTGTCGGATGAGTAAAGCCAGGGCGAAGAAGCGCGGCGCCAAAGGGAGCGCGCTGCCACGAAGCCGAGTTAAATAGCGAAGGGCAATTGCAGCACAGAAGATGCAGTCCGAGACCTACAAGATTTTGGGGGTACTCGATAAGAAATAATACGGCGTTCAAGCGGGCGATGGGGTGTTCGCCACGGAAATATAATTCGGCGGCGCTTGTTTCAGACATCAGCGCTCAGGCGCTTTAGTGCGGCGATGTCGAGCCGCTCTTCCGTGTCGTCATCGCGCGGCGTTTCGAGGATGAACGCTTTCTGGCGCAGCTTCGGGTGCGTCAGGATGCGGTGGAAGCCGGCCTCGCCGATTTGCCCTTTGCCGATGTTTTCGTGGCGGTCGAGATGGGAGCCGAGCGCGCCCCTGGAGTCGTTCGCGTGCATCACTTTGACGAGGTCGAGGCCGAGTACGTGGTCGGCCGACGCTACGGTTTCTTCGAGGCCGGCGGCGGCGGCGATGTTGAAGCCGGCCGCGAAGAGGTGGCAGGTATCGAGACAATACGCGATGGGCAGATCGGTTTCGCGGGCGGCGAGATCGCGAATGAGGCGCAGTTGTTCGAAGCGCTGGCCGATGCGCGTGCCACCGCCCACGGTGTTTTCGAGCAGCACAGTGAGGCCCGGAGCGCTGAAGCCGGACGCGGCTGCCGCGAGCCCGAGAGCGAAGGCCGCGAGCCCGTGTTCAAGCGGCTGGTCTTTGTGATTGCCCGGATGCAGTACGAGGTATTCGGCGCCAATGGCTTTGGCGCGGTCGAGTTCGCCGCGAAACGACGCGACCGACTTCGCGCGGATTTCCGGATCGAGCGTCGCGAGGTTGATCAGATAGTTGGTGTGGATGACGAGGGGCGTCAGGTCGAGCCGTTCGCGCGCGGCGGTAAGACGGCGGATATCGGCGGGGTCGGGCGTGGTGGGGCGCCACATGCGCGGGCTGGCGGAGAATATCTGAAAGGTGTTGGCGCCGAGCCGGTGGGCGGTGAGCGCCGCGTCTTCGAGCGATTTGGAACGCGAGGTGTGGATGCCGATTCGCAGAAACGGCTATCGTAGCAGGCGCGGCGGTGTCGGCGACGACTACTTCCGCAGGCGCCAGCCGTACATCGTATTCAATTCCGCTGTTCGGTGTCTCGTGTCCGCTGCAATACACGCATAGTAGACCGCTGGAGCGGCGGATCCGCCTCGGTAAAGACCCCGCTCTGCCGCGCAGTTCGCATCACGGAACTGCAGCCATAGACTCTGGGCGACCTGCAAACTGCGCCGATCGGCGATAGTAAGAACTTTTCGTAGCTCAACCAAAACGGAACTCAGTTCTTTGTCAGCGCTTTGCGATTCCGAGACAAAGCACTGCGTTGCCGCTGCAGCAGGACCGGTGCCCTGACATGGAGCATTATTGGCGTTCATGTGCTGGCCCACGGCAGTGCCGAAGCATGTCAACAGTCCCAGAACCCGGAATAGATACGCAAAGTTCGTTGTGCACGTTAGCTGATTCCTTTCGACGGTGGTTCACCCAGCTCAGGCCAAGCCACATGTTCAAGTCTCGCAAACAAGGCGTCGTATGGATTCTCTCTATCGGGGCTGCCCGGCGCGGGTTTGCCTCTCTTGCCCACAAGAGGTCCGGTTACCGGCCTCGAATGCTTCGTGCGGAGATTACTTCCAATCACGCGCGACAGCCCGACCGCCGGACGGAGGACCAGACGATCAACGGGGCGAGCAAGCCAGGGAGGCCGAAGAGCGCGCTTCGCATGATGGAAACGGCATTGGGCGGGTTGGTGAGCCGTCCCCGATAGTGCATCATTTCGTATTGCGAAGTGGCGACGAGGATCAGCGCCAGCCCACTCATCATGGTGGCAAACAGCGCGAGGTTGCGGATCATTCGCGGGCGACCTTCGCCGAATCCGAGCGGCGGCTGAACCTGTTGGGCGAGCGCGACGAGAAAGAGCAGGAAGCCAAAGCCCGATAGCAGCGCGAACACATCGGAGATCAGAAATCTGGTGGAGGATTGCGAGAGCGAGAGCCAGAAATTGCCGGATTCGGAGATGCGGTTTGCAGCGCCGTGCAGGCCCTTACGCCAGATTTCGGCGATGGACACGATGAAACCGGCGGAGCGAATCAGGACGAGCGTCCAGTCCAGGTAGCGTTGTTTTTCCGAAAGGAACAGCAGGGTCCAGGGGCGCGAGATGAGCAAGAGCAGCAGGAAGAACGGCACGCCAGGCAAGGGCGTTAACGCGGCTGGGGCGATCAGGCCGGGCTGCACGCGGGGCAGCGCGAAAGCCACCATCAGCAATCCGAACGAGTTCTACAGCGCCGATGCCGCTATGGCGGTTCCGGCAAACAGGGCGGCCTTTCGCAAATCGGTCCACAAGTTTTTCATCCGGCGCCGGAACGTTGCGCCGGGCGTACCGTCATAATATACGTAGCACGCGTATTCGCCGTCCAATCGTTGTCCGGCCCGACAATGCTGTTTGCCTATAAATTCTCTTTGACCCGCACAGCCGCAGCCTTGCTGCTAAGCGTTCTCGCTCTGCCCGCCTTTGCCGCCGACCCCGCGGCCGACGACACATTTGGTATGAGGCGCTTCGTCGACGCGCTCGTCATTATGAAAGACAATAACGCCGATCCGGTCGATATGGATCAGGCGTTTTACGAGGGTGCGGTGCCGGGACTGCTGCGGCACCTGGACCCGCATTCGTCGTTTTTCGATCCGGGGCAGTTCGAGCAGCTGAATCAGATGCAGCGCTCCACCAGTAAAGGTTTCGGCACGGTGGTTTCCATACTTCCAGGACGCGTGATGGTGCTGCAGACGCTGCCCAACACGCCGTCGTCGCGGGCGGGCATGATGCCGGGCGACGAAATTCGCGCGGTAAATAATTACCGGCTCGACCGCCTGGAACCCGATCAGATTATCGAATTACTGACCGAATCGCGGCAGAAGCCGGCGCTGCTGGTAGTGCGGCATCCGGGCGCGTTGCGGCTGGATGAACTGAGGCTGGTGCCCGAGCAGATGCAGGCGCCCAGCGTGGATCGTGTGTTCATGCTGGAATCCGGAATCGCATACATACGCGTGGCGGCGTTCGAAGAGAGCACGGGACGCGATATTCAGGCGGCCATCGAAAAGCTGGGGGGGCAGAATCTGAAGGGGCTGGTGCTGGATCTGCGTAACAATCCGGGCGGCCTTGTGACATCGGCGCTGGAGACGGCCAGGCTGTTTTTGAAACCGGGGAAAGTGATTCTCACGGCACATGGCCGTAACGTTCCCGAGACGACTGAGCGGGTGCCCATGGATAACGTTCCTTACACTTTTCCGGTATCGGTGATTGTCAACGGGAAGACTGCGAGCGCTTCCGAAATTGTTTCCGGCGCGCTGCAGGATCACGACCGCGGGACCATCGTTGGTGAACCAAGCTTCGGCAAAGGTCTGGTGCAGAGCGTTTATCCGCTGGCGGAAAAGACCGGCCTCGCGCTCACCACCGCCCTTTATTACACGGCCAGCGGACGATCCATTCAGAAGCCGTTTCACGGAGAGGGATTTGAACTGGGCGAGACGGCCGCGCACCCTAACGACCACGCCGATTTCAAGACCGACAACGGCAGGCCTATTCAGGGCGGCGGCGGCATTACGCCGGACTTCATGGTGGAACCCGCGGGACTGACGCAGTTTCAGAGCGTGCTGGAAGGCTCCGGGTCATTTACTGCGTTCGCGGCCGAGTACATCCGGGACCAAAAAATCACCGGTGACTGGCAGGTCCCGCAGGCGGCCATGGATCAGTTTCAGTTGTGGCTGGGCGAACGGCACATTCAGCCCGGGTTGCGCGAATGGCTGGAGAACAAAGATTTTATCGAATCGCGACTCAAGGAGGACATCTTCGATCTCACGCTCGGTGTAGCGAAGGGCGATGAGGTCCAGGCGCAGAGGGATCCGCAGGTACGGCAGGCGCTGGATTCGGCGCTGAATCCCCCGGCGTTTCTCGCGGGGCCGTAGGGAACGGATTCATGTGCCGACCATCCGTTCAAAATCCCTTCAGGCGTTCATAATATAGACTATGCCTACAACCGTCACTCCCGATCAGGAAAAAAACCCATGGCTGGCGGCCGAAGCCCGCTTCAATAACGCAGCCGATAAGCTTGGCCTCGACGAGGGCATTCGCAAAGTACTGGGGAACCCGAACCGCGAACTGACCGTAAATATCCCGGTGCAGCTGGACGACGGCCGTATCGAACTGTTCACGGGTTATCGCGTGCAGCATTCGGTGGCGCGCGGCCCGGGGAAGGGCGGCATTCGTTATGCACCCGACGTGAATCTGGATGAAGTGCGTGCGCTGGCGTCGTGGATGACGTGGAAATGCGCGGTGGTCAACATTCCGTTCGGCGGCGCGAAGGGCGGAGTGATCTGCAATCCGGCGATGCTTTCCGATGGCGAACTGGAGCGCATCACGCGACGCTACACGGCGGAGATTATGGACATCATCGGGCCGGATCGCGACGTGCCTGCGCCCGATGTGAACACGAATGACCGGGTGATGGCGTGGATTATGGATACGTACGCCATGCATGTGCGTCATGCGACCACTGCGGTGGTGACTGGCAAGCCGATGGAGCTGGGCGGCTCGCGTGGGCGCACGGAAGCTACCGGTCGCGGCTGCATGATCGTGATTCTGGAGGCGCTGAAGAGGTTCGGGCTGCGTCCCGAAGACACGCGTGTGGTGATTCAGGGTTTCGGCAACGTGGGCGGCATGGCGGCCAGACTGATGGCGGCGCGCGGCTTCCGCATCGTCAGCATTGTGGAATACAACGGGGCGGTATATAACGAAAATGGCCTTGATATTCCAGCGCTGATGCTTCACCGCAAGGAGACCGGGTCTATCGTCAATTTCGCGGGCGGCGAAAACGTCGATAAGACGGAAGCGTTTTATCGCGAGTGCGATGTTCTGATTCCGGCTGCGACTGAGAACGTGATCACGTCGGCGAATGCGGATAAACTTCGCTGCCGCATTTTGTGTGAAGGCGCGAACGGTCCGACAACGCCGCTCGCGGATGAGATCCTGGCGAAGAACGGGGTATTTGTGATTCCCGATATTCTGGCAAATGCCGGAGGGGTGACGGTATCGTACTTCGAGTGGGTGCAGGATCGCCAGGGCTTCTTCTGGAACGAGGAACTGGTGAACACGCGGCTGGAGGAAATCATGGTGGGCAGCTTTAACGCCGTTACCGCGTATGGCGAGAAACACAAGGTGGACAACCGCACGGCGGCTTATATGCTGGCGCTCGACCGCGTTGCGTCGGCGATGAAACTGCGCGGCATCTACGCTTAGGCAAACGATGCGAGCGGCACTCACACTTCTGGCACTGGCCGCATGGGTGCCACAGGTGCGGGCACAGATCACCGTGCCGATTGCCGAGTTGACGCGGGACGCGAATCTCGTGGCTATCGCAACGGTTGGACGCGTTACGGAAACGCCAGGGACGGCGACGCCGGACCGAAATCTGACCGTTCAGCTTCGACTCATTCGGGTAATTAGTGGCCAGCCATCGTCGATGATTGTGGTCGCTACGCTGGCGGAGAAGTGTTACAGCGGAGGCGGCGGTCCTGGGCACACATGCGTTGTGACATCGGGCATGGAAGGTATGACCGGGCTGTGGCTACTCAAAACGGCAGAGAGCGGCTATCGGATCGTTCCCATTGAACGGCTGACTTACAAGCCCGAAGGATTGTTTCTGCCTGTGCCGCCGGGCCTGAATGACGCAGCCCAGGGCGCGGATCCGGACTCTGTTTTGCTGGGTTACGCGGTGAGATGGATTCAGTCGTTCGATGAACGCCCCACCGGGAAGGATGAGGCCATTTACGCGGCCTTTGGGCCAGATGGGCAGGCGCGTCCGAATCGGGAGCATGTACTCGCGGCGATCGCACCATTGCTGGCTTCGTCTTCACCGGGGCAACACGCTATGGGACTAGTGATCGCGCTACGTGCGGAATCGGCCGATGCAATGGCTCAGGTGGCGGACGAAATTTCTACGCTGCGTTCGAATCCGCGATTTGACGAGATTATGTTTGCGATTGGCGCATACCCGACCGGCGGCGTGGCTGGCTCGAAGTCGCCGCAGTGGATCGCGCCAATTGCCCGGCTGCTTGCGATGCCGGAGATTCCCGGCATGGATGCCTCGCTTGCTGGTGCGCTTTACAGAATCGGCACGCCGGAGACCTGGCCGCCGATCGCTGCTGTGCTCGACAGCAAAGATCCGACGGCGCAGATGATTGCGGTGCGGACGATTGCGATGCGGGTGCCGGCTGCGATGGCCACGGCTGAGACTCACCGGTTTTACCCAGGCATGCCGGGGTCGCCGGGTTCGACCGCTGAGTATGTGGAATTCTGGAAGGGCTGGTGGACGCGGAACCGCGCGGGGCTCGGTTTCACGGCAGCGCAATAAATTTTGTCCAGAAGAGTGATTTGCCCGGGCCGGTTTCCACATCATACTTGCGCGCGAATGTGAGCTTGCCGTCGGTGCCCACGCGAAAGAGCGTCAGGCTGGCGGGAACCGTACCCATTGGTAACTGGTTCGCAACGGCGAGCAGGCTTCCCGATGAATCGAGAGAGAAAGTACGCGGCTCATAGCCTTGTGTGTCGATGGTCTGGATCAGCGTGGGTTCGCCGGTTTGCTGGTTGATGGAGAACACGGCAATCGTGTTTTCGCCAGCGTCTTTTGCCGCGCTGGCGCGATTTCCCACGTAGACAAATTTGCCGTTGGGATGGACGTGGATGGAAGCGGCGCTCTGCACGGCTGCCGGGTTGGCCGGTTTTTCAAGCGTGTCTTTGATGAAAAGCGGCCTGGGCGACAGCGTGCCATCGGGCAGCCTGCGATAGACATGAACCTGGTTTTGCCTCTCCAGCGCGACGAAAGCCCATTTGGCGGATGGATCGAAATCGAGATGGCGGACCTGGTAGCCGAAGCCTCCGTTGGGCGCAATGGAGAGCTTGTTGGATAGAACGCCGTCCTTGTAACTGAAAATCTTCAGTGCCCCGGGGTCTTCCGGCTTTGCGGCGGTGGGCCCGTTGCCGCGCGTTACCAGAATCACGGTTTTGCTGGCTGGATCGACGCGGACCTGGTGGCCGAAGATTCCGAAATCGAGCGGGGCGGCTGGCTTTACTTCGGCGCCGAGCGTTCCATTCGGCAGGATGCGGTGCACGACGAGACCGCTGGGGTCGTTGTGTGCGGTGATGACGTGAGTGCCGTCGATATCGGTGGTGATAAATACGGGGCGTGACGGCAATGACACGGGATTGCCGAGCGGAATGAGCGCGCCGGATGCGGGATCGATGCGAAACGCGCTGATCCCGTGCGTGTCGTTCTTCGGCACCACGCCGCCGATGGATGTGTAGCTGGCGCCGCCGTTACTCCATGCGACGTACAGGTATTTACGCGATGGGTGTTGCCAGGCTTCCTGCACGTTGGCGGGCAGCGTCACCGAGGCGCGCCGAGTCAGAGTGGCGCTGGCGGGATCGAGATCGTACTCCGTGAGTTCGGCGCCGACCGCCGCGTAGAGAACCGTCTTTGCCGGGATGGCCTTTGGCAGCAGCAGCAGGACGAGAGAGGCCAATACCACGCCGTTCAGATGGGATAGCATAAGTCTCAGTATGCTCCCTCGCACGCTGGCGGTTGCGCTGGCCACGCTCCCGCGGTTCGCCGCAGCCGGCCGACGCGGAACCGCTTCTGAATTCAAGGCGTACCGCTGCCGGCGGATGACAGTATTCACACTGCTCTGGGTTTGCAGCAAGGCATCCGAGTTTGGGTGCGCGGAGCTCGGCGCGTCTGTCAACCCACCGTCGTCGTGCCTTACGGGCAATCGCTAATTACGTCGGGTGAAATCGGAAGAGCGAGACGTGCCCACCAGGTGGGTGCGCACCGACCGCAACGGCCTAAGCAGTGCTTTGTTGGCCGAACGGACGGTGCGCCTGACCGTCTCGCGATGCACGGTTTCCCACGATGGTTCGGGTACCCCCGAAGTCAGCGAACGCTTGGTTGTGGAGTCGCGGAAACCGCAGCCGCGCCGCCCGATTCAGCAGCGTCACGATCTGCCAGACCCGCTCTTTATTACCCACTGTGGCCGCCTGGAATCAGCCATCGGACGAAAGGGCGCGGCTGCGGTTCGCGAAAGGCTGTACAGCTCACGCGTGGCCACGCCGGACCTGGACGAAGTTCGCAGTCTTTTGCGGGAACTGCCTTCGATCCGCGGTGTCGCATTCGTGAGGGGCCCCAGCGTTGTTCCGCCGAGATTGCTGGATACCTTGCCGGTGCGGGCTCGCAGATACGCCGATGAAAAGGAGATTTGCGACTTAAACGACGATTTCAGCGTACGGCCAGACGATGACTAAGGAACCGCCGTCGGCAACGCGCCGATCTCGCGTCCCGTAAGCCGAATACCGGACGCAAGCGATGCCCCAGCGACGAGGCAGGAGTGCGTCAGGCTGGTTGACGGGATGAGAGGCGATGCGTGCGAGCACATCGCGGAACGTCCAGTGATCGACTTTCGCGCGTTCGCAGGAGGCCACGAAAGTCCTCCGCACCGCCGCGATCCTGCCGCGATTGTCGCCGCCGAAGAAAATCCGGTTGTTTCTGCCCAAGGCAATACCGCGCATGACCGTTCCGCCGTATTGTTGTCAATCTCCAGATCGCCGTCTCCGCAACAGCGGGTAAAGGCCGTCCAGTTCTTCAACGCATACGCCAACGCTTGGCCTGACGGAATGTTCGGCAGCAACTCGTCCAGGATTCTCAGCAGCTAAACCTGTAATTCACGAAAGGATGCCTGCTTCCATACTGGCCGTCCGCAGCCCCGAATCCGTCCATCTCGGCGGTGATCCGCATCTGCAGCCTCCCATACCCTCATGGAATGCCGGATTCTGCCGGAGAATAGCAGCCAGGAATGTGGACCCCGATCCCGGCAGTTCGGAAACGAATGAGAGTCGCGCCATCATGCCTTCTGCCTGGTCACAAGTTGAGCGAACAATCCGGCCGCCGCAGATAGCTGCGCATAACTGCCTTCCCGCACCACGCAGCCTTTCTCAATGACGTAAATCCGATCCGCCTCGCGAATGGTGCTCAAACGGTGCGCGACCAGAATTCGCGTGGCCTTCAATCGCTTCAGGCTCTCGGTCACAACTTTCTGCGTCCGGTTATCAAGCGCGCTCGTTGCCTCATCGAAAATCAGAATCGACGGCCGGAGCACCAGTGCCTTCGCAAGCAGCAGTCGCTGCCGCTGCCCACCCGACAGATTGGAGCCGCCTTCGGAGACGATCGTGTGCATCCCCATCGGCATATTCTCGATATCTTCCGCCAGTCCCGCATCGCGCGCCGCTGCCCAGGCCTCTTCCATCGGGTGCGTCGCGCCGGTACAGATATTGTCGAATACCGACCCCGCCATCACTCTCCCATCCTGCGTCACCACGCCGATCTGGCGCCGAGCCTCCGTAATATCCAGATTCGAAAGCTCCCGGCCATCCAGATAAATTGCGCCCGATTGCGGAATCTCAAACCGCAGCAGCAGATTCAGCAGGGTAGATTTCCGCCGCCCGAAGGTCCGGTGATAGCAATACATTCACCCGGCTTCGCTCGCACAGAAATGCTGTTGAGGATGAGAGGCCCGTCATCCCGATACCGGAACGTAACATTCTCGAGTGCAATCTCTCCGCGCAGCCGACCAGGATGCGACTTGCGCACATTTACCTCCGGAGTCGCCTCCAGAATCACCTGAAAGCGCTTCCATAGACTCGCCACCACAACCAGACCGGCAGCCGTGTCGCTTGCGGATGTCAACGCTGTCAGAAACAGCGCAAGCGCAGCGTTGCAGGCCAGGAACGATGCAAGAGGAACCGGATACGTCAGCAGATAAAGAAAGCCCGCCGCCGAGGCCAGCGGTGGCACCAGGAGATTCACAACGCGAATATTGTCGCGGATGCCGCGTATCTCCCGATTCAGGGTCTGCTTCCCGCTGTATTCGGCGGCCCACTGCGCAAAGGCACGGTCCCTTGCACCCGCCACACGCAGTTTCGAGACCGCATTGATCGCCTGCAACACCAGACCGGAGAGCGCTTCATCTCTGTCTTTCCATTGGCCCTGCGCCCGGTACAGCGCGCGCGCTCCGAACCACGTGGACCCCATCACCACCACCGCGGCCGCCAGCGCAATCCCAGCGAGCCCGCCGCTGTAAAAGACGATCAACAGCAAAATCGAAAACGATGCGATACCGGAAAACAGCGTGCGCAGGGCATCCGCGGTCATGAGTTGAAATGCGCGCGTGGCCGAGTCCGCGCGCGCCCTCGGTTGCCCTATCCCTAACCCGGCGTAGCCGGAACCAAACAGGGAATCGGTTAGGATGCGGGAGTGGGCGTCGAACTACGGACAGAACGTCACGCAACACAGATTGCGGGAGTATGGGGCTGCTACGGCCGGATGTT
>Ga0302198_10001308_pt1 | contig 27275 bp, 19 predicted proteins | sample II_Bog_N2_2_FD_193521 | JGI IMG/M metagenome (GOLD analysis project Ga0302198, IMG submission 193521) | Peat permafrost microbial communities from Stordalen Mire near Abisko, Sweden - II_Bog_N2_2 | ecosystem: Environmental > Terrestrial > Soil > Wetlands > Peat | place: Sweden: Abisko... | reverse complement strand
CAGGATCAAAATACATCGACTGTTGTCACTTATTCCACCTTGTCGTCGATGGTGAGAATCTGCAGGCACAGGGGCCGCACCAGCATGCATCCCATCTTCGCCATCAGTGCGACGGCCTTCTCAATCGTCGATGTCAAACACGGCTCCGTTGTCACCACAAACGGCAGCCGGTGCTTCGGATACCCCGGATGCTGCAGTAGTGAATCGATGTTTGCGCCGACCTTCGCGAGTGCGCCGGCAATGCCCGCAACGATTCCCGGCTTGTCATCCACGACGAACCGCAGATACTGCGGCGCCAGAAACTCGCTTGTTACCTGCCGCCGTCGGACGGGTAGCTGAACAGCAACAGAACGTTGCGCGACAGCCAGAATATCCGATACCACTGCGACTGCCGTAGGCTCGCCGCCCGCGCCATGCCCGGAGAACACGACATCGCCGCCGAACCTGCCCGTCGTCACCACCATGTTCTGTGTGCCATGCGACCATGCAATCGGCGACGCCATCGGCACCAGCATGGGGGCAACCCGCGCATGCATTAGCCTGCCATCAAGCTGCGCTCGAGACACCTGCCGAATGGTGCAGTTCAAGGCCTTCGCGTAGGCAAAATCCACCGCCTCGACCGTCGAAATCGTCTGCGTCGCGACCTGGTCCGGATCGAGTTCAGCGTGCATTGCGACTCGCGACAGGATGCACAGCTTGGCGCGCGCATCGAAGCCATCCAAATCCGCGGAGGGGTCCGCCTCGGCATAGCCCAACCCTTGCGCATCAGCCAGCACCGCAGCGTAGCTGGCGCCGGTTTCCATGCGGCTCAGGATAAAGTTGCATGTGCCATTCACGATGCCGCTGATGCGCGTGATCTGGTCACCCGAAAGACCTTGCAGAATTCCGGAAATTACGGGAACGCCACCCGCAACGGCCGCTCCATGCACAAGCTGCACGCCGTGCTTGGCCGCCAGGCGCGCCAGCGCCGACCCGCGATAAGCAATGAGCTGTTTGTTCGCCGTTACCACCGACTTGCCTGCGGCGAAACACTTGCGCAGCCAACTCTCAGCGGGATCCAGGCCACCCGTCAACTCGACGACAATGTCGACGCGCGAGTTCAGAATGTCGGCGAAGTTCTCCGTCCACACCACCGACCCGGCGACGCACTTCGCCGCGTCAGAGGCACGCTTGCGCTCAACGCCGCGGTTGAAGATGTGTGTCAGCTCAATGCCGGGGAACTTCGATTCAGCGAGCACGCGCGCCACGGAACTGCCAACGGTACCGAAGCCCAGCAGCGCGATCTTCACCGGCGCTGCGGAAACACTTTCGGTCTTCTTGACGGCTACGCTCTTCAGGCTTGAGGTCTTTTTCTTAGTTGCCATATCAGTATTCGATCTTATGCGCTTGCGCTCGCCACGCGTTGAAGCTCTCCATCGCCTCAGCGCCCAGCAGCCGCGTTGTCGGAATCTTCCGCTGGTCGAGCGGACGCGCCACCTCTGCATAGAGGAAAGAATCGTCAAAGCCAGCAGCCGCGGCATCGGCGGCGGAACTGCCAAAAAAGATGGCGTCGCAGCGCGCCCAGTAAATCGCCGAAAGACACATTGGGCAAGGCTCGCAGCTGGTGTAGACGGTGCATCCATGAAGCTGGAAGCTGCTCAGCACCTTGCAGGCCGCGCGGATGGCAACCACCTCGGCGTGGGCCGTAGGATCGTTGCTCGAGGTCACCTGGTTCACGCCGGTTGCGATGATCTCTCCGTCACGCACCACCACCGCGCCAAACGGCCCTCCGGCGCCGGAGACTACGTTTTCGGTGGCCAGGGCAATTGCCCGCCGCATAAAGTTGGGGTTGCCTTCGATGGTCGGCCTCCGTTTCCCCGCGCCCATTAACCAACTCCGCGGCGAACACTTAACCCTTATACCTGCGTTTTCGATGGCGGATAATAGCGATTATGGCACAGGCATTTACCGCAAGCCGGGTAGTCACCCCGATGGGCACGCGCCGCGCGGCCCTGTTGCTCGAAGATGGACCAGTCGGGGTGATTCGGGCCGTATGCAACATTGGCGACCTGCCCGCGGACACGGATGTGGTCGACTTCGGTGATCGCGCGCTGTTGCCCGGCCTGGTCGATAGCCACGTCCACATCAACGAGCCCGGCCGGACCGAGTGGGAGGGATTTGCTACGGCCACACGCGCGGCAGCCGCCGGCGGCTACACTACGCTGGTCGACATGCCGCTGAACTGCTTGCCTGAGACCACCACCGTTGCCGCTCTCGAAATGAAGCGCGCCGCCGCGGCCAGCCAGTGCATGGTCGATTGGGCAGCCTGGGGCGGTGCCGTCGCCGACAATCAAACCCATCTGCTGCCGCTCGCTCGCGCGGGGGTACCCGGCTTCAAATGCTTCCTCATCTACCCCGGCTGCGACGGCTTCACCATGATCGACCGCGAGCAGTTGGAGCGCGCCCTGCCCGCCATCGCCGAATCCAAACTCCCGCTGCTGGTTCACGCCGAACTCGCCGAGCCGATCGACGCGGCGACAGCGAGTCTCCGCAACGCCGACTGGCGCAGCTATGCCACCTATCTCGCCTCGCGCCCCGACGAGGCTGAGCTTGAGGCCATCCGCCTGATGATCCAGCTCTGCCGGCAATATTCCTTCCGCCTGCACATCGTGCACCTCTCTACGGCCCAAGCGCTGCGCGAACTTGAAGCTGCCCGCGCCGAAGGCCTGCCCGTCACCGTCGAAACCTGTCCCCACTATCTCCACTTCGCCGCGGAGGGGATCGCCGACGGAGCCACTTTGTTCAAGTGCGCACCGCCCATCCGTGGACGCGGGAATTGCGCGGCGCTGTGGCAAGGCCTGCGCGCAGGCATCATCGACATGGTTGTTACCGACCACTCGCCGTGCCCACCCGAGATGAAGCACGCGGGCGATGGCCGCTTCGACCTAGCCTGGGGGGGCATCGCGAGCCTTTCCGTGGCGCTGCCCGTGGTGTGGACCGATGCGTCGCATCGCGATTTTACGCTGGACGATATTGCGCGCTGGATGTCCGCTGCGCCCGCTGCCCTCGCAGGTCTGAGCGCACGTGCGGGAGCGCTCCAGGCCGGACGCGAGGCCAACTTCGTAGTGTTCGATCCGGAGGCTGAGTTTGCCGTCGCTCCCGAGCGGCTGCACTATCGCCACGCCACTTCCCCCTACCTGGGCGAGACCGTTCGCGGAGTAGTCGAGGCGACGTACCTGCGCGGCGCACCCGTCTACGCAAACGGCCAGTTCACTTCCCCTCCGCGTGGCCGTGAACTCAGGCTATGCTAGACACTCTGAACGATCATGACGCCGCCTTCGCCCAATCCTGTTCTCGCCCGCTGGAATACGCTTGATGCCGAGTCCGCGGCGCGAGAGGTCCTGCCCTGCTGCGGCTCGCGCGCGTGGGCGGAGGCTTTGGCTGCCCGCAGGCCATTCGCCGGGGGGCCGGACCTGTTCGCGGCGTCCGACCAAGTATGGGGCGTGCTTCCCGAGCCAGACTGGCGCGAGGCTTTCGACTCACATCCCCGCATCGGCCAGCAAGATGCGCGCGCAGCCACGGCGGAGTCGCTCGCCTGGTCCACCGAGGAACAGCGCGCCGCAATGTCGCCAGAGGACGCTGTGAAGCTTGCCCTCGCCGAAGGAAACCGTCAGTATGAAGAGAGATTCGGCCGCATCTTTATTGTGTGCGCATCAGGCAAGAGCGCAGCAGAGATTCTCGCAATCCTGAACGCGCGCATGCAGAACACGATCGCCGCCGAGTTGCTCGAAGCGGCCGAACAGCAGCGTCAGATTACGCAGCTCCGACTTCGCCGCTGGTTGGGAACGGACTGAATTCTATGGGCATTTCGACACATATCCTCGACACCAATCTCGGCCGTCCCGCCGCCAACGTCCCCATCACGCTCTCAGAGTTTCGCGGCGACGCAGCGGACCGCTCCTGGCACCAGATTGGCTCAGCCTTCACCGACCAGGACGGTCGCTGCAAGACTCTGCTTGGCGATCATCAACTGGTCGCCACTGATTACAAGCTTCACTTCGGCGTCGGTGCATACTTCCGCGGCCTCCACCACTCGTCGCTCTATCCCTACGTCGAAATCGTCTTCACCATTGCCGATCCATTGCAGCATTACCACATACCGCTATTACTGACCGCAAATGGTTACACAACCTACCGGGGAAGTTGAACTGGCCTATATGAGGAACGAATGATTGAGCTCGCCGAAAATCGCTACGGAAAATCGCGCGTTCGCCTGATGAAGGTGACGCGCAGCCCCAAGGGAACAGAACTGCGCGAGTGGACGGTGCAGGTGTTGCTTACGGGCGACTTCGACACGGCGCACTACGACGGCGACAACAGCAAAATTCTGCCGACGGACACCATGAAGAACACGGTCTACTCGGTGGCGCGCAAGTCCTCGGCTATCGCCATGGAGGATTTTGCGAAGGAACTGGTCGACTTTCTCCTCGGCCGCAATCCGCAGGTCACCTCGGTCTCGGTCGCCGTCGAAGGCACCATGTGGAAGCGGATGACGGTCGATGGCAAGTCGCATCCCACCGCCTTTATGCGCGGATCTGGCGAGGTGCAGACTACCGCGGTTTCTCGCGCGCGAACGGGCGGCTTCAGCATTGTGTCAGGTCTCAAGAACCTCGTCGTCATGAAGACCACGGATTCAGGCTTCGAAGGCTACATCAAGGACGAACTGACCACGCTCAAGGAGACCAGTGACCGGCTCTTCTGCACTGCACTCACCGCAGAATGGCGTTATTCCGTCGACACTCTTGGATTCGATGCAATGCGCGTGGCGCTGCGCGAGGCGATGCTGAAGACCTTTGCGGACCATAAGAGCAAGTCGGTGCAGGAGACGTTGTACGCGATGGGTAAGCGCGCGCTTGAGCGCGTTGCCGAGGCCGACCAGATCGACCTTGTTATGCCGAACAAACACTGCCTGCTGATTGACTTGGAACGCTTCGGACAGGACAATCCAAACGAGATCTTTGTGCCGACCGACGAGCCCGCCGGCCACATCGAGGCACGGGTGAGGCGCAAGGCTTGAGCGCATTCGACAATCAAACCGGGGCCACCGCGGCGGCGACAGAGCGGGCGCAACGTGTCATCGCTCGCTGCCGCGACCTGGCACTCGTGACCGAGGTTCCGGGCGAGACGACGCGGACATTTCTTGCGCCAGCCATGCACCGCGTCCACGCGCTGGTGGGAGGCTGGATGCGGGCTGCGGGAATGAGCATGTACGAGGACGCCGCCGGCAATCTTCGTGGAGTACTGCCGGCAACTGACCCCGATGCCCCGCGACTCGTGATCGGCTCGCATCTGGATACGGTCGCGAATGCGGGAGCGTTTGACGGCATTCTTGGCGTGGTCCTCGGCGTTGCCTTGGTGGAGGAGATGGTCAAGGGTGCGCGCTTGGCCGCGTCCGCGAGCAAGACATTACCGTTCGCAATCGAAGTAATCGGTTTCTCCGAGGAGGAAGGTGTGCGCTTCGCCAAGCCATTCCTCGGTAGTCTTGCGGTCATTGGCGAACTCGGCGCGGCCATACTTTCGCGAACCGATGCCGGCGGCGTTACGGTTGCCGACGCGATTCGCCAGTTTGGCCTCGAACCCGCCGAATTGCCGGAGGCTGTGCTGGACGACTCTGCCTTCGGCTACCTCGAATTCCACATCGAGCAGGGGCCAGTGCTGGAAGACGATGGGCAGGCGCTTGGTATTGTCGACGCCATCGCCGGACAGACACGCATGGAATTCATCTTTACCGGACAGGCAAATCACGCGGGCACTACCCCCATGGGCGCGTTACGGCACGATGCGCTGGCCGCCGCCGCGCAGTGGGTGGTCGAGGTCGAGCGATACGCAAACACCTGCGCTGGCCTGGTCGCCACAGTCGGTAAGGTGGAGTCCAGTTCACGCGCCGGCAACGTCATCGCGGGCAGGTTTGTGGCTACGCTTGATGTACGTCACCCCGAGGATGATCTACGCCGCGCCGCCGTCGATCACTTTATCGACTACGCCCAGGCCGCTGCGATAACGCGTGGCGCCACGGTCACCTTCACAACATCGATCGATCAGGCCGCGGTTCCCATGTGCTCCGATCTGTCGTCCCTGCTCCGCGCGGCAGCCAGCCGCGCCACAGGTAATGAACCCCGATACATTACCAGCGGCGCCGGCCACGACGCCATGATCATCGCGCGCCGAATACCCGCCGCAATCCTCTTCCTGCGCAGCCCCGGCGGACTCAGTCACCATCCTGACGAGACTGTCCTGCCCGGCGACGTCGAAGCCGCCCTCGCAACCGGGGTGGAGTTCCTGCGCACCTTGCGCGATGATAAAGCAATGCTCGAACGAATCGGCGGACGCGCGTTGCGACGAAAGCAGGAAGACCTCGATGCATGACCTCGGCCACACACGCAGCGCGAACCGGCGCGACCATCTCCTACTGACGCCCGACACTTTTGTCCGTACCTCACTTCCGGGAATGCAGAGCGGCGCGGCCATCGTTCACGTCTCGGCCGCCGCCGGCGCGGCCTTCACCCAATACACCGCGGAGCTCGATCCCGGCGGAACGCTTGGCGCCACAACCGCGCAGCGCTTCGTGTACGTACTCGCCGGCGGCGTCGACCTCGCCACCGACACGAGCTTCTCTTCGCTCGCGCCCGGCGGCTATGCCTACGTTCCAGCCGGGCTGCCTCATACGTTCACCGCGCCGCAATCAACGCGTCTCGCCGTCATCGAAAAGAACTACCAGCCGCTCGCCGAAGTTGCCGCGCCCGCCCTTCTCGTCGGCAGCGAAGCCGTCGCCGCCTCCACCGCGCTGATGGGAGATCCCGATCTCCAGGTACGCAGCCTGCTGCCCGATCAGCCCGCATTCGACTTCGCCGTTAACACCATGACCTACCAGCCTGGCGCGGCGCTCAGCATGGTGGAAATCCATGTGATGGAGCACGGCCTCCTAATGCTCGAAGGCGGCGGCATCTATCGCCTGGGCGACGCCTGGTACCCGGTTACCGCGGGCGACTTCATTTGGATGGCGCCCTTCTGCCCGCAATGGTTCGGCGCGCTCGGCAAACAGCCCGCGAAGTATCTAATCTATAAGGACTGGAACCGCCATCCGCTGGGTTAAGATTGCGGCGCGCAAAACATCCGGAGGCGCAGGAGGCAAGCATGCAAACTCAAACAGGAACCCGTTCGACTCCCATTGAGTCCACCGAAGTTGAGATCGACGGGACCCGCCTGCTCGACGAACTCAACACGCTCGCCACCTTCACCTCTATCGAGCCCTCCGCTGAAGGCACTCCCGTTACTCGCATCGTCTTCACCCCCGACGACCTCCGCGCCCGCGCATGGCTCAAGGGTCTGGCCGAATCCGAGGGCCTCGCCATTCGCGAAGATGCTGTGGGCAACACCTTCTTCCGCTGGGTCGGCACCGAGCCCGATCTCCCAGCCGTTGCCACAGGCTCGCATATCGACGCCATCCCCCACGCCGGCATGTACGACGGCACGGTTGGCGTGCTCGGCGGTCTCGAAGCCATCCGCGCCCTGAAGCGGACAGGCCTGCGCCCGCGGCGGTCTGTCGAATTAGTTCTCCTCACCTCCGAAGAGCCAACACGATTCGGCATCGGCTGTGTAGGTAGCCGCCTCATCTCCGGCACACTCTCGCCCGAGCACGCCGACGCCCTTCACGGCGCACAGCGCGGCTCGGAAGAAGAGACGCTGGCCCAGGTTCGCGCCGCAGCAGGTTTCATGGGGCCACTCGCCAGTGTGCGTCTGCCCAAGAACCACTATCATGCGTGGGTCGAACTGCACATTGAACAGGGCCCCCTCCTCGAGCGTGAGGGGCTGCCCCTCGGCATCGTTACCGCCATCGCCGCGCCTTCGGGTTACACCTTCACCATCGAAGGTATCGGCGGCCATGCTGGCGCGCTCCTGATGCCCGACCGCCGCGACGCGCTGTGTGCCGCCTCTGAAATCATCCTCTCGATCGAGAGGCATGCGCTTGCCACCGGCGTCATCGACACCGTCGCCACCGTCGGTATCTGCGACGTCTATCCCGGCGCCGTGAACAGTGTGCCCAGCCGTGTCACCTTGCAGGTCGACGTCCGCGACACCGATCCGGTGCGCCGCGAGAGCGTGATGGAAGGCGTTCGCCGCGATGTGGAAGCAATTCGCGAGCGCCGCGGAGTCCGCGTCACCGAGTCGCTGGTCAACGCCGATCCGCCGGCCATCTCTTCGCCTCACATCGTCGAAGTCCTCGACGAAATATGCCGTGCCTACGGCATCAACGCCAAGCACATGGTCAGCCGTGCATACCACGACTCGTCCTTTATGGCGTGCATCGCGCCCATCGCCATGATCTTCATCCCGTGCCGTGGCGGCGTCAGCCACCGGCCCGACGAATACGCTGCGCCGGCCGACATTTCGCGCGGCGCACGTGTGCTGGCCTCTGCTCTTGGTAAGCTTGCCTTTGAGTAGAGTTTCATGCCGATCCAATCCATCAATCCCGCGAACGGCGTTTTGCTGCGCAGCTTCACTCCGCTCACCAGTGAGGCGCTGCTCGAAAAAATCGCTCTCGCCGAGGCAGCATTCGTAGAGTACGCAAAGGTCCCGCTCGGCCACCGTGCGCTGTGCATGCGTAAGCTGGCGAACCTGCTGGAGACGGAGACCGACGAACTTGCCGCGCTCATCACCGAGGAGATGGGAAAGCCGGTTGTCCCAGCGCGCGCAGAAGTCGTCAAATGCGCCAGCGTCTGTCACTACTACGCCGATCACGCCGACCGCATCCTCGCGCCCGAGCCGGTCGATATTGGAGCGAATGAGGCCTACGTTCGCTGGGACCCACTCGGCATCGTGCTCGCTATCATGCCGTGGAACTTCCCCTTCTGGCAGGTCTTCCGCTTTCTCGCTCCCGCGTTGATGGCTGGCAACGTGGGACTGCTCAAGCATGCCTCCAACGTGCCCCAGTGCGCACTCACGATTGAGGAACTGGTGCGCCGAGCCGGCTTCCCCCGCGGCACCTTCCAGACGCTCTTGATCGAGGCCAGCCAGGTTGAAATGGTGCTCGCCGACGAGCGCGTGGCTGCCGTCACCGTTACCGGGAGCGAAACCGCCGGGCGCGCCGTCGCCGCGCAGGCTGGATGGCTCATCAAGAAGTCGGTCCTCGAACTCGGGGGCAGCGATCCCTTCATCGTAATGCCCTCTGCCGACCTCGATCTTGCTGTCGATACGGCGGTACGTGCGCGCTGCGTCAACAGCGGCCAGTCGTGCATCGCGGCCAAGCGCTTCCTGATTGCCGACGAGATATATGACGACTTCGAAACCCGCTTCGTCGCGGGGATGGATGCGATGAAGATTGGCGACCCTGCTCGCGAAAACACCGAGATCGGCCCGCTCGCCACGGTCGCGCAGGTCGAGGAGGTCCACGCACAGGTGCAGGCCGCAATCGAGGCCGGCGGTCGTGTACTCACCGGCGGCGAGCGCATGCTCGGCAAGGGCAATTACTACGAGCCCACCGTGATTGCCGGCGTTCCCCAAACCGCCGCGGTCTATCGCGAGGAGATTTTCGGACCGGTTGCGATGCTGTTCCGCGTGCATGATGTTGACGAAGCCATTGCGGTGGCGAACGACACGCAGTTCGGCCTGGGAGCTTCGGTATGGACGCACAGCGAAGGCGAGCAGCGGCGCTTTGCCATAGGGCTTCAATGCGGCGCCGTCTTCTTCAATACACAGGTAGCCAGCGATCCGCGCCTGCCCTTCGGCGGCGTCAAGCGTTCGGGCTACGGCCGCGAACTTTCGGCTGCCGGGATGCGCGAGTTCCTCAACGCGAAGACGGTCGTCATCGCCGAACCGGCAGCCACCCGACGCGTCGTAGCATCCGAGAGCGAAGTCTTGAATGCGCCCTCCGATCGAGGCCCTATCCCTTTCCGCGACTTCCTGGAGGATCGTGCACAATAGCGCTACGGAAGAGATGTTCTTCGACGCAAGGGCAGGCTTCGAGATAGGGCGGGAACTTTAGAGGCCTGGAGAAAAGCTCGCCGAGATCCGTGATGCCATTAGAAGCGGACGAAGAAGCCGATAGTGGGTTCGGAGGTGCGGGTGCGGCGGGTGATGGTGAGATAGTTCTGGAGGAAGTCGGGCGCGAGGTAGATGAGCTGGCGGAAGCCGAGGCGCACGCCGAAAGGCGAGTTGGGGAAGTTATCTTCGAGGCCAGCCTGATAGTAGTAGGCGGCGCGATATTGGTAGGGCAGGCCTTGGCCACCGTGGGGAGTGGGGGTGAATTTGATGGTGCCGCCGCCGGCGCCGACATAGGGGGTGATGCCGAGGGGGTGGAAGGGCAGGTGGGCAACGTAGCCGAGGGTGAGTTCGCGGACGCCGGACTGGATGCCACCAACGAGGAAGGTCGGGTTGGTGGTGGTAGTGGGTCCGCCGGGTGTCGTCGTGGTGGTGGTGAAGGTGTAGTCCTGGGTGTAGCGGAGGTTGCCGAAGTTGAATTCGAAGCCGAGGTAAGGCTTGAGGGTGTAGCGCACTGTGGCGAGTTCGCCGACGGTAGAACTCGGCTTGATGTTGAGCAGGGTGCTGCTGGTGGACGTACCGCTGACGACGTGGGCGTCGCGCTGTTCGATGCCGGAGTCCGAGGTGCTGATCTCGCCGATCGCAACGACGCCGAGGTCGAACTTTGCGAGCTGCTTTTGGAGGGCGGTGGGCGGAGTAGCTTCCTGTCCGAATGCCTGGGCTGCCGGGAGAGTGAAGAGGCACACCAGAAGTGCCGGGGCGAGCAGGGTTGATCCAGCAAAAACAGGTCGGCGAAACGAAATCGGCATGAAGAACGGACTCCCTTGCGGCGGAAAAATTCCGCTTCTGTCAGTCTACCCTGTACCGGGGGTCAGTGGCGGGGGCGCAGGGTATCGAGAAGCAGGTTTCGACTGGTATGATCGGGACGGAAAAATCAGGCTTTTGCTGCGCAATAAGCGACTGGAGTGTGGAGATGCAGGTTTCGACGTCGACGGGGAGCAGCGGTGAGAGCGCCAAGGGCGTGCCGGTGTTCCCAGTGGGGCAGATGGCACTGTTTGTGCTGGTTACGGTGCTGTTTTTTCTGTGGGGCATGTCGAACAACCTGACGGACATTCTGGTGCAGCAGTTCCGGAAGTCGTTTGAGCTGTCGCGGTTGAATGCGCAACTGGTGTCGACGGCAAACTTTACCGGCTACTTCTGCATGGCGATCCCGGCGGCGCTGGTGATGCGGAAGTGGGGTTACAAGGTGGGCATGGTGAGCGGGCTGTGCCTGTTTGGTGCGGGGATGGTGCTGTTCTGGCCGGCGGCAGTGAGTGGGAAGTATGTGCCGTTTCTGGTGGCGCTGTTTGCGGTGGGATGTGGTGCGTCGATTCTGGAGACGGCAGCAAACCCGTTTATGGCGCAGTTTGGGCCAGCACCGACAAGCGAGCGGAGGCTGAATTTTGCGCAGGCGTTCAATCCGCCGGGAACGATTCTGGGAGTGTTTGTCGGGAAGATGTTCATCTTCTCGGGCGTGGAGCTGACGGCGGCGCAGGTGATGCAGATGAAGGCGGCGGGGACTTACACGGCCTATCTGCATGGGGAGATCATGCGGGTGGTTCCAACATACATCGCGCTGGGTTCGGCGGTGCTGCTGTTTGCCTTGGTGCTGTCGCGCATGCATTTTCCGAAGATGGCGAGCGAGCATGAAGGCGACTCCGAGGGGCATGGGAGTTTTGCGGCGCTGCTGCACTATCGACAACTTTGGTTTGCCGTGGGAGCGAACGTGCTGAATGTGGGCGCGCAGATCTGCGTGTGGAGCAACCTGATCTTTTACATGAAGCAATACACGACGGTGACGGAGAAGACTGCGGCGAACTATATCATCTACTCGCTGGCGGCGATGCTGGTAGGGCGGTTCGTGTCGAACCCGGTGATGAAGTATGTGTCGCCGAGCAAGCTGCTGGGAATTTATGGCGTGGCGAACGTGCTGATGATGGCGGTGGCCGTAACTCGACCGGGATGGGGCGGCGCGTATGCGATTGTGGCGTCGAGCTTCTTCCTGTCGATCATGTTCCCGACGATCTTTGCGCTGGGGCTGAAGGGGCTGGGCGAGAATACCAAGCTGGCAGGGTCGATGCTGGTGATGGCGATTGTGGGAGGAGCGGTGTTTCCGATCCTGCTGGGTAAGATTGCAGACCTTACGGGCAGCATGGCGTTGGGGTATTTGGTGCCGCTGGTATGCTTTGCGGGCGTCGCGTTGTATGGGTTCGCGGCACCGTGGATTCTGCCGAAACCGGGGAATACGGACCCGGAGGCCGGGGCAATTGTGGCGGAGTACGGACAGGGCTTCTAGGGATAGTTGCCAGTTGCAGGTCGAAGGTTGTTAGTTGAAAGCAAAGGCAAGACGGCGGCAACTGACAACTCGCAACTGGAAACCTGCAACTGTTCTTAGAAGTGACGGAGGGTTCCCGTGGGCCGGGGGCGGACGGTGGGGATGGTGTCGTCGAGGGCGGCTTCGGATTCGGGTTCACGCGGGGGGCGGTCGGTGGTTCTCTCGAGGGAGCGGCTGACCAGGTCGCGGGAGCCGAGGCCGATGGCGAGCGCGAGGGTGAGGACGATACCGCCGAAGAGGATTCCGAAGGCGAGTTCGACGACGATGCCGCCGATTTCGAGGTGGTCGAGAACCATGGCCGCGGTGAGGACGAGGACGAGCCACTTGATGCCGAGCGAGAGGAAGCGCGCGTACTGCAATTGCAGATTGACCGCACCGATGAGGACGGAGCGGGCGAGGAAGCGGGCGATGACGGTACCGGCGAGCAGGATGAGGACCGCGCCGACCGAGTGAGTGAGGTAGGGGATGAGGATGGGCGCCAGCTGCGCGTTGCCCGCGTAGGAGGCGTCGAATGCGGAGATGCCGATGATGAAGCCGAGGACGACGCAGGCCCAGAAGGCGGTGCGGGCGACGAGCGCGGTGGGCGAGTGCTCGGGCGACCAGTCGGAGACATTGGTGGTCTGGCTGCGGGCAAAGCGCTCGTCGAATTTGGCGGCGGTGAGGATGCGGCGCAGTAGGCTGGCAAGCAGAATCCCGACTACGGTGAGGACCCCGACCGCGACGAGCAGGGCGAGCAGGCCGGGGAGGAAGCTGGCCAGTTTGACCAGCACGCGGTGCATGGAATCACGGAGTGCGGTTGCGATTTGTTGACCCATGAAGAACTCCTGGGGTTCGAGGTTCTAGGTTCGAGGGAAAGGCAACGACTGGGATCCTGACTCTGCTAGTCAGAATGACGACCTCCAAGGAATAAGCATGATGACCTCCAGGTTACGGGTTGAAGCGGTCCGGCCAGCGCCAGCGGGAGACGAGGTAGGGCTTGTCGGCCTCGAATGCGGCAGCCAGCGTTTGGATGTGGTCCTCCGGTGCGACGGAATCTGGATTGGCGTCGCTGGTCAGTACTAAGTGAGATGCAACCCAGGCAAGGTAGAGAGGCGTGAGCGCGCCGAGCAGGTGGCCTCGGTTGATGGTCCGCAAGCGATAGGCCAGGATGAAGTCGTAGACGATGCGGGTCCAGAGAGAGTCGGGCATGCGGAAGCTGGCTGCGGACAGTAGCGAGAGCTTCTTGAGGCCGAGCAGCGAGTTGGGCGGCAGGACGAGCGACCAGATCTCCTGCAAGTTGGTGTAGGCGAGGTGGAAGGAGTCCAGCATGGGCTGGATGTCGGATGGGATGGAGGGTTCGGTGCCAGGGGTGCGGGCGGTGGATTCGGAGTGTGCGGGCGAGGGCTTTGGCGGGTAGGCGAGGCGGGCGCGCTGCCAGAAGCTGGCCTTGGCGTCGAGGTCCGCGAAGAGGGAGCCGGCGACCTGGGTGAGGAGCGAGGTGAGGTCGGCGAAGTCGGGTGGGGGGAGCGCACGGGCGCCGACAGGGACTTCGGTGAGGGGGAAGCCGGCGATGGCGGCCTCCGCGACGGGCCACATGAGGGCGGTGGATTGGCCGGAGGCGGTGTGCTTCTGCGCACAGGCGGCGAGGCGCTCGGCCATGCGCGTGGAGAAGGCGAGGTCGATGGCGAGCGGATAGCGGGGCCGCGTGCCGAAGAGGGCGCGGGTGGTGGGATAGAGGATGGCGGAGTTGACCAGGCCGTCGCGGGGGCCGAGCGAGTAGTGCGGGGTGATGAGGTCTGCGGTTAGGACGGCGCTGGCGAAAGCGCGGAGGGCTTCGGGCGCGAGGGATTGGGCTTCGGGGCCGAGCAGGAGGCAGGCGGAGGATTGGTGCTCCTGCATCAGCTTGAAGGTGTTGAGGTAGTCGGCGGCGGTGAGGACCCATCCGCCGGGTGCAGGAGTGACGGGGATGTAAGTGGTGACGCGGAGGTGGGGGCTGGAGGGGAGCTCGGGCTGAGCGGGGTCAGGTGTGGCTACGAGGACGGATTGATCGGGGAAGGCGGCGGCGAGGTTGGCGAGGGTGGTGGCGAGGGTTTCGGGGGCGAGCGGGCTGAGGCTGACGAGCAGGGCGGACGCAGAGCTTCCCGGGGCGGGAGGGATGGCGTTCTCGGCGATGGTGGAGGTGGTGGCCATACGTGCGAGGCTCAAGTCTCAAGACGCGAAGTTCGAGGTCTACTCCTGTAGGGCGAGGATGCCGGCCAGGGGGATGCGGACCCAGGTGGGGCGGTTATTGAGCTCGTAGAGGAGTTCATACAGGGCCTTTTCGAGCAGGTAGGCGTTGAGCAGGCGGTGGGCCTGCAAGGGCTGTGGAGTGAGATGCGGGTTCGAGGCGATGGTGGTGCGCCACGCAGTAAGGAATTCGGTGGAGACGGCGTTCTGCCATAGCTGGGCCCACGGTTCGAGGGTACGGGCGGTGTTGGGGTGGCGCTGGGTGAAATGGTCGAGGGCGGCGTAGGCGGCGTAGCTGAAGGAGCGGAGCATGCCGGCGACGTCTTTGAGAGGGGACTGCTTGGCACGGCGCTCGGAAAGGGCACGGGCAGGCTCGCCCTCGAAGTCGAGGATGATGTAGTCGGCGCGGGCGCGGAGGAGCTGGCCCAGGTGATAGTCGCCGTGTATGCGGATACGCTGGCCTGCGGCTTCGGGCGGGATTCCGGTGATGGCGTGGGCGCGGGCGAAGATCTCGATGCGGCGGGAGAGCACGAGCGCCGCGGAGTCGATGGTGAGGGTTTCAGAATCGGGGAGGGTATTGAAGGCGTGCTTGAGGGCGTCGAGTGAGTGGGTGATCTGGGTTCGGATGCGGGTAACTTCGGCTGAGAGGAGGTCGGCGGTGAAGGGTTCGGCGGTGAAGGCGGGATTGTCGGTTGGAGTGGCGAGCGCGAGGTGCATCTCGGCGGTGCGGCGACCGAGGAGGGCGGCTGCATCGAGGGAGAGGCCGGCCTGCTCACGGGCTTCGTCGGGGATGGGGTGGGAGCCGGGTTCGTCGAGAAAGCTGAGCGGTGCGCCGGTATCCAGGGGAAGCGGGCGGGCGACGACTCCTTCGTAGAACCGGGCGAGCTCGTCGAGGGTGAACTGCCAGCCGTCGCCCTCGTTTTCGATGAATCCCTGGAGCATGGCAAGGGTTGTGGGTTCGGCCTCGGGAGAGCTTTGGCCGCGGATTTCTCCGAGGAAAGGGGGGATGCGCGGGAAGTGGGCGACTTCGGTCAGGAAGCGGGCGATTTCGGTGTCGGGATTTTCCCCGGGCTGGAGGCGGCGGAAGAGCTTGAGAATGAGTTTCTTGTCGTAGAGGATGGAGGTGTTGGATTGCTCCGCTGCGCCGGTGCGGGCGGGAAGTGGGCCGGTTGCGCGAGCGGTGGCGAAGGCGGTGGATCGGTGACCGGTGAGAGTGGGTAAGGCGGGATCCGTGGCCGAAAGGATCTTGGCGGCTATGGCGGGGCTGGGTTCTTCGGGGTCCTTCGACTGCGCGCTACGGGCTCCGTGCAGGATGACGGAGTCTTGGGTTGATGTGGCGGAGAATGGGACTACGGCGGAGAGGGTGGATTCGGCTTCGATAAGAGTTAGCAGAAATTGGCGAACGTCCTCGCGGGCGGTGGCGTCATGGAGGATGGCGGGGCCGTCGGTGGTGGCGAGCGAGGCAAGAACGGAGGCGGGCGCGGTGTCGCGGACGGCGTCGGCCTCTGGGCCGGTGGTAAGGGCCAGGGGCAGTTGGTAAATGTCGGGGTCACCTTCGGCGTAGGTGATTTGGACGAAGACGATGGCGGCGGCGAAGCTGGGGAGTTCGACCCAGTCGAGGATGCGGACGGTAGCGATGGTGCGGGATTTGGCGCCAAACCAGCGTTGGCCGGTGAGGTACGCGGGGAGAAGTTCCTGAATGAGCGAGAGGCCGGGGCCCGCGAGGAGATCCGCCCACGAGGTGGAGACGAGATTGAGTGCGGACTCTTCCGGCTTGACGGTGGGGGCTTCTGGGACTTGAGGGGCGGGCTGGAGTTCGAGCCAGAGGAAGGAGTAGGGCGCGAGGGTGAGCGCGTAGGGCGTCTTGTCGATAGGCGGGAAGGAGACATAGCCGAGCATCTCTACAGGAACCATGCCGGCGAAGCGGGAGAGGTCGAGCGCGGCGGGCTGGGCGAAACGGGAGAGATTGGCGACGCAAAGCACGGTTTCGTGGGCGCCGTCTTCGTGGGTGTACTGGCGAATATAGGCGAGGACCTTGCGGTTGTCCGGGGCGAGGAACTCCTGGGTGCCGCGGCCGAAGACTTTGAAGAGCTTGCGCAGGGCGATCATGTTGCGCGTCCAGTGGAGCAGCGAAGACTGATCGCTTAGCTGGGCTTCGACGTTGACGGCTTGATAGCCCCAAATGGGGTCCATGATGACTGGCGCGTAGAGGCGGGCGGGGGTGGCGCGTGAGAATCCGGCGTTGCGGTCGGAGGTCCACTGCATGGGGGTGCGAACGCCGTTACGGTCGCCGAGGTAGATGTTGTCGCCCATGCCGATCTCGTCGCCATAGTAGAGGATGGGCGTGCCGGGGAAGCTGAAGAGCAGCGAGTTGAGCAGCTCGATGCGGCCGCGGTTGTTGTCAAGCAACGGGGCAAGGCGGCGGCGGATGCCAACGTTGATGCGCATGCGCGGGTCGGCGGAGTAGGCGAGGTACATGTAGTCGCGCTCGTCGTTGGTGACCATCTCGAGGGTGAGTTCGTCGTGGTTGCGCAGGAAGAGTGCCCACTGGCAGGTAGCGGGGATGGGCGGCGTCTGCGCCATGATGTCGGTGATGGGCAGGCGGTCCTCCTGGCGGAGCGCCATGTAGATTCGCGGCATCAGCGGGAAGTGGAAGGCCATGTGGCACTCGTCGCCCGAGCCGAAGTAGGGGCGGACATCGGCGGGCCACATGTTGGCTTCAGCAAGGATGGTGCGGTCCTCATATTCGGCGTCGATTACGGCGCGGATTTCCTTGATCTTGACGTGGGTCTCGGGGACGTTCTCGCAGGAAGTGCCATCGCGTTCGATGAGGTAGGGGATGGCGTCGAGACGGAGGGCATCAACTCCGAGATCGAGCCAGAAGCGCATGGCTTTGAGGACTTCGTCCATGACGCGCGGATTGTCGAAGTTGAGGTCGGGCTGATGGGAGAAGAAGCGGTGCCAATAAAACTGTTGGGCAGTTTCGTCCCACGTCCAGTTGGACTTTTCGGTGTCGGTGAAGATGATGCGGACGCCGGAATAAAGCTTGTCGGTGTCGGACCAGACGTACATGTTGCGCTCGGGTGAGCCCTTGGGCGTGTGACGAGCCGCCTGGAACCAGGGGTGCTGGTCGGAGGTGTGGTTGATGACCAGCTCGATGAGGACCTGCATGTTGCGCTGGTGGGCAGCGTCGAGGAATTGCTTGAAGTCGTTGAGGGTGCCATAGGCGGGATTGATGTCGACATAGTTGGAGATGTCGTACCCGTCGTCGCGCCCGGGCGAGGGAAAGAACGGGAGCAGCCAGAGGCAGGTAACGCCGAGATCCTGGAGGTAGTCGAGGCGGGAGAGCAGGCCGGGGAAGTCGCCGATGCCATCGCCATTGGAGTCCTGGAAGGCGCGGACATGCAACTCATAGATGACGGCGTCTTTGTACCAGAGGGGGTCGGTGGCGCTGCCAGCTTTCTTCACGCGTGTCGGGCTCCAGCTCGTATGATGCGCTTTTCGATCGTTTCGGGCCCACACTGAGCGTGATATACAAATATTTGTATGTGCGAGGCGAGCCCGCTATGAATGAAGTATTTGAAAGCATTTGGGACGCGATCGAAGACGGTCCTGGCGAGGCACAGAATATGAAGCTTCGATCTGCAATGATGATCGCGCTCCGCGACTACATAAAGGCGGAGGGGCTAACCCAGAAACAGGCTGCAAAGAAGCTGGGCGTTACACAGCCGAGGATCTCCGATCTTGTGCGGGGACGCATCAATCTATTTGCGATCGATAGTTTGGTAAATATGCTGTCTGCGGCGGGGCTACAGATCGAGATGCATATTGGCAACGACGCATAAGACTTTCGCGTACATCGTTGATCAGATTGAGCGGATGTCGAGCATGCCGGAGGTGTCGAGCGACCGGCGGGTGACGCGGAGGATGTGGGCGGGCATGACGGCGGGGCGGAGAGCGACGTAGTTGGAGCGGTCGTGCCACTGGTAGTGGGCGCCAGTGAGCAGGTCTTCGACGTCGAAGGTCTCGTCGTGACCGATGCCGAGCTGTTTGAGGTCGAGATCGACCCAGCCGCCCTGCTCATTTTGGGGATCCAGGTTGACGACGGTGAGGATGACGTTGGCGGGGCGGTCGCCGTTAGCAGGCGCGACCTTGGAGTAGGCAATAATTTGCGAGTTGTCGACGTCGTGGAAGTGGAGCGAGAGGTCGCTTTGCAGCGCGGGGTTGGCACGGCGGATATGGTTGAGGCGCGCGATGAGCGGTGCGATGGAATACGGGGCGGAGCGGTCCCAATGGCGAATCTGGTACTTCTCGCTGTTGAGGTACTCTTCGCTGCCGGGCTTGGCGGGAACGTTCTCGCCAAGCTCATAGGCGGGGCCATAGATGCCATAGCTAGCGGCGAGCGTGGTGGCGAGGATGATGCGCTGCATGAAGGCGGGGCGGGCGCCGTTCTGGAGCGAGGCGTGGAGGATGTCGGGCGTATTAGGCCAGACATTCGGGGTGAAAAAGTCGCTAACGGGCGGCTTGGTGATCTCTTCGAAGTAGGCCTGCAGCTCGTCCTTGCCCGTGCGCCAGGTGAAGTAGGTGTAGGACTGCGAGTAGCCGCCCTTGGCGAGCGAATACATGACGTGCGGCCGAGTGAAGGCTTCGGCGAGGAAGATGACGTCGGGCGCTTCGGTGTGCAGGTCGGCGATGCACCACTCCCAGAAGGCGAAGGCCTTGGTGTGCGGGTTGTCGACGCGGAAGACGCGGACGCCGCGGTGGATCCAGAACTGGAAGACGGAGCGGAGTTCGTCCCAGAGGCCCTGCCAGTCGGGCGACTCAAAGTTGATCGGGTAGATGTCCTGATACTTCTTGGGCGGGTTCTCTGCGTACTGGATAGTGTCGTCGGGACGGTGCAGGAACCAGTCGGGATGTTCCTTGACCCAGGGATGGTCGGGCGAGCACTGGAAGGCGATGTCGAGTGCGAGTTCCATGCCGTTGGCGCGGGCCTTGGCGACCAGGTGGTCGAAGTCGGCAAAGGTGCCAAGTTGGGAATGGATGGACTTGTGGCCGCCTTCGGGTGAGCCGATTGCCCAGGGACTGCCGACATCGTCTGGGTTGGTGGAGGCGGTATTGTTGGGGCCCTTGCGGAAAGCCGTGCCGATGGGGTGGATGGGCGGCATGTAGAGGATGTCGAAACCCATGGCGGCGATGTCTGGGAGGAGCGCCTCGACATCGGCGAAGGTGCCGTGGCGCGCGGGATCTGGCGAGGTCGAGCGTGGGAAGAGCTCGTACCAACTGGAGAATCGCGCGCGCTCACGGTCGACCCACAGGTGCAGCTCTTTGGCGCTGGAGGCTAAGTCGAGGTCGGGATAACGGGCGGCGAGCTGCTCGATTTCCGCGGAGAGTGGGTACTCGTAGAGCGCGGAATTCTGCTCCGCGAGCCCACGCAGCGAGGCGGCTACAGCCTTGAGCTGTTTGGCGTCGGTGGCCTTCGATCCCTTGCCGCTGGCGCCGGCGCGGGTAGCGATCTGGTCGAGAAGCTGTGCGCCAATCTCGAAGGCGATGGGAATGTCCTGCGGTGGGAGATCGCGCTTGGCGGGGTCGGGGCTGGATGCATCGGGCTGCGCGGCGAGGCGTTTCTTTAGGTCGTCGCACCAAGTGTCGAAGTGGTCGATCCAGGCCTGAATGGTGTAGGTCCATGCACCGAGCTGGTCGACGAAGAAAGTGGCGGACCACATATCGTTGACGAGCGCCGTCATGGGTGTGGTGCGCCAGGCGCGTTCGCTCTCGTGCTTATACATGAGATGCGCGGCGACGTGGTCGTGGCCATCACCAAAGATGGCAGCGGAGATGTCGACGCGATCGCCGAGGAAGCGACGGGCTGGATAACGTCCGCAGTCGACCTGCGGCTGGATGGCTTCGATGATGACTCGTTTACGACCTTCTTCAGGTTTCATTGGACTCGATTCGCCGGGACGTGCTGCATATGCATCTTACCGAAGAGTTGTTTTCCTGTGGGTTTCGACGACGGGGAGGAAGGCACTCTGAAGGAAGATGCGCGCAGGTGGCACGCGGTTGCCGGACGGCGGCTGAGTGCAGGGAGGCGACGGAGAAGGCACATGGCACGAGGCAAGACGGTTAGCAGGTCCGGCGGCACGGGGCCGAAGCGATTGCATGGGGCGGCGATTGAAGACTACGCGCTGATTGGGGACTGCGAGACGGCGGCGCTGGTTTCGCGGGAAGCTTCGATCGACTGGCTCTGTTGGCCTGCGTTTTCTTCGCCGGCGTGTTTCGCTGCGCTGCTGGGAACTTGCGACCACGGCTTCTGGAGGATCGCGCCGAAGGCCAAGGTAAAGCGGAATTGGCGCCATTATAAGGAGGGAACGCTGATTGTCGAGACGTGTTTCGAGACGGCGGGCGGCGAGGTGTGCGTGACGGACTTCATGCCTCCGCGACGGCGCCACTCGCAACTGGTGCGGATGGTGCGGGGCGTGCGCGGCAGTGTTCGGATGCGGATGGACATGGCGATCCGTTTCGACTATGGGAGGACGGTGCCGTGGGTGACTTCGCGCGCTAATGCCCGAAACAAGAATGGAGAGTGGCGCGCGGTGGCGGGTTCGGACATGGTGGTGTTGCAGACGAAGGTGCCGCTGCGAGGAGAAGACCACTCGACGTCGAGCGAGTTCACGGTGCGCAAGGGCGAGACGATGGCGTTTACGCTTACTTATTGCTCATCACTGGAGAAGGGGCCAGCAGTGGGGTCGGTGGCGCGGGCACTCAAGGAAACGCGGACCTTCTGGACGCGCTGGCTAGGGAAGAATACATATCGCGGCGAGTATGCAGAGGCGGTCGCGCGATCGCTGATGACGCTGAAGGCGCTGACCTACAGGCCGACGGGCGGGATTGTTGCAGCGGTGACCACGTCTCTACCTGAGAGGATTGGGGGCCCCCGCAACTGGGACTACCGCTACTGCTGGCTGCGCGACACAGCGTTCATGCTGCTGGTGCTGCTGCATGCGGGCTATCGCGAGGAGGCGGTGGAGTGGCGGCGATGGCTGCTGCGGGCGGTAGCGGGCGCGCCGGACCAAGTGCAGACAATTTACGGTATCTCCGGCGAGCGCGATTTGAATGAGTGGGAGGCCGAGTGGTTGCCCGGCTACGAAGGTTCGCGACCAGTGCGGATCGGCAATGGGGCTGCGGAGCAGTTTCAGCTCGACGTGTTCGGCGAGGTGGCGTCGGCGCTGGCGCGGATGCCAGAGGCAGAGGACGACATACGAGTCTCCGCGACCGCAGTGCAGATTGCGCTGTCGAATCACCTGTGCGGCGTCTGGAAATTGCCCGATGAAGGGATCTGGGAAGTGCGCGGCGGGGCGAAACACTTTGTCCACTCGAAAGTAATGGCGTGGGTCGCACTGGACCGCGCGATCCAGTTTATTGAGTGCAAGCGCGGCGAAGAGAGCGATGCGAAGGTGAGGAGAGAATGGGGACGCGATGTTGAGCGATGGAGGAAGGTGCGGGCGGAGATTCACAAGGACGTCTGCAAGAAGGGTTTCGATCGAAAATTGAATAGCTTTGTGCAGTACTATGGCTCGAAGACGCTAGATGCTTCGTGCCTGCGGATTGTGCTGGTGGGGTTCCTGCCGGCGACAGACCCGCGGATCATTGGAACGGTAGAGGCGATTGAGAAGAAGCTGATGCGGAATGGATTGGTGCAGCGCTACAGCACGCGGCAGACCGACGACGGGGTGGCGGGTGGTGAGGGGCAGTTCCTTGCGTGCAGCTTCTGGATGGTGGCGAATCTATGGCTGATCGGGCGCAAGGGCGACGCACGGGCGATGTTCGAGCGTCTGCTGGCGCTTCGCAATGATGTGGGACTGTTGGCGGAGGAATACGACTCGGGCGCGAAGCGCTTGGTGGGGAATTTCCCGCAGGCACTCTCGCATATCGCACTGGTGCATGCAGCGTTTGCCATGTCGGGGGCGTGGACTCCCCACCGTTCGGACGAAGGCACCGTGGCGAAAATCTCGCACAAGACAAAGAGCGCAGCAGTCGCAACCGTGGCGCGGGGTACAACCAAAGGGCTCTCAAAGCGCTCCTAACAGGCATGTAGGTTGCTGAGAAATCAGATCGGCCACCTCCCTCAAATTGCTTGATCACGCTTGATCTCGAACGCAACTGATGCCAAGAATTCCATCTTCGACCTATCGCCTGCAACTGCATAAAGGGTTCAACTTCGATGATGCTGCGGGCATCGCCGAGTATCTGCGCGAGCTGGGTGTGTCGCACGTATATTGCTCGCCGTACCTGCAGGCGGCGCCGGGAAGCACGCATGGGTATGACGTTGTGGACCACCAGAGGGTGAACCAGGAGTTGGGAGGAGAGGAGGGACACGAGCGCTTCTGCAAGCGGCTGGACACGGTGAAGCTGGGGCAGGTGCTGGACATTGTGCCGAATCACATGTCGCTGGGCAAGGAGAACCGTTACTGGTGGGACGTCCTGGAGAATGGGCCGTCGAGCCGTTACGCGTCGTTCTTCGACATCGACTGGCAACCGTATGAAGAGCGGCTGCGCAACAAGGTGTTGGTGCCGGTGCTGGCGGACCAGTATGGACGAGTGCTGGAGATGGGCGGCATACGCGTGGTGCGGCATGGCAACAGCTTCCAGGTGGAGTGCGCGGACCAGAATCTGCCGGTGGCCCCACAGTCGCTGCCGGTGATTCTGGCGAAGGCGGCGGAGTATGCAAAGTCGGACACGCTGAATTTTCTGGCGGCGTCGTTTGGGCGCCTGCCGGCGCCGGAGTATGTGGACCGGCGCACGATTCTGGCGCGACATCGGGACAAGGCGGTGCTCAAGGGACTGCTGGCCCGACTCTGCCTGGAAGAGCCGGCAGTGGGCGACGCGCTGGACCAGGCAGTGGCCGAGTTGAACGAGAACAAAGATGCACTGGACGATCTGCTGAATCAGCAAAACTACCGGCTGGCTTATTGGAAGACAGCGGACCAGCAACTTGGCTACAGGCGCTTCTTCGATGTAAGCACGCTGATCGGATTACGCGTGGAGCGCGAGCATGTGTTCGAAGAGACGCATGCGCTGGTACTGGACTGGCTGCGGCGTGGGGTGGTGGATGGGGTGCGAATCGATCATCCGGATGGGCTGCGCGATCCCCTTGAATACTTCCGCAGGTTGCGCGATCATGCGCCGGACGCGTGGATCGTCGGCGAGAAGATCCTCGAGCCGGGCGAGTTTCTGCGCGAGAGCTGGCCGATTGAGGGCACGAGCGGATACGACTTTCTGAACGTGGCGCTGGGGGTGCTGGTTTCGCCGGCAGGGATGACGGAGCTGAACGCGATTTATGAGGAGTTCACAGGGGAGCCGACGAACTTCTCCGCGATTGCGCACGACAAGAAGATCGCTGTGATGCAGGAGGCGCTGGGCAGCGACGTGAACCGGCTGACTACGCTGCTGGTGGAGATCTGCGAATCGAACCGCGACCAGAGGGACTCGACGCGGGCGGAGATGCGGCGGACGATCCGTGAGATTGCCGCGTGCTTTTCGATTTACCGAAGCTATGTGGAACCGGCGCGGGGCGAGATTGCCGACGAGGACCGCGCGACCATTACGCGCGCGGTTGAATGTGCGAAACAGAAGCGGCCGGACATCGGCGCGGGACTGTTCGATTTCGTGTGCGGTGTGCTGACGATGGAGGTGAAGGGCAAGCAGGAAACCGAGTTTCTGAGGCGGTTCCAGCAGTTCACGCCGCCCGTGATGGCGAAGGGTGTAGAGGACACAGCATTCTACTGCTACAACCGGCTGGTGGCGATGTGCGAGGTGGGCGGCGATCCGGGGTCGAACGGGAAGAGCGTGGCGGAGTTTCACGCTTACCAGGTGAAGATGCAGGCGACGCATCCGCATACGATGACGACGCTGTCGACACACGATACCAAGCGCAGCGACGATGTGCGGGCGCGACTGGCGGTGCTATCGGAGATGCCGGCGGAGTTTGGCGATGCGCTGAACCGTTGGTCGCGGATGAACAATGAACTGCGGGCTGAGCTGTTTGGCGGCAGATATGGCGATATGCCCGATCGAAACACCGAGTACCTGCTGTATCAAACGCTGATCGGAGCGTGGCCGATAACGCTGGAACGCCTGCAGGAATACATGTTGAAGGCAACCCGCGAGGCCAAGCAGAAGACGTCTTGGACGAGCAACAATGCGGAGTTTGAGGATGCCCTGCGCAGGTTCATCGATGCGGTGATGTGGAATATTGAATTTGTAACCGACCTTGAGCGGTTTGTGGAGAAGGTGAAGGACGCGGGGCGAGTGAACTCGTTGGCACAGACGCTGATAAAACATACGGCGCCGGGTGTACCGGACCTTTATCAAGGAGCGGAGCTGTGGGACCTGAGCCTGGTCGATCCGGACAATCGGCGGCCAGTGGACTATGCGTTGCGCGCGAAGCTTTTGCGAGAAATTGCAAGGCTGCCTGCAACCGAAGCCGCAGCCGAGGCGATGCGGCGCGTGGATGAGGGACTGCCCAAGCTGTGGACGATTCACCGGGCGCTTTGCCTGCGCCGCGAACGGCCTGCGAGCTTTAACGCGCAGGCGGCTTATGCGCCGCTGCCGGTAGAGGGTCTTCAGGCGGCACACGTGGTGGCGTACCTGCGTGGCGAAGATGTTGCGACAGTCGTGCCTCGGCTTGTGACTTCGATGGGCAACAAGCGAGTGGGTCGCGATTGGCGGCAGACTGTGGTTGAGCTGCCTCCGGGCCAGTGGACGAACCGGCTGACAGGAGCACAGATGGAGGGCGGGAAGCTTGCCATAGAGGAGGCGCTGCGGGAGTTTCCGGTGGCGCTGCTGGTCAGGGAAACGGCGGCGGGCGATGCATGAGTTCACGGTGTGGGCACCGAAGGCAAAGAAGGTCTCGGTGAAGGTGGGAGATCGCTCGTACGCGTTGGATGGTCCGGACGCACGGGGGTGGTGGAAGGGGACTGTAGAGGATGCGGGGCCCGGCTCGGACTACGGGTTTGTACTGGACGACGATGCTACGGTATATCCCGATCCGCGCAGTGCGTGGCAGCCGAAGGGAGTGCACGGGTTGTCGCGGATATACGACCACGCGGCATTTGCCTGGCACGATGCGCTCTGGCACGCGCTGCCGCTGGAGAGTTCGATTCAGTACGAGTTGCATGTGGGCACGTTTACGACGGGAGGGACGCTGGCGAGCGCGATCGAGCGGCTGGATTACCTGGTTGAGTTGGGGATCACGCATGTGGAGCTGATGCCAGTGGTGGAGTTTGCGGGCGATCGGGGTTGGGGGTACGACGGCGTCGATCTGTTTGCGGTGGCCGTGCACTATGGCGGGCCGGATGGCCTGAAGCGCTTTGTCGATGCGTGCCATGCGCGGGGGCTGGCAGTCATTCTGGATGTGGTCTACAACCACTTTGGCCCGGTTGGCAATTATGCGGGAAAATTTGGGCCGTATCTCACTAACCGCCACGGCACGCCGTGGGGCGATGCAGTGAACCTGGAGGAGGGCGGCAGCGACGAGGTGCGGCGATTCTTCTGCGACAACGCACTGATGTGGATGCGCGACTTCCACATGGATGGGCTGCGGCTGGACGCGGTGCATGGGCTTGTCGACCGCTCGGCGATCCACTTTCTGGAGCAGCTCTCGGCCGAGGTGGAGGTGCTGGCCGCGACGCTGGGACGAAGGCTGGTGCTGATCGCAGAGAGTGACCTGAACGATCCGCGCGTGGTGCGGACGCGTGAGGCCGGGGGGTACGGCATCGACGCCCAGTGGAGCGACGATTTTCATCATGCGCTGTTCACCGTGCTCCATCACGAGGAGGGTTGGGGCTACTATTCGGACTTTGGCTCGTTCGACAAGCTGGCGAAGGCGCTGACACAGGTTTTTGTGTATGACGGGCAGTACTCGGAGTATCGCGGGCGGCGGCATGGCAGGCCGGTGGAGGGGCTGTCCGCGCACCACTTTATCGGGTTCATCCAGAACCATGACCAGGTAGGAAATCGGGCGACAGGCGACCGGGTGGAACAGATTGTGGGCATGGATACGGCAAAAGTGGCGGCTGGAATTGTGCTGATGGCCCCGTTTGTACCGCTGCTCTTTCAGGGGGAGGAGTTTGCGGCGTCGACGCCGTTTCTCTATTTCGCGGACCATGACGACGCGGAGATGGCGAGGCTGGTGCGCGAGGGGCGCAGGCGGGAGTTTGCAGCGTTCGGGTTCGCCGAGCAGGAGGTTCCCGATCCGGCGGCGCGCGCAACGTTCGAGCGCTCCCGGCTGAACTGGCAGGAGACTGCCGAGGGCCATCACCGGGAAATGCTGGAGTGGTATCGCGCGCTGATCCGTCTGCGGCGCGGGTCGGCTGCGCTGAATGATGGCGACCTGGGGCACACGAAGGTGCAATCGAGCGAGGTGGACCGCTGGCTGGTGATGGATCGAGGAACTGTTCGGGTGTTGGCGAATCTGGGGCAGCAGGATGCGAGTTTCGAGGTGCCGGACGGGTTTCGCGTTGTGCTGGTCTCGCGCGAGATGGCTGGGCCGGATGCTGGCAAGATTGTTGTGCCCCCGAATTCTCTGGCGGTGCTGTCGAGCGAACCCGAATGGCGGGTTTTTCCTGCGAAACGCGAGGTTCAGGGTCACTTAAGCGCCCTCCCGATAGACTGGAATGGT
>Ga0302198_10001297_pt1 | contig 27379 bp, 25 predicted proteins | sample II_Bog_N2_2_FD_193521 | JGI IMG/M metagenome (GOLD analysis project Ga0302198, IMG submission 193521) | Peat permafrost microbial communities from Stordalen Mire near Abisko, Sweden - II_Bog_N2_2 | ecosystem: Environmental > Terrestrial > Soil > Wetlands > Peat | place: Sweden: Abisko... | reverse complement strand
CGCCCGCGACGCCCAGCACGCTGGAGCGGCGAAGGTCGAAGGACACCTCATTGACGGCGCGGACCATCTGCGCACCCACGCCGTAGTCGACGCAGAAGTCCTTCACCTCGAGGACGAACTCCGGGTTGGCATGAGCGACGCTGGCGTCGATGGCGACGTCGTCGGGCTCGGGCCCCTCGCGCACGGGAAGCGGGTCGGTCATCACTGGCTCGCCGCCGGGGCGTTGGTCGTCTTGACCGCCGGGGTCCGCGCCGAGCGCAGTACCGGGGTCAGGCCGAGGCGGATTCGGCGGGGCAGCCCGAGGGTGCGTCGCTGTTTCGAGGTAAGTCCGGCGGCGCGAAGTCGGGGGTTGATGAACTCATCGATACCGAAATTGACCAGCGCGAGCCCGGTGCCGACCAAGGCAATACAGATCCCCGGTGGAACGAACCAGTACCACTCGTTCGATAAGGGCGCATTGTTCGACTGGGCCCAGTAGAGGATTGTGCCCCAGTTCCACACTGAGGTGCTGGTGAGACCGATGTAGGCGAGGGTGACGTAGGCGCCGATGGCGTAGAGCACCGTGAAGAGTAAGGACGAGGCGAGAACCGGCAGCAAGTTCGGCGCGATCTCCGAGAGCATGATGCGCCAGCGCTTCTCGCCGATGATACGCGCCGCCTCGACGAAATCGCGATTGCGCAACGACATGGTCTGGGCTCGCAGTACGCGCGCTCCCCACGCCCAACCGGTGAGACTGATAACGAGTCCAATCACGAAGGCGTTCGATCGACTGTTCACCGGCAGGTAACTATCGATGACGATGAGTAGCGGTAGACCGGGGATTGCTAAAAAGACGTTCGACAACAACGAGAGACCGTCGTCGGTGTAGCCACCCAAGTAGCCGGCCGCGACGCCGATGATCATCGAGAGCGCCGTGGCCACGAGCCCGGCCAGCAGTGCCACGACCATCGTGGCCCGCGCCCCGACGAGCAGTTGGGAGAAGATGTCCTGTCCGAGACTGGTGGTGCCGAGCCAGTGGTGGGCGGAGGGTCCCGTGTTGGGTAAGAAGTTCGTGGCGCTCGGGTTATAGGGCGCGAGCCAGGGACCGATCACGGTCATGATGATGAAGAACGTCAAGATGCCCAGACCCAAGAGGACCTTGGGCGAGCGTGGGAGTCGCAGCGTCCTCATACCGCCGCCTCGGTTCTGGTGCGCGGATCGAGCGCCAGATAGACGACGTCGGCGATGAGATTCGCGCAAAGCACCGTGAGCGTGATCACCAAGAAGATCCCTTGGATGAGTGGGTAGTCCTCATTGAGCACGGCTTGGAGCAAGAGGTCGCCGACACCGGGGTAGTTAAAAACCAGTTCGACCAGCAAGGCCCCCGACACCACGAGGCCGATGGCGAGCGAGAGATTCGCGATGCTCGGCAGCACCGCGTTGCGTGCGGCGTGCATGATGACCTTGCGGCGGGGGAGACCCTTGGCGACGGCCATCAAGACGAAGTCCTCGCCGATCATCGTGATCATCATGTTGCGCATGCCGAGCATCCATCCCGCGATCGAACTCAAGACGATGGAGATCACAGGTAGTTCGCCGTATCGCACGACACTGCCGACGAAGGCCCAGTTCCATCCCGGCGTCACGTTCGAGCTGTAGGCGCCGAGGACGGGAAACCAACCGAGGTGACTGCCAAAGATGAGCAACATGACCGTGCCCAGAAAGAAGTAGGGGATCGCTTGGAAGAACGTGGCGGTCGGAATGAGCGTGTCGAGCCGGGAGCCACGCATCCAGCCCAACATCGCACCGGCGAAGGTGCCGACGCAAAAACTGATGATCGTCGAGATGCCGATCAGGCCCACCGTCCAGGGCACTGTCTCTCGAAGAATCGAACTGACGGGAGCGCCCAGGGTGATCGAGACGCCGAGATTGCCGTGGAAGAGCTGGCCGATGTAGGTGACGTAGTCCGAGATGAAGCCGCCCTTGACGTCCCCGAAGGAGAGTTTGATGGCGTTGATCTCGTTCGGCGTGACTTGCCCTTGCAACTTGCCGATCAACGTCTGAATCGGGTTGCCCGGCATCAGACGGGGGAGGACGAAGTTGACGGTAATGGCGACCCAGGCCGTCAGGGCGTAGAGACCGAGGCGTCGAGCGATCATCCGCATACTTAGCCGACCTCGCTCTTCAAGATAATGACCTCCGCCATCGCGGGACGGGGCTCGATGTCCTCGACGCACCCGCAACTCCCGCGCACGACGAGTTCGGTTGGCAGGACGATCGTGCGCTTGACGTCCTCGGCGTCGTCGAGCATCGCGACCAGCGCGTCGACGGCGACCTGTCCGAGAATGCTGCCGGACTGGCGAATGGTGGTGAGCGGCGGATTGAAGTAGCGCGTCAGCGAGATGTCGTCGAATCCCGTTACCACGAGGTCCTCGGGCACCTTGAGCCCGCCGGCGTTGAGCGCGTAGATGACCCCGACTGCGGTCTGGTCGTTGGCGCACGCGAAGGCCTCGGGGAGCGGGTCGCTTCGTTGCATACGCGCCGCCATGACGGCTTCGCCCCCGGCGGAGGTCCAGTCGGCTTCTAAGAAGTCGACGTCGGCAATGGTGCCGCCGAACTCCTCGATGGCGCTACGAAACGCGTCCCCGCGAGCCACGCTGTCGGGACTTTCGTTCGACCCGGTGACGAAACCGGCGCGCGTGACGCCGTGGACACGGACCAGGTGCTCGGCGAGGCTCCTCATGGCGTGCTGGTTGTCCACGCGCACGGTCACGGCCGAGGGGGAGTCCCCCTGGCCCGCGAGCAACACAACGGGGATGCGACGGGCGAGGTACGCGACGTCCTCTTCACGAAGCACTCGATCCAGCAGGATGAGTCCATCGACGGTGCCAGTCAGACTCAACATCGAGGTCATCCCGGAAGGGTGATTCTCATCAGCGCTGCTGAGGAGGAGCGAGTAGCCGAGCTCGGCCGCGCGCATCTCCGCGCCGCGGATCACGATGTCGGTGTAGAGGAGACTCGCTTCTTCGACGACGAGCGTGTCACTGTCGTGCGCGAGTGGGTTGCCTTCGACGACGGCGCGTGTAAAGACGAGGCCCAAGATCCAGTGCTTGCCACTCGAGAGCCCGCGAGCGACGACGTTCGGTACGAATTCGAGCTCTTCCATTGCGGCCATGACCTTGGCGCGCGTGGAGGGGCGAACCGACGCCAGTGAGTTGAGGGCGCGACTCACCGTCGCCGTGGAGACGCCGGCGCGAGCCGCGACGTCATAAATCGTTGGTGGTGAATCGACCACCGGCCCCCCACTTCTCCCCCGACAGGGCTGATGTAACCGCTTACAGCCCTGTAACCGCTTACAATGTAGCCACGCCATTTGGGCATGTCAAGTCGCCATGTCGACGATCGTTCGTCTCCCTCCAGAGGGACCAGTGCGACAGCATGCACCAAAAGTCCTCATCAAGTGGGGTGACAGGGCCGACGTCGAGCCGCGTCGGGGGAGCATGGGCGCCACTTCGCATGTGAAATCTTGAACAAACTGTGTCGTCGCCGACCGAAGCAGGAATATCTCTTGGACCGGCCGTGATCGCTAGGACGACGCTTCAACTGTCAATTGACGTCGCGAGGTAACGAACCCCGCCACGTCATTTTCCACTCGGCGAAAGCGCGAAGTTAGACGCAGGCCTCGATGGCGCTCGCGAGGTACTTGACGCTGTTTTCGAACTTGACGTGGTTGGCCGCGACGTACGCCCCAAGACCCGACAAGGACTTGTCGCTCGCTTCGTACTTGATGATCTGCACGAGCGCGTTGAGTTCTGACTTTGAACCCTTGGTCGGAGCTTCGGACGCGAGCTTCTCGTAGAAGGGGAGAATGGTCTTCGCCCATTTTCCGTAGCCCGAGAGGGATGTAGGAGGCGTGGCGTCTTTTGCGTAGGTCGTCTCGTAACCAAAGAGCGTCTTACAGAAGGGACTGTTTCCGAGTGCCGCACTCGTCGACACTTCGACGCCTAGGGATACGACGAGCGTTCCCGCGAGCACGAGTCCGGCCAACGCCGCTCGAGTCGTGCTCAACGCACGTCCGCTTCGATTCCTCAAAATCACTCCCCTCGTAGGGGACGACACGTGAACGAAGCCCCGCGGCGTCCTTCTTCTGGAGCCCCGCACGGCTCCGACCCCGACTGTTTACCAGGTTTCGGCGACCGTGGCCAGTGATCCGAGGTGGTCTCTGTGGTACTGCGATGCCTCGCCGCAGGGGTGGTGCCTAGACCGTTCCGGCGGCGATGATCTGACTGGTCGGGGTCGGCGCGCCGCCCGCGGGCTCAACCGTTACGGCCAGCTCGGTGGGTGTCGGGGGACCGGCGGCGGTGAAGGTCACGTGACCGGGCTCACTACCCATGAGACCGATTGAGATCGTCTTGCCCCCGAACACTCCCCAGAGTTGATAGGTCTCACTTGTGGTCAGTGTGGGCATCTTGGCGCTCACCAAGTAGCCGCGACCGTCGGGGAGCATTACGAACTCGGCGAGTTTCTGATCCGACGCTCCCTTGAGCGTGACCAACTTGTGACCCGGGGCGTGGAGTGCCGCGGTGATCGCGCTCGAATCGCTCGCGCGCAGCGCTTGTTGGAGGTTCGAGACCCGTCCGTTGTCGCTGACCAATTGGAAGGCGAGTACCGCGACGACGACTGCCGCCACGGCGAGGGGGAGGGCGAGGGACTTCCTCACCCACGTAGACCGGGAAGGTCGTCGCCGGATGTTCGAGGTTGATCCTTCGGTGTCGAAGAGCGTCAACACTGGCGCTTCGCGCGCGTTCTCGTCGTAGATGCGATTTGAGATCGACGCCCAGAGGTGCTCGGGCAGCGGTTCGACCGAGTTGCCGAGGGCGGCGGCCACCTCGAGCATGGCGTCAAACTCGCTCTGGCACCGCGGACATTCGGCGAGATGGGCTTCCAGCGCCGTTCGCTCGTCGCCCTCAACGGCGTCGAGCGCCAGCGCGGCGATCAGTTCGCTGGCTTGGTCGTGCGTCATGAGTGCTCCGCTTCCGTTACGCCGGATTCAACCAACATCCGTCGCATCCGTCGCATTCCGTTTCGAATGCGACTCTTCACCGTACCTTCGGGTTGGTTGAGGATCTCGGCGACCTGCACGTAGGTGCGACCTTCGAAATACGCGAGTTCGATGGCGCGACGCTCGTCCTCGGGCAACGACGCTAGCGCCTCGTTGACGTGGTGGGCGAGGCTCAGGTCCCACGCTTCGTGTTGCATGTCGTATTCAGCGCGGGCGGTCTTCGACGCGTCCTTCGATTCGCGAGCGCGTCGAGCGTTCTGCGAGCGAATGACGTCGACGGCGCGCGCGTGGGACTGGGCGAGGAGGAAGGAACGAAGGGAACCTCGAAGGGGATCGAATCGATCGGGTTCGTTCCAGAGACGCAGAAAGACCTCTTGGGTGACGTCCTCCGCTTCGGCGGCGTTACTCAGCACGCGACGCGCTAGTCCAAACACCGCACCACCGTGACGTCGATAGACCTCCGCGAGCGCAACTTCGCTGTAGCGGCCGATTGACGTGACGAGCTGGGCATCGCTCGATTCACTCAAATCCTGCATATGCACCTATTCGGATCCGGAGGGGTGCTCGGATGTTCCTGAGAGAACTTTAGAGCGCAGCGACCTCGCGGCACCCGGCCCGCCGCTGCCAGAAACACCCGTGGGGCCTCGTGGTAGCCCGGCGGATCGTTGTCATTGAAAAACTTTCGCAAATACACATCCAACGTTTCGACGACACCGAATAAGTACTGGACCCGCCCAGCGAGCCCCGGGTGTAGCGGCAGGTAGCTCATCCGTTGAAGTACCCCAGCGCTCAGATCCCCGGCGCTGGGTGAAAGAACCCGCAGGAACTTCACCTGTCACCTCGTCAGGGAAGACGCAAGGAGGACCAATGGAATCGGTCAGTAGACGGAAATTCTTTAAGCAGGCCGGCGCCGTGGCGACCGTCGCGGGAACCATGGCGGTTGTGCCACTGGGTCTCGCGAGCACCATCGCGGGTGCTGCGACCACGCACGACGAAGCATTGACGCCCAAGGAGCAACTGCGGGGCAACGAAGACCTCGTCGCGCACGTGAAGAACGCTCGCACCGGCGAGATCGCTCTATTCATCGGTCATCGGGAGATCACCATTCGAGACCGCAAGCTCGCCGCGCAACTCGTGCGCGCGACCCGTTAGGAGGTTGGACCATGTCATCACACCGTGAAGCTCCAGAAATTTCGAAGGACCCCGTCGCTGACAGCACCGACCTCTATGCGTTCGTAAGCCCAGATCGCAGCGACACCGTCACCATCATCGCCAACTACATCCCCCTCGAGGGCCCCGCCGCCGGTCCGAACTTCTACGAGTTCGGCGACGACGTGCTTTACGAGATCCACGTGGACAACAATGGCGACGGTATGGCGGACCTGACGTACCAGTTCAGTTTCCGAAGCGAGACGACGATCCCGAGCACGTTCCTCTACAACGTCGGGCCCATCGAGTCACTCGGCAGCAAGTACTGGAACCGTCGTCAGCTCTACTCGGTCACCCGAGTGCCGCGCGGTGGTAAGGCCGAGGTGCTCGCACGCGACCTGCCCTGCCCGCCGTGCAACATTGGACCGCTCTCGACGCCGAACTACGCGGGACTCGCGAGCTCCGCGGTGCACGGCATCGCCGGCGGTCGCCGGGTGTTCGCGGGTCAGCGCGCCGACGCGTTCTACGTTGACCTGGGCGCAATCTTTGACCTGGGTGACCTTCGACCCATCGCCAACTTGCACGCCACCTTCGGCCTTCCGGCACTGTCGGCGGCACCGGGGGTCAACACGACCCAGAACCTCAACGTGCACAGCATCGCCATCCAGGTACCGATCACGGACATCTCCCTCGGGGGCGCCAAGCCGACCAACACGGCCGCCGCCCAGTCGAGCGTGGGTATCTGGACGACGGCGAGCCGACGCAAGGCGCGCGTGTTGACGGGTACCGGGGGCTCGGGCACCGAGACCGGTCCCTACGTCCAGGTCTCGCGGCTCGGAAACCCGCTCTTCAACGAAGTGCTCGTGCCGCTGGCGCAGAAGGACCGCTGGAACGCATCGATACCGGCGAACGACAGCGCGTACGCCAACGGAGTCGCACACCCGGAACTGGCGTCACTGTTGAACGTCCTGTACCCGGGCGCGTTCCCCAACCTGGCGGCCTACTCCAAGCCACGCGCGGACCTCGAGGCGATCTTGCTCACGGGAATTCCCGCGGGCGTGGTCTCATCGTCGTTCTCGACGCTGACGGGCACGACCCAGGCCGACATGCTTCGACTCAACCTGGCAATCCCTCCGGCGACCTCGCCCAATCCCTTGGGCGTGGTCGGTGGCGACATTGCGGGCTTCCCCAATGGACGCCGCGTGATGGACGACGTGGTCACCATCGAGCTCCACGCGATCGCCGGTGCGACGATTCCCCTCGTTGATCCGACTTTCACGCCCGATAAGGCCATTGCCGACGTGAGCGATGGTCTGAGCGGAGCGGGCTTGACGTTCCTCAATGCGTTCCCGTACTTGGGCACGCCTTACAGCGGTTACGCCGTCGGCCCCGAGTGAGCAGCATGGTGGACGAAGTCCAACTTCCACCCAGCTGGGACGGCAGCGTCGTCCTCGACATCGGGGGGGAGATCGGAGCGTTACTGCTACGAACTCCCCCCACGATGAACGGGGTGGAGATCGACCTGATCCCCGAGGACGAGGGTCTTCTGCACACGCACAGCGCGGTGCGCGAGCGTCGACTGCTCGGTGGCGTCGCGTACGCGGCGGTCTACCCGAGCCTCAAGGCGGGGCGCTACACCGTCGCCGGTTCGGGTCAGACGGTGACCATCGTTGGTGGACAAGTAACTGAAACTGAGTACCACGACTGGTAGTTCAACCCCGATGAGTCACTTCCCCCGTTGGCTCATCGCCCGCCCGATCGACCGCGCCGGAGTGCCCCTCGGTGCGGTCGATCGGAACACTTTCCGTGTTCCGCACCGCTAGAACAGTGGTGCGCAGTCCAGGTTCAACGTCGACTTCGCTGAAGTGACCGAGAATGGATGAATGAGTACGAAGAGTGAACTCCGTTTCTCCGCCGACCGGTCGATGGCCGTTGCCGCATTGGAGTTGATCGACGGCGGCCAGGGCTGGTGCAACGTGGTGCCGGTGACCGTGGATGACGTTCCCGATCTCAAAATAAACGTCTCGGGACTCTGGCTCAATCGAGGCGCGCCGGTCGCGTCGCTCGTCACCCAGTCACCACGACGTGGCGAAGCGCAACCTTCAACCTTGGGCGTCCTGCACTCGCAGGGCCGACTTCGCGCGGAACGCATTCGCTCGCTCCTCAACGGCGAACAGTTCCGAACTCTTCAAGACCACAATCAACGAGGGCTGCTCCTCGAGGTGCCCGTCGGTACCCCGCCGGCGAGGGTCCTCGACCTCATGGCCTCGATGACCGCAACCTTGTGTGAATTCGACGTCACGGGTGATTGGCGAATGGACACCTACTTTCGCTCATAGCGTCGGGCGAGCGAATCTCCTGCGGCGACGACGGCGATGCACTGGAAGTTCGATGCGGCGCGCCGACTGTGTCGATGGGGTTCTTCGCCACGAACTGTTCGTCGTCGTGGTGCTCGTTCGCGCCGCTCGGTTCGAACGGTCTTGTCTCGCGTAGTTACCGAAAACGGCACTGCGCACTCCTCGGACCTCGTTGTCGCAGTGGGCGCGATGAGTACCGTGAATCGCAACACGAAGCAACGCGCCGACGTCGCCCCTGATGGGTTATCTCCTCGGTAACAAGTTCGTGACAATTCATCGTGTTCAGGTTGAATTGCAAGGGTTTTCTAAGATTGCGACGGTACATTGCCTAGATGACGCCAACGCCGACGTACACCGAGCGTCTGGCGACGGCGCGGTTGCTGCACCGATTCAATTTCGGTCCGACGCCCGGTCAGTACGCGGCCCTGTTGAAGGCTGGTCTGGCGGCCACCCAGAGAACGGTCCTCGAACACGGCCTGCCTGACCCGGGTCTTGATTCGGTGGTGGCGCCGAACCTCCCGGACCTCGGACCGTACCCGCCGGGCAACACCCCGGCGGCGACCGCCTTCTACCAAGCGATGAATACCGGCAACCAGGAGTTGGTCGTCTGGTGGCTCGATCGAATGGTCGTCTCGCACTACCCACTGGCCGAACGCATGACGTGGTTCTGGCACGGACACTGGGCGACGTCGATCTCGAAGGTCGGTTACCCACTGCCGATGCAGCGACAGAACAACACGCTGCGTCACTACGCGCTCGCTAACTTTCGCGACATGGCGCGGGTGATGGTGGTTGATGGCGCGCTGAACTACTGGCTCGACAATGAGGAGAACTATATCTCCTCACCCAACGAGAACCTGGCGAGGGAGTTCATGGAGCTCATGACCCTGGGCGTGAACAAGTTCACCCAGGACGACGTCACCGCGGCGGCGTGCGCCTTGACGGGTTACTCGACGGTCCAGTCCAATGGCAACGTCACCTTCGACGAACAGCAGCACTACGACAAACCCCTCACCGTGTTGGGCACGCGCGGGAAACTGAACGCCGAGAGTCTGGCCTGGCTCATTACGTCAAAGGCCCAGAACGCCAAGTACATCGCGGACCGGATCTGGTTCCGCTTCGTCTCGGGTACGACCACACCGCCGTCGTCCCTCGAGGAGAGTTTTAAAGGTCGCGACATCGACCAACTCGTCAGCACGTTGGTGCACTCGTCCGCGTGGAGCGATCCCGCCAACTCCCTCGTCAAATCGCCAGTCGAGTGGTTCGTCGGGGCGTGCCGCGCGCTGAAGGTGCGACCTTCGTCGTTGAACACGGGCGATCTGCTTTGGGGCCTGTCGCAGATGGGCCAGGTTCCCTTCAATCCGCCCAACGTCGGCGGTTGGCCCTACGGGCAGGCGTGGTTGAGTGGCGCCGCGTTCCAGTACCGATTCGAAGTATCCCAGCTGATCGTGACGGCTGCGGATCTCTCGCCGCTGAACGTGCCGACCTCGAAGATGGTCGAGGCGAGCGCCGATTGGCTCGGTGTCCCCGAGTGGTCGAGGCGCACCGCCAGCACGCTCGCCGCAGCAACCAAGACCCCCGCCGAATTCGCCACGCTCGCCCTGTTGGCGCCCGAGTACGCGGTCAGCGCATGATCAACTGCGAGTTCGATCGTCGGCGATTCCTGCAGTGGACCGGAGCGGGTCTCTTCGCGACCGTGTCGGCACAGCTCTCGCTCGAGTCCTTGGCCGGGGCCGCGAGTGCCACGCCACTGCCGACCAACACGCCCATCCTGGTCATCGTGACGCTCTATGGGGGGAACGACGGCCTCAACACCGTCGTTCCCTTCACTGACCCGACCTATCAGAGTGCCCGGTCCAACATCGCGCTGTCTTCCTCCCAGGTCCTCCCCTTCACTGACTCGCTCGCCTTTAACGCGTCGATGCCCGAGCTCAGTGCGCTCTACGCCGCCAACAAGGTCGCCATCGTCCAGGGCGTCAGCTACCCCGACCCGAATCTCTCGCACTTCACGTCGATGGCGATCTGGCAGTCCGCGTCAATGACCGCGGCGGTCTCCTCGGGTTGGATCGGACGATGGCTCGACATCCAACCGCACAGTCCCTTCAACGCCATCGGCATCGGTTCGACCCTGCCTCCCTTGTTGGTCGGCGACAAGAGCGTCGCGTCCATGGTGGACCTCGGCGGGATTCAACTGCCGTGGGGCCCCGCGGCGTCACTCATCCCGCGTCTCGGTCGCTCGTCCTCCTCCGACGTAGCGCTCGAGGGTGCCGCCGCGACGTCGATCTCGGACCTCTTCTCGACCGCGCAGTTACTGGCCCCGCTCGTCACCAAATCACCGACCGGTTCGTTCATCAGTGAGCAACTCTCGTTGGTGTCGACATTGATCAACGCCAACGTGCCCACGAGGGTGTGGGAAGTGAACCTGAGCTCCTTCGATACGCACGTGGGCGAGCAGGCCGATCAGAACGCCCTCCTCGCCGAAGTCGACGCGGCCCTCGGCGCGTTCATGACGAGCATCAGCACGGGCGATCGGTCCAACGACGTGACGGTGATGGTGTACTCCGAATTCGGCCGCCGGGTGATGTCGAACGCCGGTCTCGGCACCGATCACGGCACGGCCGCGCCGGTGTTCCTCATCGGCAACACGGTCAAGGGCGGTCTCTACGGCGAACAATCCTCACTGAGCGCGCTGGACGTCAACGGGAACCTCGAAGTGACGACGGACTTCCGCGATGTCTACGGCGGGCTGCTCCACGACGTGCTGGGCACCCCCGTGGGCGACGTGATTCCCTCCTGGAGCACGGCGCTGTCCGTTCACTGAGCGCTTCGCCGACGCATCCAGCCGGACCTTCTCACGCGACGGTCGATGGACACTGACGTCGCGAGCACCGAGTTTGACTATTTGATCCTCGCCAGTGCCTTGGACAAGAGTGCGGAGAAGGCGTGACCGTTCAGTGGCGACAATGAGAGCTCCGCGAGTGCGAAGACGACGTGGCCCTTGCGCGCGTACGCGATGACGCCGCTAACGGTGGCGTTGCCCACTACCGCGGAGAGCGTGTAGCCCTTCACCGGGACGGAGTATTTGCCGAGTTGCGCTCGCTGAATATGTTGGAACGTCGCGTGTCCGTCAATCGTGGACGCCGTCTTGGGGCACTTGGTCAGATGAGCGAGCAGGACCTCGAACGCTTTCGCCGGATCTACCGAGGTGCTGAGGCGCTCGAGTAACAGGGTCTCGGAGGACTTCTGCACAAACACTTCGCGAATAGCGCTACGACTCGTGGGCTTCGCGAACGTGGATTCGGGGCAACTCTTCGTTTGCGCGGCGCCGATGTAGTACCTCGACCAGTGCGGTACTTCCCGAGGCGAAATGAGCTCGCGGTGCAAGGATGCTGCCCCGACCGCACTCGCGCTCGAGAGAATGACGATGAGCAAGGTCGTGAATATGAGTGTGCGCTTCATGAATATCGACGCTAACGAGAGCATCACGACTCATCATGGGCGTTCTCACTGCACAAGCACAACTGCGAAACTTCTCGTTGTGGTGGCCCGCCGTCGGTGAGCCGGAATGCGTTGATTCGTTGGCCGACGCGCGCGGGAGGAGAAACATTGGGAACTCGATGTGCATCCAACACCGCTTCGGGGCTTCGTGGCCTGTGAACCCACTTCCTACGTTCGCTGCCGGTGGGGGAGGCCGGTCACGTGCGCGGAAAACTCGTGCTGCTGGTTAACTGATGACGTCGTCGCACGTGCTTCTCAATGCAAGGTGGATTCTCGACTTAAACCGTTCTGAGCCGCACTCAACACGGTCGTGAACGAGTCTTGCTCATCGATAGTGGTGGGTCTCGGGGCTTCAGACCTGCCGAGAGCCCGCCGCGACATTGTTCGTGCACCGCCGCCTCGTTAAAGGGCCCTACTGCTCGGAAGTCCAAGATCTCTACGAACGTAGAAAGCGTGCGAAGCCAATGTCGCAGAATCGGCACTCCACGTCAATAGAAATGCGCCATTGCCCAGTGAAGAGTTGCCGTCGATAGAGTTCAGGTCTTCTTGGAGTGAAGATATGTCCTCGCGAACAATGAACTCAAGGCCTCCATTGACTGATTGTGGCCAGGATTGACTTAGGAGTTTCTTCCGGAGCGTTCCTAGCGCGCTCAGGACCGACGCCGCCTGTCGTTCACCTTCGGCATCGGGGGTGGAGTTGGTCCAGGCGTGAATCTCCGACGTGAACGATTCGAGCGCGGTGTTGGCGGGCGCCACATCCTCCAAATACTGCTGGCTCGCCGCCCTCGTATTGATCGCACCGGACATCGATGAAGGCATGAGCAAGGTTGCGATAATCATCACGGGAACAACAGTTGTTCGTTTCACGCATTCCCCCCGAATCGCGAGAATTTCCGAATGCTAGGTATATGCCGTGGATTCGTCAAGGGCTCGAGCGCGAAATGAGGCGGGCGACGATGCGAACGGCGTCAATTGGCGCGAGCCCGACCTGGGGACTGACGCGTCGAGACGGCTGCGCATCGCAGTTCCGTGAGTGGCACCCATCCTGCCTTCGGCCTTGATCTGGTGGATTTCGTCTTGAAGTGAATAGACGCGTGTTGTTTCGAGTCCGATCAGGGATTCCACGCACGGATATCTCGTGGTTTTCCGTAAAAAACGCGTGTCGCCTCCCGCCGAGTAGGGTCTTTCTAAGCGAGCAGGCGGAATTGGTCGGTCGGCCGCATCTAGAATTGGGTATTCGTGGCACAAGGAACAGTGAAGTTTTTTAACGCAGACAAAGGATTCGGCTTCATCTCGCGCGAGCAGGGTGACGACGTCTTCGTACATTTCTCCAGCATCCAAGGTGATGGTTACAAGAGCCTCGAAGAGGGTCAGCGTGTCGAGTTCGACGCCGCGCCCGGCAAAAAGGGCGAAGAGGCTCAGAACGTCCGAGTGATCTGAGGTCACTCGGCTCTCTCGAGAGTCGGCGACCTCGCGTGAGTGGACCGATTGTGTTCACCGGCGCCAGCTGAAACAGTTGGGCGGCCACTAGTCGCTCTGCCAAGACTGCAATACTCAGCGCGTGGGCTTCTTCTCTGAAATTCAGCCGACCGCTGAGTTCGTCGAACCCGAGCCGCGACGCGTGAAGTGGCAGGGAACCAGCGACGACACCGTTGGAGCATTCGTCCCCATTGGACCCTTCCAGGTTCAAAACGAAGAGGTGGCCATCGTCGCCACCGGGTTCTTTGCGTATCCGACGGGATTTACGTTTACCCTCGTCACGTTGAGCAGACTCACTCCGCCACCAGCGCCACTGAGTTTTCACCATCCGGGCTCGACGGGACAACGACATACCCCCGGGGGCGAGTTGCGTTTCGGAATCGGGTTTGCTGATGGGTCCAAGCTCTTTCAACTAGCTCACGCGATCCCTCGTGCAGACTCGTCGCTGCGGTCGCTTCGTTCTCGAGGCGGTGGCGGAGGGGGAAGGAAGTGGACCAGCGAACTCTGGTGTGAGCCCCTTCCTCCCGAGGGGAACATGACCTTCGTCTTCGAATGGGGCGACTACGCGATACCAGAGACCTCGATAGACGTCGACGCGACCGCGATCGTCAACGCGGCGATATCTGCGCTGCCGCTGTGGCCCGAGGACGCCGACCTACCCGAGGGCTCCGACCACTCATCCCGGGCGGCCATGAGGCACTACACCTCGAGTGAGTTTCGAAAGGTCGATCCCTAGCCAATGGCGCGGTGGGCGCGTGCACTGGTGACGGTAGGACTCTTGGTCTCGGCGTGGGCGTTCCCCGTCGCTTCGCTCGGCGCGTCGCCAACGGTAACGACGTGGGCGTCGCTCGGTGCGCTTACGCCGTCGATCCAGCAGCTCTCGCAGTGGGGAAGTGCACTGGACACCCGTGCATCGTCACAGGACTACGCGTGGTGTGGCGACGACGGCATCCACGTCGTGGAAGCGGATGGATCGGTGAGGTCCGTACCGGAGACCGGTGTCGAAGCGATGCTCGCAGCGCGCGCACTCAACATCAACAACACGTCGAAGGTTGCCTGCGACCTGGTCGTCACCGACCCCTTAGACCCCAACACGTTCTACGCGGGTTTTGAGACGGGTCAGAACCATTCGATTCCACCGGTTGCCACCGTGGCCATGTATACGAACGATGACGGAGTGACGTGGCAGTACATTCCACCTCCCGCCACGATGACCTATGTCGATTTCGGCGGATTCGTTCTACGCGGCAACGTCGTGCACGCGGTCTTCACGAATGAAGTTGAACTCGCGAGCCTCGCAAGCCGGTGGACAATCGACGCCGAGGTGCAGGGGAGCAGCGGGGCGTGGACCTCCGGCTCGCTGGCCTGCCCGACGGTCGGCCCGTGTGTGGCATTCGGACCGGAAATCCCCCAGGGGGCGTGTGGCATGTCCAGTTGGCTACAGCCGCTGCTGGTGGCAGTGCCCGGCTCGCTTCCCGGTGACCCGCTGTGGGAAGGGACATCGTGGGCGAGCGGAATCCCTGAGTGCGCTCCGGCTCTGGTGTTCACTGATCAGCGTGGTGACGAATACTTGCTCGATTTCGCGATGCGATACCCGTTGGCTCGGTCCGTCGACGCGGGCCACGCGTGGCGGCCCGTAGAGCTCCCTCTGTGGGACGGACACAAAGTCGGTGGCTCGCCGACAACCGGTTACGACCTGACGACCGTGACGTCGTCGGGCGATCTACTGGTCATCGTCAGCCCGGCGTATGAAACAACCGAGCGACTTCTCCTCTTGGTGCCCGGCGCGTCGAAGTGGTGCACGCCGACCGGAATCCTCCCGTCGGGAACGCGGACGGATCCGATCCTCGCGGTGGGAACAACGACGTCGCGGCTCGTGATGCTCCAGGACGCGACGAAAGGCCCCGTGAACCAGGGTGGCCCCGAGCACTCGGTACCGTTGGCCGCGCTGCGCTGCACGACGTAGGGCGCTGGCCCAGGAGGGGAACAACGTTCCCGCTGGCGATCAGTGTCGAACACGGCGCAGGGATCGTGGGCCCAAAGGTTCCTTACGCAGCGACGCCAGTGATTGGTTCCAGCGCCGACCCAATGCGTGGCTCGTGGTCTCCTGGATCGCACGACCGATCTCGCTGCCGCTCGACGCGAAGGAGGTGTCACTGCTCGCGACGCGAACTCATCTTGATCTGTCGGAGGAGGCACACGTCTCTAGAAATAGCCACGGCTTGGGGCGAAAAAGAGAGTGCATTTGGGGCGTGGCAGGGGGTACGGAGTCATTGTTGGGACAATCGTGGGTAACTGTTGTGTTTCATCCCGCTCATTTGAACGCGGGGTCTTTAAGGTCGCTTCGGGCTCACAAGGAAAAAAAGACGTAGTAGTAACCCCCCAGCAATTTTCCAAGGAGCCCAAAAATGAGCAGTGAAAAATATCTACGCACCGGCGTGCGTCGGTCCGTGGTTCGATATCTGGCGCTCAGCGTTCTGATCGCATCCGGCCTGACCTTTGGTGTCGCGAGCGTGGCCGGCGCCACGACCGCACTGACCAGCAACGTCGTGACCAATAATGGCGTGACCGCAATAGGCGGCAGCATCGTCTTCACCGCGACGGTCACCGCACCCAGCGGCGCCGCACCGACGGGCACCGTGGTCTTCACCGTTAATGGTTCGGCGGGCGTGACAGCGTGTACGTCAACCACCCCGGCTCTCGTCGCGTCGGGCAGCGCGGCGACCGAAACTTGCACGATTACCGCTCCGGCGGCGGGCAACTACACGGTCAGTGACGCCTTTTCTAGCGACGGTACCTACACCGCGTTGTCGTCCTCTCCCGATACCGCTACCGTCGTCCAGGCCACTCCATCCAACGTCGTGACCAATAGCGGCACCACTGCGTTGGGCGGCAGCATCGTCTTCACGGCGACCGTCGCGGGGCCGACCAACGGCGCCACACCGAGTGGCACCGTTGCCTTCACCGTTAATGGTTCGGCGGGCGTGACAGCGTGCACGTCAACCACCCCGGCTCTTGTCGCGTCGACGGGTGCCGCGGCGATCGAAACTTGCACAATTACCGCTTCGAAAGCGGGCAATTACACGGTCAGTGACGTCTTTTCCCCCGACGCCAACTACCTCACCGCGACGGCGACCGGCTCTACCAACACCGTCGCTGCGGTCACTCCATCCAACGTCGTGACCAATAGCGGCACCACCGCGTTAGGTGGCAGCATCGTCTTCACGGCGACCGTCATGGGGCCGACTAATGGCACCACGCCGAGCGGCACCGTGGCCTTCACCGTTGGCGGTTCGGCGGGTATTACAGCCTGCACGTCAACGAGCGCGACCTTGGCGGGATCGGCGAACGCCGCCACCGAGACGTGCACCATCACCGCTACGACCGCCGGCATCTATACGGTCAGCGACGTCTTTACCGCTGTGGGTAGCTACCTCGCCGCGACGGCGACTGGCGATAGCAACACCGTCGCTGCGGCCACGCCGACCAACGTCGTCACCAGTAACGGCGTGACGACTGTGGGCGGCAGCATCGTCTTCACGGCGACACTCACGGGGCCGACTAATGGCGCCACACCGAGTGGCACCGTTGCCTTCACCGTCGGCGGTACGGCGGGTATTTCAGCCTGCACGTCAACGAGCGCGAGCTTGGCGGGTTCGGCGAACGTCGCCACCGCGACGTGCACCATCACCGCTTCGGCTGCGGGAACGTACACGGTCAGTGACGCTTTCACCGCTGCGGGTAGCTACCTCGCCGCGACGTCGATCGCTGACTCGGTCACCGCGAGCGTTGCGTCGAGCGGCGGCGGGACACCTCCCGCGACCACCAACGCACCACCGCCCGCCGGAATTGCGGCCTCCTCGTACGGCACACCCGTATCGGGTGGCGTAACTGCAAGCGCTCCGACGACCGTGACGCTGACGTCGGGTACGACGAGCGACGCGGTCGCGGTACCCACGGGTGCCTTGCCGGCAGCAACGGTCGTCAGCGTGTATCCCATCACGAGCACGACGGCACTCGTCGCGGCTATTCCCTCAGGTCAGAACTACGTCACGTCCGTCGCAGTGTCGTGGGAGTCGGCTGGAGCAGCGCCTGCGGCAACTGCGCCGATCACACTCACGATCACCGACCCGAGCATCGTCGTCGGTGACACGCTGTACCAGTTGAGCTCGACGGGAACCCTCACGAGTGTGGGTACCGCTACTGTCGCTGGCACGATCACGGTGACGTTCTCGAGCGACCCGGTATTCGTCGTCACTAGCAGTACGCCACTGGTAACGCCTCCGCCGATCGTGGTGGCACACGCCACGAGCGTGGTCGGCTCAACCGTGAGCGGTCGGACCATGACCATCATGATCAACGGTGTCGGATTCTACGGCCGACCGCTGATCGTTAGCAGCACGGGTCATAACACGACCGCAGTGGTGACGCACGACAACGGCACGCAACTCAGCGTTCGAGCGAAGGTCAAGTCGGGCACCACCAATGGCGTCCACGTGTTCAAGATCACCCTGGCGAACGGAAAGTCCTTCGACATTCACTACAACCAGCGCTAAGCATTCAACAACCGGCGCCCCTCACTTCTTGCGACGCACTACACGTCGCGAGAAGTGAGGGGCGCCGGTGCGCCAGGGCAGCAATCCATTGCTGCGCGACGTACGGGACTTGCGGTCACTTCGCAGCGCTCGAGCAGCCCGAGATCCTGATCAACGAAATTCGCACCGGGCTCAGGGGCCCTCGTTCATAGCACGGTCATCGAGCGCGTGCCGATTCGGGTTGGTGTGTTTCGCGTCGGCGGAACCTTAAGAATGTCTAGGGCTGGCGCTTGGCTACGAGGCATTGGTTTGAGGCGAAGTGGAACTCGTATACACCGGCGTCGTTCGAGAACCCTGGTCCGATACTCCAAGCGCGACGCAGTAGTTAGCTTGTGGGCACTGAATGTCTCCGACAGCGAGAAACGCATCGAGTTGCACTCCGCTTGGTACAGATGACGGCACGGCGAAGGAGACTTTGGTCCAACTTACGCCGCCGTCGCTGGTCACCAACATCGCTGCGGAGCCGCCGTTGTACTTGTTAGGTCCGAATCGTTGGGGAATGGCGACGGAGCCTGAGGCCACGCAATACTCATCGCTCGAGCAGGCAATATCGGAGAGTTGAGGGTTCGGCGCCGAGGGCGGAAGCGCTTCCGGTGTCCAGGTGAGACCCGCGTCGCTCGTCGAAGCGATGTCGTTTACATACGAGTAGGAACTACTGCCGCACGTGTAGCCGAATCCCTCACTCTCCGACTTTTCATTCGCCGCGGTAGCCCACGCCGATTCCTCGTCAGATATCGCCTGCACCGCTGGGCTCTGAGCAGCCATCGGTGGTGGCGTACTTGATGGAAGTCCGGACCCGGCGCAGTTCGGATAGTTCTGGGCAATGGCGATGATTCCGATAACGGAGCAGTGACTTGAGTCGACGCAGGTGAGTCTCGATAGATAGTTGATGCCAAAACCTTCCGGGAGAGCACCACTCGTCCAACTCGCGCCGCTATTAGTAGTACTCGCGACGACTCCAGACGTCCAGTCGTTTATTCCAAGTGCGTCACTTGTCCCAACGGCAACGCATGCGGTTGCTGTGGGACAGGCGAGGGACTCCATGGAATCGCCCGAGGGCAGGGACGAGTCGTTGAAAGTTAATCCATCGTCCGTCGTTGAAAGGAAGGTGGCGTCGATCGGGGTCGAGTTGGCGTCAGTCGCGGTCCCGGCGAGGCCCGCGCAAAACCCGGTCGAAGGACAGCTCAGTGAGTACAGGGTTCCATCGGCTGAAGGAAGGGGGTCGATCGTGAACGAGTGGCCGCCGTCCACGGTTGAGATGAAGACAGGCTGATTCTTGTCGGTCGCCCCTGCCGCACACTCGTCGGCGGTTGCGCAGGTGAGCGGTGTCGTGAAGTCGACGCCCGCCGGAAGAGGAAGGACACTCCAGTCGAGTGCGCCATCGTTGCTGACGTAGAGGGTTCCGAACACTGCCGGTCCGCTGCTTGACACCGAACTGTCCCCAGTGACGTAACACGTGAGTGAGGTGGGGCACGTGAGATAGCCCGGTTCTGGACCTGTTGTGTTTTGCTGCCAACTGGCAGTCGTGATGTAGTCCGCGAGTTCGAACGTCCCCGACGGAGCCGTCACGTGCGTGATCGATCCGGGCAGCGCTCGAGCAGTTCTCCACGGAGTATGCACGGGACCTGACAAACCGGACCCGCTCGATAGAACGGTGATCGAAATCGCTGCAATCACTGCGACGCTCACGGCCATCGAGACTGACGCGGCCAGTGGCCGTTGGCGCGCGGCCACTCGCAATTTCTGGCCAACGTTCATGCGATGTGTGGAAGTCGCCCTTGCGATCGCGCGTGCGTCATTCACGTCAGGTTGTGGGACCGATATCCCGCGCAATGGGTCAGATTCGCGAAGTAATGTTTCGAGGTTCATGGTAGGAACTCCTTTCGTGGAGTGAGCAGTGGTGGAAGGGATGTCGAATCCTCTTCCGTGATGGTCGGTGAGAGTTCTGAGTGAAGACGTGCTTTCGCTTTCTTGACGCGGAGGGCGACGGCGTTGACCGAACATCCAAGCACTGACGCCGCCTCGGCGTGAGTGAGTCCGTCCCAGTACAGAAGGATGATCACTTCGCGATCCTTGTCACGGAGTTTTTGAATCGCTGATCGAATCCCGTTTCGGAGGTAGTCGTTCCCTGTCTCGATCAGTTCGATTCGGTTTGGCTGAGCCGCGAGAGTCGAAAGCAGTCGCAATTGATTCCATCGGCGTCGTTGGTGGGCGAGCACGCATCGATGGGCGACACCGAACAGCCAGAGTCGATCCTGCGGCGGTGGGGGAAGTTCGTCGATGCGGCGCCACGCGACCGTAAATACCTCCGACACGGCATCGGAAACATCCGACGCCGAGTCCATTCGGCGGCGCGCGTAGGCATAGATTGACTCGTACTGAGCCGCGTACAACAGTTCAAAAGCTTCGCTCGCCCCATTTGGCACCCCGGCCATCACCACTTGCCCTTCTCCCGTCAACACGCACTGTCTACATGTCCGAACGGAACCAAAATCTTTCCAAACGGGAGATATTTGTTGGAGAAGCTCGACCCGCCGCCCAATTCGACCTGCCTTTGATCGCGAAGCAGTTCCGAATGGTCCTGCCACGAGCACGTGAGCGGAGATTTGCTAGGTAATGTATCAGTCTATGATGATAGACTGATACGGGTGAAGGTTCGAGTGCCGAGCGCGATTCTGCGTCGTACGGGTTGTGACGAAATGCGTCAGTCCGGATCCCACCTCATCGTGAGATGCGCTAGGTGTCAGAGCGTCGTCCCCGTCCACGGCGGAGACCTTCCGAAGGGACTGCTTCGAGCGATTGAGCGAGATCTCGCACCGTGCCTGGGAGGGGACTAGCTCCGAAATGATTAATACACACTTGATGAATGCTCGATATCACGCGACCTTCGAACTCGATGACTCCGGTAACTGGATCGCGCAAGTTACAGAAATCCCGCAGGTGCACACCTTCGGGCGAACGCTTGGCAAAGCCCGGGAGTACGTAGTGGATGCCCTCGCACTGTGGCTGAACGTGCCGATCGATACCTTCAGGGACTCCATTGACTTTCAACCGGTGACGTTGCCCGCTGACGTGCAGAACCTCGTCTACGAAGCCAATTCCGCGAGAGCTATGGCGGAGGCCGCCAATGGGGTCATGAGCGGACTCATGTCGACAGCAGCAGTGGCGCTGACTCAAGGGGCACGACTATCTTTTCGCGACGCGGCGGAACTTCTGGGTGTTTCTCATCAGAGGGTTCAGCAACTCGTCGCCCAGGGAAAGGTTGAGAACGTCCCTGCCGTTGGAAGCGGGATTCAAGGCGTCGCCCGAGACATCGCGAGAAATCTGAAAGAATTTTTGCCCGACGGATCAAAGGAGAATCTTGGTGCATTGGCGATCGCGGTGACACTGGGATTCACGATCGCTTGGGCCCAAGCGCTGGAATAATACGCACGATACGGAACTTGGAAAGTACGAGATATGGGTATCCGCGCGACCAAGAGTTACTCGGCGACAACCTCGAAAAGTTGCGATGGGTGACTTCGCCGCCGAAGAGTGTCGCCCAGAAGTTCGCGAGGACGGAAGGTTCAGAGTAGTCGAGCGCCGTTAGACCCAGTCGCGCCGACACCATCGCTCGGAGCCTGTGCGACTCCAACGGCTGGGCATTGGCCGAGACATGATCTGACCCAGCGCCACCAACCGGCGTCTTGGTCTGGACTTTGAAGTGCGCGGCTCGACTCGAACCCGGATCCTGTTGATTCACTCCGCGGTCGGAACGCAGGAGGCGGAGGACTCAGCGTTCGGCCGGCCAATCGGGCTGGCCAACTCGTCCAGAGTGCTCTGATTAGTCAGACCTCCAGGCGCTAGGAGAAGTTTCAATTACCGTTCAACGGTCGTAGGCCGCTTGAAGTGCGGCGATATTGAGTTTGTCCATGGTCATCATCGCGTCGACGGCTTGCTGGGCGCGCTTTCGATCGATTGAACCAAAAAGTGAGTCGAGGACCGAAGGGACGATCTGCCACGACAGTCCATACCGATCCTTCAACCACCCGCATCGTCCGGGCTCACCACCGTCCGCGGTGAGGCGTTGCCAGAGATCGTCAATCTCGCCCTGCGTCTCAACCCTGGCGAACAAGGAGATCGCCTCGGTGAAGCCCGCGTGCATGGGGCCTCCATTAAGGAGAAGCAGTTGCTGGCCACACAACTCGATCACCGCGGTGAAGATAGGCCCGTCGTCATCGCCGAACATGGCCGAACTCGACGCGTCGGGAAAGATCGACGTGTAGTAGGCGATCGGTTCGGCTAGATCAGTGTCGAACCAAAGGAACGGTGTGATTGACGTCAAGGCGAACCTCCTGGCTATTCGTCGCGCGGCACTAAAGGACCGAGATTAGTTGCGTCAAAGCTGCGCGAATCGCGCTGAAAGCGCTCCGCACTCGGCCGACGCCAGATTTTGCCCAGTGCACAGTGCGCCGGCCGGGACTTGAACCCGCAACCTGTTGATTGAGAGCGAGTCCCACAGTGTTTTGCGGTGTTGTTCTGGTCGCGTATGTCTTGATATCCCAAGGATTGGTGATGTTCTGGGTTGGTCTGGTCCATCTGAATGGTTCTAATGTGTGGGATTTTTCGTGGGATTCATCGAGATCAGTTCCCTCATAGTGCTGCAAGAAATTTGAGCCCGAGCGGGTTACGGACGCCGGTCGATTTCGAATGCGAGGGTGATGAGGGCCGCCGAACGTGGATCACCGAGGTCTTGGCCCGTGTACATTTCGAGTTTTCGAAGTCGCTGGTGGACGGTATTGCGATGAACAAAAAGTTGTTCGGACGCCTTTTGGGCGGAGCCGGCACTATCCAGCCATACTCCGAAGGTCTCGAGCAAGGTGATCCGCTCTTTCTTGGGTATTGAATCGAGTCCGGCAAGCGCCACCTTGGCGAGTCGTTCCATGAAATCTGGTGCACTGACCGCGGCAATCTCCAAAAGGTGTCGATCGAAGATCGTGACGCCGTCTCCGACGAGGCTGCTGGAGAGCGCCATCCGAGCCAGCGTGAGGGCTGAGGGAGTCTCTCGTAGATCGCTGAATGGGGGGCTCATTCCGACGCGCCCGACGGCACAGGTCGACAACGCTTCCTCAAGCTCGTCAAGCAGCGCGGTGGGATTCGGCAGGGCAACGACACCGACTTCTATGTCAGGAAGCAGGCGCCAGGCGGAGAAGAGCCCAAGATTATCGCGGAGGATGTGCTCGATCCGAGGCAGAGCGTGGCGGCCCACGGCTGGTACCTCGCCAGCCACAACGACGAGTGGACCATTCTGGGGGAGACGCAGAAGTTGCGCCGCCTCCCACGGATTGGTCTCGGCAAGGTGGCCTTCGAAGAGGGCTTGAAAGAGTGCGGATCGCTGTTCCTCTGCCGAACGTGCCCGAGCGGACGCTTCTTCGCGATAGCCCTCGGCTAGTTCCTGGCTATAGGTATCGAGGACCTGCCATAATTCAGTTCCCGCGGCCAGAACGACTTCGCTGCCCGCACTGAGTTTGCGAGCAGCGCTCGCGACCTGCTCCCATATGAAGCGCGCCCCGACGCGATAGGCCTCTAGAACAATGGTGAGAGGAACACCGGCGGCGGCGCGGTCGCGCCCGTTCTCTCGAGACTCGAATGATGCTGTGGCGTTGACGCGTCCAAGATCGCCAAGGATCGCCCCAATGTTCATCGCGCTGGCCGCCCGAAGGGTCTCGTGGTCGACGACGCCTTGCTGGTAGGGCGTCACGGCGTTTTCAATAACCGCCGTCATCTCGTCTGCCAATTCGTCAATACGTCTCAGCAACAAGGAGGCGATGTCGCTGACTGAGACAGATTCGTGTGCTTCAGCACTGTTCTTAACGCCCATGATCCAAACATAACTGGACACAACCCGGCTTCGATTGTGCATCAGCACATTTCGTGGCTCCGAAGTTTGGTTGTGGCACATTGACAGCATGTCAGAGATTCGTCAAACTTGCCCTGCGAATTCAATCCAGAAGAGAGTGTGCGCATGGCGACGATCACTAAGTACGAAGAAAGCCAAGTTCAGACGGCGAATGAATCTGGACGTACTCCCGTCGTATTTATCCATGGTCTGTGGCTTTTGCCGAGTAGTTGGGACGGCTGGAAAGACCTCTTCGATGTTGCAGGGTTCGCACCAATCGCCCCGCAGTGGCCCGACGATCCAGAATCAGTAGCCGAAGCGAATGCCCACCCGAAGGTTTTTGCGCACAAGACCGTCGGCGAAGTCGCCGATCATACAGGAGAAGTAATCGCAAGGCTCAATCTAAAGCCCGTGGTCATTGGGCACTCGTTTGGAGGCCTTCTCACGCAAATCGTCGCAGGACGTGGGCTCTCGCGCGCTTCGGTGGCGATCGATCCAGCACCCTTCCGTGGAGTGCTTCCTTTGCCCCTTTCGGCTCTAAAAGCGGCGTCTCCCGTCATTGCGAATCCGCTGAATCGCGGTCGGGCAGTACCTCTCACTTTCGATCAATTTCGTTTTGCTTTCGCCAATGCTGTTAGCGAGGAAGAGGCCAAGGATCTCTACGAGAAATACGCGGTCCCGGGATCGGGTGTCCCACTGTTTCAAGCTGCCTTTGCAAACATCAATCCTTGGACGGAAGCAAAAGTAAATCGGCGAACCCCGAATCGCGGGCCACTGCTGATCATTGACGGCGAGAAAGACAACACGCTTCCGCTCAGCATGGCGAGAGCCGCATACAGACGTCAGAAGAAGAACTCTGGTGTAACGGAGTTCACCACAGTCCCGAATCGTGGACATTCGTTAGTTATTGACTCGGGTTGGCAAGAAGTTGCCGATATCGCTCTCAATTTCGTGCGTCGATTTGAGTCTTAGTTACGCGTGACGACGGCGTCACCGCTTCCTTGCCAAATGTTGCGCCGGCCGGGACTTGAACCCGGAACCTGTTGATTAAGAGGTCTAGGCGGCGTGTTTTGACGTTTGGTAATTAACAGGAAACCATTGTGTTTTCGAGAAAGTCGGTGGTGCAAACGTCTATAACGTTGGAAGTCTTCCTCCTACCCTGTTCCAAGAACGTGGGTCTAATTTCGGTTAATAACAACGCGCTACTTTCAGTGATCTACCGAGCGAACCGGGGTGATGTGTCCTCTGGTTTGATCAGGATAATTCATCGTCACCAATGGCCAAGCCTGGGCGCAGGTACTTCATGTCCTTCGGTGTGAAGGAACTTGGAAATAGCACCGAAGTATCAAAATTGCGCTGACGTCAAGATTGAACCTGATCATCCTCTGAATCGGCCTGGGTATTCCGGAGGCTCTCCCGCTTGGGAGAGAGGATGGAATCATGGAAAAGAAGCGAACTGGATACCAGAGGTATCCCTCTGAGCTGAAGGAACGTGCCGTGCGCATGGTCCTTGATCTTCAGCGGTCAGATCCGAGCGACAAGAGCGTCATTTCGCGGGTGGCTCGACAACTCGGGGTGGGCGGAGAGTCGCTACGCATCTGGGTGAAGCAAACACAGATCGACGCCGGCACTCGCGGGGGCCTCACCAGCGAGGAGCGTGAAGAGCTCAAGCGGCTGCGCAAAGAGAACTTCGAGTTGGCGCGGGCGAATGACATCTTGCAAGCCGCGGCAACTTTCTTCGGGGCGGAGCTCGACCGCCGACAGAAGAAGTAGTCACCTTCATCGACGACCACCGGAGTCATGAGACCCGGGGGCGTCGTTGGGGAGTCGAGCCGATCTGTGCCCAGTTACAGGTCGCCCCTTCCACTCACTACGACGCGAAGTCCCGCCCGCCCTCACCGAGAGCCGTCCGCGACAACGAACTCGCTCCCGCCCTCGAGGCTCTCTGGAAGAAGAACTACTGCGTCTATGGACGGCGCAAGCTCACCAAGGCGGCCAAGCGACGAGGACTGGACTGTGGTCGCGATCAGGTCGAGCGACTCATGAAACGTCAAGGCATTCGTGGCGCGTCACGGGCCAAGAAACGCTTCACCACCCACGCCGACAAGAACAACTTGCGTGCCCCCGACCTCGTCAACCGCGCCTTCGTCGCCTCTCGTCCCAACGAGTTATCGGTCGCCGACTTCACCTACTGCTCCACGTGGAGTGGTGTCGTCTACGTGGCCTTCATCATCGACGTCTTCTCACGACGACTAGTGGGCTGGAAGGCCAGTCGCACTATGACCGCGTCACTCGTGGTCGACGCACTCAACATGGCGGCCTGGACGAGGCACACCAAACTCGACGGACTGATTTGTCACACGGACGCCGGAGCTCAATACACGAGTGTGAGCTACACCGACCGAATCGACGAGCTCGGTGTGTCCGCCTCGATCGGAACGGTCGGTGACAGCTTCGATAACGCCATGGCCGAATCAGTCATGGGGATCTTCAAGACCGAGTTGCATCGCAACCCGGCAGTGCTCGCGGACAACGGTGGGCACTGGCGAGGGCTCGACGACCTCGAAGTGGCAACGTGCGCGTGGGTCTCGTGGTTCAACGAAGAGCGCCTCCACGGCGAGCTCGACGACCGCGCACCAGTCGAAATCGAGGCGGAGTATTCTCTCTCAGATCAAGCCAAGGTGGCGTGAGATTTCCAAGTTCGGAAGCCTCCAGGAAACCCAGGCCGATTCAGAGAGTCCCGATGCTCCAGAATGGAGCGAGGAGGACAGTATGACGAAGAGGCAACACCCCCGAACAGATCATCAGGAATCTCGCCGAAGGCGACAAGATGCTCAACCAAGGTGAGGAGCTCACTGAGGTCTGCCGGCATCTCGAGATAGCCGAGTCGACCTGTACCGCTGGAAGGCCCAATATGGCGGCATGAAGGCGAACGACGCCAAGCGCCTGAAGGAGTTGGAGACGGAGAACGGACGGTTGAAGCGGATCGTCGCCGATCACACGTTCGACAACGCGATGCTCGAAGAGGTCTTGATTTAGACCCGCTACTTTCAAGCGGAGCGGTGGCCACAGGATTCGCAGGTGCGTTTTTGAGCGCGTCTCAATGTAAGTCAAGTGTTATTGGATGTATTGGCGCGAACTGTGGGTACGGCTACTTGGAGTTATACCTATAACTCATCAACGCTTGGAGTGTGGCAGACGACCGAGTGAGTCGCACGCGAGAGAAGTGACTCACAACCTACCGTTTATCAGGTACTTCGTTTGGTGCGCCGGGCGGGACTTGAACCCGCAACCTGTTGATTAAGAGTCAAATGCTCTGCCAAATTGAGCTACCGGCGCGGGGAAAGTCTATACCGTCGAGTCATCGCGCAATTGACGTCAA